>ERZ1034980.253-NODE-253-length-43464-cov-59.933493_pt1 | contig 43464 bp, 41 predicted proteins | sample MGYA00520622_ERZ1034980 | MGnify/ENA primary metagenome ERZ1034980 (study PRJEB33766, sample SAMN09781791) | gut metagenome | biome: gut microbiome | host: Homo sapiens | place: Madagascar | study: EMG produced TPA metagenomics assembly of the PRJNA485056 data...
TAAGTGCTGTAAAGCATTCAGGTGATAGTTACTAATAGGTCGAGGGCTTATCCAAATTTGGCTGGTAGGTTTGGTGTTTTAAAATCTTTCATTAGAATGAGAGATTTTGCAGATATTCTTGTTATTATTCCTTCATAGCTCAGTCGGTAGAGCACGCGGCTGTTAACCGCGGTGTCGTTGGTTCGAGTCCAACTGGAGGAGCTTCTAGACAGTGGGATTAAGACATCGATGCTTGTCTTAACCCTATTTGTTTTTTAGGAAAGTTTTTATGGCGAGATAGCCAAGTGGTAAGGCGTGGGTCTGCAACACCCTGAGCGCCGGTTCGAATCCGACTCTCGCCTCTCTCTGGCGCCATGGTCAAGCGGTTAAGACACCACCCTTTCACGGTGGTATCACGAGTTCGAATCTCGTTGGCGTCATCAGTCCTGGGAAATATCCCGGGACTTTTTTTGTACCCTGAAGCAGATGAATCAGAAAAAATATGGACCGGAGAAGAGTTTTCGAACATATTTCGAGTAGAAAATCGAGGTTTCAGAAAAATTTTCAAAAATTTTGAGAGCTCTGTTTTACTATGTATATAATATGTAAACGCTTTAGTGGGGATGTACATACTACATAAGGTATAGTCTGAAAACAGACTATAGTCTGCAAAAGGACTATAGTCCACATGTAGACTATATGCAGAATGAAATTTATGGTATATAATGTAATTGTTCTCGAGGAAATACAATTTTCGGAGTATCCGGCAGATGAGTGGGATGATTCAGTCTAAAGGAATACAGATGAGATGGATCCTTAGGGAATACGATTTCCGGAGTACCCGGCAGATGCCATGGGATGATGCGTCTAAAGGGGCTCCGGGGCATCCGACAGATGTTAGTTGGGATGACTACGTCTACGGATCGCGGCTGGCGAAGGAGGGGATGCCTTCGCCGCCGCATCTTCCCCTCTTTTCGAGTTTTATAATCTAAAAATATTTTGGCGATTCGAAACAATCAAGTCATAATCTACGGTGGTGCACGCAGCTTATCTTGGGGTGCTGCGATCTGTACTTCCGACAGGAGAGGAGCGGTATGGATTACCAGATGAACGTGAGATTTCTTGCAGGCCTTCAGCGGCTTCGTGAGAAGGGCTTTCAGATCCTATTTAATGGAGAAGAGTGTCCGACAGAAAACTGGGACCAGATGCTTCATCGGAAAGATGGGGGATTTTTTAAAAGAGAATATGTCGATGAGTGCTCATCCTCGATTAATTTCCAGTGGATATCACTGGCATGAGGAAGCAGGCATCGTAAAATCTGCAGAAAATCGTAAGAAAGGGGGCCGGTATTGCTACGGCCTCCTTTCTTGTATTCAATATGGATTTTTGTTATTATTTACGGGTCAGAATAGTAAACTTGAGATTTCATGGAGGCTGACATGACGGTAAAGGAAACATTAATCCGGTTATTTGAAGAAAACAAGGGACATTATATCTCCGGTGAGGAAATCGCACAGGAGCTTCGCTGCTCACGTACGGCTGTCTGGAAGGCGGTGAATCAGTTGAAGGAAGATGGCTACGAAATCGAGGCTGTGAAAAATAAGGGATACATGCTTTCACTGGATAGTGATGTTCTGTCCGAGCAGGCCATCAGCCGTTACCTGGATCATGAATATCCGGTATCCGTATTTCAGGAGATCACAAGCACGAACGATGTACTAAAGAAGCTGGCAGTTTCCCAGCATGTGCCGGAGGGAACAACGGTGATTTCCGATTATCAGACCGGGGGAAAGGGAAGACTCGGACGTAGCTTCTTTTCTCCGAAGGGAAGCGGTCTCTATATCAGTATGCTTCTTCGTCCGGAAGGAACGGTGATGGATAATCTGATGCTGACAGCACAGTCTGCGGTAGCAGTTTATCGTGCGATCCGGAAGGTCTGTGGTGTAGAGCTTTCCATCAAGTGGGTGAATGATCTGTATTATGAGGGACACAAGGTCTGTGGTATCCTGTCAGAGGGTCAGACCAGTATGGAGTCGGGACGCATGGAATTCGTCATCGTCGGGATCGGAATCAATCTCTATGAGCCGGAGGATGGATTCCCGGAAGATATTCGTGAGAAGGCCGGATCGATACTCGGAAAGCGTTCCGAGGGAAAAGTGGTGGATCGGAATCGCATCGCGGCGGAGTTGATCCGGGAGTTCTATGCGCTCGCACCGGAGAAGACACTGGCACAGGAATATATCGATCACAATATGGTACCGGGCCACGATATCATGATCATCGATGGCAAGACACAGCGCCCGGCCAGAGCCACCGGCATTCGCCCGGACGGAACGCTGGAAATCGTCGAGCAGGACGGAAGTGAGGGTACGCTGGTGTTCGGTGAGGTTTCGGTGCGTCTGCGGGATGGCGATCAGATCGTATATAAATAAGTTTGGGAGTCAGGTGGAATGAGTGATTATAGAAAGCGGAGTACGAAACGAAAGAAGCGGAAGGAGGCGACACTGGTCGGTGACCTGTTTAAGATCCTTTTTGCAGTGTCGATGCTGATCATCGCGATCCTGGTGGCGTTCTTCGTATTTAAAAATGTGAGTGGGTTCAAGCTTCCGGATCTCCGGGTGACCACTGCAGAAACGGAGGAGAGTGAAACAGCGACCGTAGTCAGCATTGACACCAAGGAGCGTGCTTCGGTCGAAACGAGCACTCAGATCCAGGTGACAGAAAGTGCGCAGCTGCCGGCGGCGACCGGTGCCGAGGATGCAGAAATCGAAAAGAAGATCGAGTCTGTGGAGGCCTCCATCGAGGAGAGTGTGAAGTCTTCGGAGGCAGAGGCGAAGAAGGAAAGCCCGGCGGAAGACGAAAGCAGAAAGACGAAGGAATCGAAGCAAGAAAAAGAAAATAAAGAGTCGAAGACATCGGACAAGGTGGAGGAGCTGCCGCCTCGAAAGGAAACAGAAATCGAGGGCCCTGTGCCGGGAAGTGACAGTCAGGGAGAGGTCAGTAACGGTCCGGTCGTCGGTTCGGATACCATCAAGGAAAGTCCGGAGACGGTGCAGAAGGATGGTGCGGTCATCAGCGAGGGCGGCCCGGTCGGAGGATGAGATGATCTATTATTTGTTTGGAAAATCAGCGAGCGGAAAGGATACGATCTATAAGCGGCTGAAGGCACTTCATCCGGAGTGGAAGGAGGTTACGCCGTATACGACGCGACCGATTCGTGAGGGTGAACGAGAGGGAGTCGAGTATCATTTCGTAACGGATGAAACGATGGACCGGTTTGCAGAGGCGGGGCGGATCATCGAGATGCGGACCTACCAGACGATCTATGGGCCATGGCGCTATGCGACGGTCGATGATGGACAGATCGCTCTTCATGATGGACAGAACTATCTGATGATCGGGGTACTCCAGAGTTATGTCAGCACCCGGGATTATTTCGGCGCCGGGTGCGTTTTTCCACTCTATATCGAGGTGCCGGATAAGATTCGACTGGCGCGTGCGCGGGCTCGTGAGATGAAGGAGGCGACACCGAAGCTTGCGGAGATGATGCGCCGTTTCGAGGCCGACCGTGTGGATTTCTCCGAGACGAAGCTTGCGGCCGCCGGCATTGACCGACGATACCTGAATCTGGATCTCGAGGACTGCATCGCGGAGATCGAGCGGGATGTAAGAGGCTAAAATCAGAAGAACACTTGTGCGTGCGGAGGCACAGGGCATGCAGGGGCATGAGTTGAGTGATCCCGGAAGATAAAAACAGAGCTGTATCAATGAAATCAATTAAAATACCGGAAAATCAAATATACAATGCGTATCTGATCGAGGGCGAGGATATGGAGCTCCTGAAGTCGTCTGCGATGGAATTTACAGCGAAGCTGCTCAGCAGGGATCCGTCATCGATGGATACAGGCGCGATGCCTATTTATCAGCAGAGGGGGTATGCGAGCCGTGAAAAGTGGGCGGATAGTGTCCGGAAGCGGGTGCAGAACCATGAGCATCCGGATATGCTGGAAATCATGCCGAATAAGCCGGAGGAGCACCCGACGATCATCTCGGTTGACAATATCCGTGATCATGTCACAGATACCGTCGCCGTGCGTCCGTATGAGGCGGCCTATAAGGTCTATCTCATCGAGCATGCCGAGATGATGAATCCGCAGGCGCAGAATGCGATTCTGAAGACCCTCGAGGAGCCGCCGGAATATGTCGTGATCATGCTGCTTGCGGTGAATGTGGATGCGTTTTTGCCGACGATCCTGTCGCGTGTCATCGAAATCAAGGCCGGTGAACGTGATGTGCGGGAGCGCTATGCGGAGATGATTTCGGAGGAGTGGGCGCAGGAAACGGTGAAGCTGCTTTCGGAGATCCGTTTCCGGACAGGACGCGAGATTCTCGATTTCTGTACGCATGTGAGTAAGGACTGGAAGGTGCCGCAGGGAAGCCTGCTCGGCTTTCTTGAAATTATTTTACGGGATGTGCTATGCTATAAAAGCACGTCGCAGATGGAGCTTCTGTATGCGCAGGACTCTGTCAATGTCATCATACGTATGGCAGCTGCGATGAGCTATGAAAAGCTCGGTCAGGCCACGGATGATCTGGAGCGTATGCTTCGGGACCAGACGTTTAATGTGAACCGGGATCTGATGCTGGAGAATTTTCTGCTTCGGCTCAGGGATACCAGTATATAAAATGAGGAATATATGACAGAAGTAATTGGAGTTAGATTCAGAACCGCAGGGAAGATTTATTATTTCGATCCGAAGGATATCCACTTCTCCCGTGGAGAGCATGCCATCGTGGAAACGGCGCGTGGTATCGAGTATGGTTTCGTCGTGATGGGAAACCGCGAGACGGAGGATGCGAAAATCGTTCAGCCGCTGAAGGAAGTGATCCGGAAGGCAAACGCCGAGGATGACCAGCGGCACCTCGAGAATGAAGCGAAGGAGAAGGAGGCCTATAAGGTCTGTCAGGAGAAGATTCGGAAGCATAATCTCGAGATGAAGCTGATCGATGTGGAGTATACCTTCGACAGCAGTAAGGTACTGTTTTACTTTACGGCTGATGGGCGCGTGGATTTCCGCTCTCTCGTGAAGGATCTCGCGGCGATCTTCCGTACGCGTATCGAGCTTCGTCAGGTGGGTGTACGTGATGAGACGAAGATGCTGGGCGGCTATGGTATCTGTGGTCGGCCACTCTGCTGTCATACCTTCCTGTCCGATTTTGCACCGGTATCGATTCGTATGGCGAAGGAGCAGGGACTCAGTCTCAATCCTACCAATATCTCCGGTGTCTGCGGGCGTCTGATGTGCTGCCTCAAGAACGAGGAGGATGTGTACGAGTTCCTGAATGCGCATCTTCCGTCTGTCGGGGATGTCGTCACCACACCAGATGGTCTTCGAGGTGAGGTCAGCAGCATTTCTGTGCTCAGTCAGAAGGTAAAGGTCGTCGTCAACCTCGAGAAGGAAGACGAGAAGGAGCTCCGGGAGTATAAGGTTTCCGAGCTCAAGTTTAAGCCACGGAAGCGTCCGAGTGGTGATAAGAAGAAGCCGGAGCAGAAGGGAAATCGTGCGCAGAATGCGCAGGGCAGTGCTTCGGGGGGAAAAAAGGAAGGCCGCGGCGGTCGTAATGAGCATGCAACGGATGGTGGACGCGAACGTACACATGGTCCGAAGGGTGGAAATACGCCGAAGAAGGCAGCACAGGCAGAGCTGGTCGGAACCGTGCAGCAGGACGCGGAAAAGCCGGATGTGGACATCGAACAGGGACTCGATGAGTAAGGCGTATGGCAGAACGAATCGACGATTTACAGTGTAATGGCTATAAAATCATACAGGACAGTGAGGGCTTCTGCTTCGGCATGGATGCCGTACTGCTGGCAAACTTCGCCGTGCCGGCAGTGACCGCAGAAACCAGACTTCTGGATCTATGCAGCGGGACGGGCATCGTCCCGCTTCTTATTGCGGCGAAAACCGAGTGTAAGGAGCTGATCGGACTGGAGGTTCAGCCGAGTGTGCAGGCGATGGCCGAGCGCTCGGTGGCACTGAATCATCAGGAGCACCGGATGACGATGCGCTTAGGCGATCTCCGGGATATCCGATCGATGGGGTATGACTCGAGTATGAACATCGTGACCGTGAATCCGCCATACATGAAAGCCGGACTCCGAAACCAGACCGACCGGAAGCTTATCTCACGGCATGAGGTCCTGTGTACGCTCGAGGATGTGTGTGCAGCGGCGGCCTTCACGCTGAAATCGAACGGCAGGCTGTTCATGGTCCATCGCCCGAACCGGCTTGCGGATATCTTCTGCGCGCTTCGTGCACAGCATCTCGAACCAAAGCGGATGCGCCTCGTCTATCCATATCTGGAGAGTGAACCGAACATGGTACTGATCGAGGCGGTAAAGGGTGGAAAAAGCCAGCTGATGGTGGAAAACCCCCTGATCGTGTATCGCCAGAAAAAAATTTATTCGGATGAAATAATGCAGATTTACGGCATAAAGCCGTGATATTTTATGGTCTGTTTTCAGATTATAGTCTGTTTTCAGACGTTTTCAAAAATTTCATACTGTGCTAGTCTTTGAGCATGAGAAATATCAAGAAGCTTTTAACGCTTACTTCCTTGTTTCTCGTGCTTTTTTCTTTTCCGGTATCGGCGACGGCCGCTACCGATTCTGAAAAATTCCAGTTTCAACTTGATATCTCCAGTGCGGATGAACTTCTGCCTGGAGATATCTCAGAACACATCCTTCTCGTACAAAACCATACAGACAGGCGCCTTGCGTACATGGTAGAAACCGTGACATTTACCGGATCGGAGGCACTGGCAGAGGAACTCGAGCTGAGTCTTCTGGATGGAGATGCATCCTTCCTTCACGGAACGGTCGCCGCACTTTCCGGGACGGACAGTTTCGATGTGATCCTCACACACCCTGCGGGGCGTGATAAATACCTGACGCTTCGACTCCACCTGCGAAAGGAGGCGACGAACACGGTAGCCGGAGATACGCTGACGCTGTCGATCTGTCTCTCTGGTACGGATGCTCCACTGCAGGAGCGGCCGCCGGAGGAGACGGAAAACTCACCGGAAACGCCGGCGGAGACACAGAGGCCGCCGGAAGCAGTACAACCAGAAGAAACGATGAAACCACCGTCGTCATCGGGCGCCGGAACACAGGACGTGGAAAACGCAAGTGATGGCCGTCCTTCCGGAGGAAGCCAGACAGGCAGTGGTGGACACGGTGGAACTTCGATTTGCGGGAAGCGCTCATCCGGACACAGGGAATATACGGAGGATACGAGAAGGAAGGCAGCAGGCGCCGGAGCGGAGCGGAATTTTTCTGCAGCGGAAAGCGCGGGGAAAAAGGAAAATGAGAAGAAAAACGGCACAACAAACGATGGCGGAAACGCCAGATTGGCGCTTCGTATCCGGGATGTAAGCCCGAAGCACGCAAGCGTACAGATCAGCACAGAGGGTGGAAGCGGTACGATACAGGATCCGATAACACTATACATCGGTCCGACACAGTGGGAGAAGGCGCTGCTTGTCACCTGTCTCTTCCTCTTCATCCTCCTGCTGATCCTCATCATCATAAAGTGCTGGCTCCTGTATCGAGCCACACAGTCAGAAACACAGGAGGGCAGAGAGTATGCTTCGACAGAACAGGGTGTGTAATAAATCAGAAGGAGGTCTCAAACGTAAGCTGAACATGCTCTTCGGATGGATATCCGGCATACTTATGCTGCTTCTCACGGTGATCGCAGTCTATGCCATCCTTTCATCCTATCGGGAGCGGCGGTATGGAACGCCGTTTTTTCTCTTCGGATGGAAGCCGGTCGTGGTGCTCTCCGAATCCATGGAGCCCACGTATACCTCTGGTGACATTCTTTTCGTCAGGGAACGGACGGGTGCCCCGAAACCGGATGATATCATCCTGTTTCGAGCGACTGGATTCGGCATGAATACCTATGTGACCCATCGTCTGATAGGGAAAGACGAGGGAGGTTATATCACGAAGGGCGATCATAATGAGCATGCAGATCCGGGACGGGTGCAGGAGGAGGATATCCTGGGCACGGTGGAGTATATCTTCTTCTAAGCACCGACCGGAAAACATGAAAAACACGAATGAAAAAGAAAAGGAGATGAACATGAAGAAACGAATACTGATGGCAGGCATTATGGCGGTGACGGCAATTTCGGTCCTGGTCGGTGCGTATGCATTTTTCACAGACAAGAAGGACATCAAGGTGTCAGCGACCGCTGCGAAGCTCGGCATCACGGTCGATAAGACGCAGTTTTCAGATGATCTCGTCGCGGATATGGTGCCGGGTGATACCCGGGATCTCGCCTATACGATCAAGAAGGAAGCCGGCTCGAAGGATGCCGTCGTCTTTTCTGAGGTCACCCTGACCTCCAGTATCCCGATGTCAGATCCGGTAGAGTGGTTCATTCAGATGACAGGAAAACCACTGACGCCGGAGGAAATTAAAAAGCTGCAGGATGAGGCAGAAGCCAATGCAGGCGGCGGTACGGTCAATGACATCCCGCTGGCAGAGCTTTCGAAGGCGGATACACTCAAGTTCCTCTCGCTGTCAAAGGACAGCAAGATCGCAAAGTTCATCGTCGGTCATGGTGTTCTGTCCAGTCAGGAGAATGGTATCCCGGTGAATCTCACGCTGCGGCTGAGTCCGAGTGCTGATAACAGCTTCGCCGGTGGAACATGTGATGTCGGAGCAGAAATCTATGCGATCCAGAAGGAGAACCTGGAGCAGGATGGTGCAGCTACGAACTTCGCCTATATCCAGGGTCTGATCGTCGCCAATGAGTCAAAGAAGGCATCATGAGACGGCGACTCAATCTTCTCCTCACGCTTCTCTTTCTGATGCTTGTGTTACTCTGTGGGGCTGGAGCGTATTTTACGGATCAGCAGCAGGCGAACATACAGGCAGGAGCAGCGTCGATGGGACTTTCTGTTTCGAAGGCGACGTATGGAACGATTCCGAAGGAAATCGGGAAAGACAGTCGACTGACGATACAGTTTCAGGTACGAAATGAAAGCAGCGTTCCGGTATATCTTACAGATCAGCATGTACTCTATGTTAACGGAATGCAGGAGGAGAAGGAAAGTCGTGTACAACTCGAACGAACGACAGGCGCGACGTCGTCCGGAGCAGGTGGAAACAGTAGCACGGCAGCCGGTGCCGCGGGTGCACTTCGTCTCGCGGCCGGTGAGAGCCGGGTGCTGTCGTATATACTGTCGTTTCCAGGTGTGGATGTGCTTCCGGAAGGGGTACTTGCACTGAATGGAAAGCTGCTTCTTCATGCAGCGACCAGTGCCGATGGAAAATCGGGCTTTACGCATGGCCCCGTGACGGCAGTGCTCGACCTGACAGGGGGAGAGCTGCATATTCCGTCACGAAGCCGGGATATTCTTTTATCGGAGCTGGTCGAGCCGGGCTCGCATCCGATCGAGGAGATCCACTGGTATCGTGCCTCCGATGTGGAGAGCACAGTCCTACCCGGAACCAGGATGCAGTGGAGCAGCTTCGATGCGTCGAAGCTGCTGACACTTCAGCGAAACATCCCGCAGTATGTGCGGTATGAGCTCGTGGCGGCAGCCGGAGTGGTTCGCTCTCCGGTGTATGAAATCACACTGACGCAGGAGGGAATCCAGGCGAGAGCCCGTGATTATTTCGATGGAAAGGAAGTGAATGCGGATATATCCGTAAGCAAGGAGGAGGTATGATCAGGTGCAAGTGCAGCCACCGGGGGAAAGCGGAAACACGCTTCTTCCGGGCGCTGCTTGCCATCATCGTATGGATGATACTGGAAGGCGGCCTTCTGCGTGTACTGGCAGGGGAACAGGATGCGCTGTTCTGGCAGGATATCGGCGATGTCGGCGCTCCGTTTCAGCCGGTGGAGGTGCTCCCGATGGAGCTCGGAGAGCACTTCATTCCAGCGACGGGACAGACGCAGGCCATCAGCTTCTCTTACCACGCGGCAAACCATCGCTATCAGCTGGATGGGCTTTGGAATGACCGGGGCATCACGAAGCATCTGCTGGAGGATAAGGAGATGACGCAGGAAGCCTATATCCGGCGCTTCGGATTTCCGGCTGGCAGAAGTGAAGGCGGGCTGACGCTCACCGATTCAGGCAGCGGGATCCGATACCTGTACCGGGCGGGTGCCGATGAGACTGCATTGACCGAACCTGGAGGATACAGCAGCTACCGCTGGCAGAAAAGTACCGATGGGGCGGACTATGTGGATATCGACACGGCGAGCGCAGCGGAGAGCTGCTTCCTGCCGGAGGCACTCTCCTTCGGAACGACCTGCTATCGCTGTATCGCGACAATCGCGGAGCAGGAGTGCATCCTGGGCGAGGACTATGCCGTGGTGTACTACCGGCTGCCGACAGCGCGAGGATTACATATCCGGGAGGTGACACATGGAAGCTAGAGCGTTGAGGCTGCCGATGCTGTCGATCGCCCTGTCCCTGAGCGTCAGTTTCTGTGCGCGGGCGGACATCTGCTTCGACACGATGTCCGGGGGACAGTGCAGTGCATACATCGACCATATAGATGAGGATGATAATGTCATCGAGGTGGAAATCACAGGAAACTGTAAAGTGAAGAGCCTTCGTCCGGCGGGGGATAGTGGCGACACGGGGATCCCTAGGGATAAGCTGCGGATCCGTATTCCGGAAATCAAGCTCAATTTCGTGGAAAATCCACATGCGGAGTACCATGAGTTCTTCGGAATCATGGAAGAGGTCGTCGGCTTATCCGGGAAGCATGAGGGATTTCTGAATACGAAGATCATAACAACGGGCTCGAGTATCACGATCGATACAGAGGAGTATACGGATTACAGTTCGACGGGAAGCTTCGAGACCGTCTTCATCAATAACCGGGAATTCCGGGTCGATGACGAGAAGAACTGGCAGCCGATCGGATTAGTCGTTCCGGATCCGCCGGAAATCAGTCTTTATTATAAGAATGAAGAGGAGCTCGGCGAGCGGTATATCTATAGCGTGCTACCGGATGAGTTTCTGTTTCATGATATCTATCTCGGTGCCTATGCCGTAAATGTGGAGCATCCCGAACGGCTGGAGCAGATGATGGAGCGTATGCTTCGACTGCGCTATCGGGACCGTTACTATCAGTTTCGCTATGCACTACATGACCCGACGGAAGACGCGACTGAGCGATCAGCGGGGAACACGTCGTATCAGGAGCTGACAGAGAACCTCAGCTATCTGTCGCTGCCGGAGCTCGGCGGAAAGCGCATAGCTGGTCACAGAACCGTGCGTGCTTCCGGCGATGAAGAAGCAGAGCGCTATGCCTTCGTCGGATGGAAGCTGACAGAGCTCGGAGCAGGGACGGAGCTCTATGGGCCATGTCGATCAGAGGAGATCGGACTTCCGCTGACGCAACGAAACAACAGCCCGATGATATCATTTTTCGGATGGAAGAGCACACCGCTACACGAGGACCTCTGCTCGGAAGTGGTGATGGCAGAAGCTGCGATGGTGACGATCGAGGCGCAGCAGGAAGCGCAGAAGACACAGGTGACGACAGAGATGCAGCAGAAGCCAGAGGAGATAGAGACGCAGCAGAAGCCGCGGAAAGAAAATGCGGTACAAGAAGCGACAGAAAAAGGAGGTGATGAAGAGGCCGGAATCGATGAAAATGCCATCCCGGAGCGTTCGGACGGCGGGAAAATCGCATCCCCGAGCTCGCTTTAGAAAAAGTTAAGTTTTCATTTCGCACAGAGAATGTATATACTGTAAGCGATTACTGTGAAAAACAGGAGGTTTTATGGATATACATTTTAACAGGGCGAATCCGGAGGATGCATCGCGTATGGCCCCATTTTACGCGATGCGTCCGAATAAGACCTGTGACAGCGGTGTGCTGGATACATTTTTATGGAGCGAGTACTATGATGTGCAGACAGCCATCGTCGATGAGAAGGTAGTACTCGTACGGATGAAAAACGGTGATGAGTACTTCTCCGCGATGCCGTATTGCAGCGAGGAAGATCTGCCATATTACTTCGATCTCCTTCGGCAGTACTTTAATGAGGTGCTGAAGAAGCCGCTGAAGATTTATCTCGCAGATGAAGAGGGGGTGAAACTCCTGAAGCTCGAGGAGGATCCGCACTTCCTCGTAAAGGAGGAGAGCGATCTCCGGGACTATATCTATGATGGGGAGGAGCTCCGTACCCTGCCGGGGAAGAAATTTCACAAGAAAAAGAATCTCGTGAACAAGTTCTGCCGGGAGTATGAAGGACGCTGGGAATATCGTACACTTCATGCTGAAGATAAGCTGGTGATCTGGGCATTTCTCGATCAGTGGTATGCGAAACGTGCCGGGGATGAGGAAAATGCCGAGGAGTCACTTGAGTATGAGGTGAAGGGGATTCACCAGGTACTTCAGTCGGAGTTCTCTTTGCCGGATTACCACATCGGTGGAATCTTCATCGACGGACAGCTGGAGGCTTTTTCCATGGGTGCCTTGAACCCGCGGGAAAACATGGCCTGTATCAGTGTCGAGAAGGGCAATGCGGACATCCCTGGCATCTATCAGGTCATCAATCAGCAGTTTCTCATCCATGAATTCCCGGAGGCTACGCTCGTCAACCGGGAGGACGATCTGGGACTCGAAGGGCTCCGGCGTGCGAAGGAAAGCTACAATCCATGCGGATATGCACGGAAATACATGCTCCTCCAGACGGATTTCACCGGCTGGCAGGCAGAAATCACAGACCAGTATGAGGCGGAGATTGATCGGTACGAAGATACTTCATCCGAAGAATGAGTACGGGATACCGGTGATTTCGACACCGTGCAGTGTGTGGATACATCGATACAATGAAATCCGATGTCGATGCAGCACATCAAAAAATCAGAAAAGAGCAGGTATAGTATGACAGATATCAGAGTGCTTCGAACACGCGAAGAAAAAGCCGGAACACGCGCACTGTACGAGCGGGTATTTCCGGAGGACAGTGCACGCTTTCTCGACTGGTACTACCAGGATCGCTGCAGCGATAACATCATCCTTGCGATGTGGAAGGATGGACAGCTGGTCGCGATGGCGCATCTGAATCCATTTGTGATGTGTACAAAAAAAGGTACGCGTGCCCGTGTATACTATATCTATGCGGTGGCGACGGTACCGGAGGCACGCCATCAGGGCTGTATGGCAGCGCTTCTTCGCCACAGTTTCCAGCTGATGGAAGAAGAGCATATCCCGTTCTGCTTCCTCCTCCCGGTCGATGAATCCATCTATCAGCCCTTCGATTTCCATACCGTATGTGACTTTCAAACCACGAAGGTCACGGACTATGCGGCAGTGCAGCAGGCGTATGATGTATATATAGAAGAAAATGATGATTATGTACGTCGTGTGCAGATGCAGCAGGCGATGGCAGCGGAGGCAGGTGAAACGTCCGATACCGGGCTTCCGACGCATCCGGTGATCATGGCGAGGATCCTCTCACTGCCGGATTTCCTTTTGTTCAGTGGTCTCCCCGAGGAGACAGACCGGACGCAGGCGATCCACTGGCTTCGGCAGCAGCGGATCTATATCGCAGAAGCTGTATAGAAGTAGGCAGCCGGAACGATTTTAACGTAGAATGATAATCCACTAAGGGTGTAAACGATAATCGAATCGTATATCGCCGGATGGGATCGGTGGAACGTGGTATAGAAAGAGGTATGTATGACAGAAATTCATGTCGGAGATATCATCAGTGCGAAAAAGAAGCATCCCTGCGGATCAGAGGAGTGGATCGTTCTCCGTACAGGTGCGGATATCCGTCTTCGCTGCGCGGGATGTGGTCATCTTCTGATGCTTCCGAGGTCAAAGGTGGAAGGGATGATCCGGCATATACGTACACCGGAGAAGAATGAAACCAGTAGTTTATAGAAGATTTCATCAAAAATGATAGAATCTTCTATAAAGAAGGGGTAGCGTGCGGAAGTAGAAAAAAGCACGGATAGCCCGAAAAAAATAAGTTACGAAAATCAATTAAATAGCTTGCAAACAACTTTGTTTTCTGTTAAGATGCACTATCGTATGACTAAATTCCTTGTTTCCGCCCAGGAGCGGAAGCCAGAGACCAAAAGGAGGTAAAAGCAGATGAACAAATATGAGTTATGTGTTGTTCTGAGTGCGAAGCTCGAAGATGATGAAAGAGCAGCTGCAATCGAGAAGATTAAGGAGTATGTTACTCGTTTCGGTGGCGCTGTCGGAGAGAACATCCAGGAGTGGGGCAAGAAGAGACTTGCATATGAGATTCAGCATATGAAGGAAGGCTTCTACTATTTCATCCCATTCACAGGTGATTCCGAGACTCCGAACGAGCTTGAGAGCCAGCTTCGTATTATGGAACCAGTTATCAGATATCTTGTTGTTAAGCCAGAAGCTGAGACTGAAGCACCGGTAGCTGAGGAAGCTGCTCCTGCAGAAGAGAAAGCTGAATAAGCAAGCGGAAAGCGAGAAAAACAATGAACAAAGTTATCCTCATGGGTAGATTAACCAGAGATCCGGATATCAGATACGCACAGGGTGAGAACCAGATGGCGATCGCAAGATATACACTTGCGGTTGATCGCCGTATGCGTCGCTCACAGGACGGTGCCGGACAGGATCAGCAGACCGCAGACTTCATCGGATGCGTAGCATTCGGACGTTCTGCAGAGTTCGCTGAGAAGTACCTGCATCAGGGCACCAAAATCGTGGTTGAGGGTAGAATCCAGACCGGAAGCTATACAAATAAGGATGGTCAGAAGGTCTATACCACGGATGTTGTCGTAGAGAATCAGGAGTTTGCAGAGAGCAAGAACGCATCGGCTGGAAATGGTGGAAATTATTCCGCAAACCGCAGCTATGGACAGCAGTCCCATGGCGGCCAGCAGGGCGGTGCTGCAATTGGTGATGGTTTTATGAATATACCTGATGGGGTAGAGGACGAGGGCCTCCCGTTTAACTAAGGTGCGGACATGCCCTTGTGACATTTTACAAGGAGGATTAACCATGGCATTTCAGAAGTCAGATAAGCCAGCTAGACCTAGAAGAGCCGGCGGCTTCCGCAGCAGACGTAAGGTTTGCGTATTCTGCAGCGAGAAGGCTAAGCCTATCGATTATAAGGACGTTGCTACATTAAGAAAGTACATCTCTGAGAGAGGTAAGATTCTTCCTAGAAGAATCACCGGAACCTGTGCGAAGCACCAGAGAGCAATCACGCTCGCAGTGAAGAGAGCAAGACACGTAGCACTTCTTCCATACCAGGTAGATTAATTTCAGCCTGACTGAAAAGAAGAGAAGGCTGTACCGGAGTTTTCCGGTACAGCTTTTTTCGTATACCGGTTTATGCTATAATCGTACGCGAATTCTTATGCCTTCGTTTCAGGGAGAGCTTATGATGAAGAAAAAAACACAAAGTGTCATCGATATATATCTGGCCTGGCCACTCGCAATCATCGCCATCCTGCTGCTTGGAGATATCGTTCTCTGGCTGACAGAACCACGCGGTGCGCTGATTCTTCTGCCATTTATTCTGATCGTAACGGCGTTCGCACTGATGCTCTATTTCACACGGCAGTCGAAGCTGCAGGGCGCACTGCAGGCCTATGCGATCGGCGCCAGTGAGGTGCATACGACGATCTTCGATGAGATGCCGATGCCATACTGTATGGTCGATGAGCACGGAAACGTGCTCTGGGCGAACCGTAGCTTCCGGGAAATCGCCGGAAACCGTCCGGATGCCCGGAATATCCTTCAGATGTTTCCGAATATCCATAAGGAGATGCTGGAGGAGGATGACATCATCCTGGAGATCCATTCGGACTATCAGGACCGAAAGTATCTCGTCGACCTGATGCGGACGCCGGTGACCACAGAGGATGGCAGTGCACCATCGATGTATGCGCCGGATCTGAAGACCATCGCGGTTTATCTTCGAGATGAAACCGAAGAGACGGCGCTGCGGACGAAGCTCGATCAGGAGCATATCGTCATCGGTCTCGTCTACATCGATAACTATGATGAGGTACGGGAACAGATCGAGGAGGTTCGGCGTTCACTGCTGACGGCGCTGATCGATCGAAAGATCAGTCACTATATCTCCTCTGTCAACGGACTGATCTATAAGCTGGAGAAGGATAAATATGTATTTATCCTGAAGGAGCAGTATTTCAGCCGTATGCTTCAGGATCGATTTTCGATTCTCGAAGAGGTGAAAAATGTAAATATCGGAAATGAAATGGCTGTCACGCTGAGCATCGGTATCGGTTATGGTGCCGACTCCTATCAGAAGAACTATGAGTATGCGCATACCTCCATCGATATGGCACTCGGCCGTGGTGGTGATCAGGCAGTCGTAAAGTCAAACGAGAATCTGACCTACTTCGGTGGTAAGACCCAGACGCAGGAGAAGGCCACCCGGGTCAAGGCGCGTGTGAAGGCGCAGGCCTTCCAGGAGCTGCTCGAGACGCGGGATCGCGTGCTCGTCATGGGCCATGCGAACAGCGATGTGGACTGTCTCGGTGCGTCCGCCGGTGTATATCGGATGGTGACCGAGCTCGGAAAGCGCTGTTACATCGTGGAAAATACGGTGACGGCACCGATCCTGCCGCTGAAGGAGCGCTTCCTGCAGAGCTCGGACTATCCGGAGGATATGTTCATCACGGGCACACAGGCGCTGCAGATGGTGGATAACAGTACCGTGCTCGTCGTGGTCGACTGTAACCGGCCGTCCATCATCGACGAACCGGAGCTGCTCCGGGCATGTAAGACGATCGTGGTCTTCGACCACCATCGTCAGAGCAGCGAGACGATCCAGGGTGCGGTACTCAGCTACTGTGAGCCGTATGCATCGAGTGCCTGCGAGATGATCGCCGAGATGATGCAGTACATCGCGGATGGCATCAAGGTAAAGGGACCGGAAGCAGATGCGATGTATGGCGGTATCGTCATCGATTCGCAGGAGTTCACGGTGCAAACCGGTGTACGTACCTTCGAGGCGGCAGCATATCTTCGTCGCTGCGGTGCGGATATCACACGTATACGGAAGATTTTCCGTGAGAACTTCAGGGATTATCAGGCGAAGGCAGCGGCGATCTCCAGTGCGGAGATCTATCGGGATGCATATGCCTTCAGTACGATCGATCCGAAGGGACTCGAGAGCCCGACGGTTGTGTGTGCACAGGCAGCGAATGAGCTGCTGAACATCCGCGGGATCAAGGCCAGCATAGTACTGACACTGTATAATGACATCATCTATGTATCGGCGCGCTCCATCGATGAGATGAACGTGCAGGTACTGATGGAAAAGCTCGGCGGCGGCGGACATCGTACGATCGCCGGAGCACAGCTTCGCGAGGGCAGCCTGCCGGAGGCGATCGCCACGATCAAGCAGGCCATCGACGAGATGATTAAGGAAGGAGAGGCTTCATAATGAAAGTTATTTTATTAAAGGATGTAAAGTCACTGGGAAAAAAGGGTGAAATCGTAGAGGTATCCGAGGGATACGGACGGAACTTTATTCTTCCGTCGAAGACGGGCGTGATTGCAGATAATAAGAATCTGAACACGCTGAAGCTTCAGAAGCAGAACGATGCGAAGATCGCAGCCGAGAAGCTTCAGGAGGCACAGGAGCTGAAGGAGAAGATCGAGGCGGTGAAGGTCACCATCGCAATCAAGTCCAGTAAGGACGGACGGACCTTCGGTTCGGTTTCCACGAAGGAAGTACAGGAGGCACTGAAGAAGCAGACCGGCATCGAGGTCGACAAGAAGAAGCTTTCCTGTGATGTACCGATGAAGAACCTGGGCGGTTACAATGTAAACGTCAAGCTTCACAAGGATGTCACGGCGGTTCTTCATGTGTCTGTGATCAGCGCATAAGCGTGACAGCACAGCGTCATGGCCGGTATCGATGCTCTGTATGGAGAGTCTATAGGAACATCCGATACGGTCGTTTCACCTAGTATCACACAGGAGTAGTATGGCAGAGAATAATGAAAACATCCTGACGAGGGTCGTGCCCCACAGTCAGGAAGCCGAGCAGAGTGTCATCGGCGCCATGCTCCGGGATAAGGATGCGGTCTCCACTGCCGCGGAGATGCTCCGCCCGGAGGACTTCTATCAGAAGCAGTACAGTCTCATGTTCGACGCGATGACCCAGCTCTATCAGAAGGATCAGCCGGTCGACCTCGTGACGCTGTCCGAGAAGCTGAAGGCGACGAGCAACATCCCGCCGGAGGTGTACGACATCGCGGTGATCCGAGATATCGTCATGTCGGTGCCGACGAGCGCCAATGTAAAATCCTACTGCACCATCGTGAAGGAGAAGTCGATTCTTCGCACGCTCATCCGGACGAATGAGGATATCGCCAATATGTGCTACAGCGGCACCGAGTCCGCGGATACGATCCTAAATGAGACGGAGCAGCGGATCTTCAAGCTCCTGGAAACCAGAAACACCGGCGACAGCGAGGATATCGCGAGCGTCGCGATGAAGGTGCTCGAGAACATCCAGGAAGCAGCACAGAACGGCGGACAGATCACCGGTATCCCGACGGGCTTCAAGGCGCTCGACTATAAGACTGCCGGACTTCAGCGCTCGGATCTCATCCTCGTGGCGGCCCGTCCGTCCATGGGTAAGACTGCCTTCGTCTTGAACATCCTCGATAATGTCGGTGTCCGTCAGAAGAAGCCGTGCATGATCTTCTCACTCGAGATGAGCCGGGAGCAGCTCGTCAACCGTATGCTCTCGATGGAGTCGCTCGTCGATGCGGACAAGCTCCGTAAGGGATCTCTCACCGACGAGGACTGGGGCGAGCTGATCAATGCTGTCGACCGTGTCGCAGATGCAAACATCACCATCGACGATACGCCGGGTATCACGGTCGGAGAGCTCCGCTCCAAGTGCCGTAAGCAGAAGCTCGAAAAGGGCCTCGACCTCGTCATCATCGACTACCTCCAGCTTATGTCCGGTGGCGGACGTGGCGGCGAGAGCCGTCAGCAGGAAATCTCAGAGATATCCCGTTCCCTGAAGGCTGTCGCACGAGAGATGAAGTGTCCGGTCATCGCCCTTTCCCAGCTGTCGCGAGCGGTAGAGCAGCGTCCGGATCACCGTCCGATGCTGTCTGACCTCCGAGAGTCCGGTGCGATCGAGCAGGATGCCGATATCGTGATGTTCCTGTACCGTGATGAGTACTATAATAAAGATACGGAGCATCCGCATGAGGCGGAGGTCATCATCGCGAAGCAGCGTAACGGTCCGATCGGTACCGTCATCCTCGGATGGCAGGCAGAGTATACACGATTCGTGAATGCTGCCCTCGATCGCGACAGTCACTGATCAGACGGAGAATGAGGATGCAAGAACGTGCAGATTCCTCGGATTTCACCAGAATACGACGAAAATGCGCGGCTGCACGTAAAAGTTTTATAAAATCTCATGCAGAGATTTGCATTTTATACCGCTTTCAGTTACTATAATCTGAATATAAATACCGGATACGTTCCGGCAGCGAAGGAGGCGCCATTATGAAAATTGAACGAATTGATGACAACTCCATCAGGTGCACACTGACGAGTCTGGATCTGAGCTCTCGTAACATCAATCTCCGCGATATGACCTACGGGTCCGAGGCCGCGAAGCGACTGTTCACGGAGATGATGCAGAAGGCGCAGAATGAGGTCGGCTTCACTGCCGACAGCGGACCGCTGATGATCGAGGCCGTGCCGCTTCAGGGCGGTTCGATTCAGCTCGTGATTTCAAAAATAGATGATCCAGAAGAGCTCGATACACGCTTTTCGAAATTCACGGCGGCTGCCCCCGGCAGTCAGAACGGCTGGATTTCCCAGCTCGCCAGCGAGATTCTCGAGGGTGCGCATGGGCTCCTTCAGGATATGAAAGACAAGGCATCGCAGCAGGCGAATACACTGGAGGGCGACAGCGGTAAAACGGTCGGAAGTGAGGCAGATACATCGGAGGATGCGGGCAGTCGCGATACCGATATTTACCGTATCTACGTCTTCCAGTCCCTGGATCGCGTCATCGATGCGGCGACCGCTATCGGTGACATCTATGATGGACCGAATACCCTGTATAAGGATGCGAAGGACCATCACTTCTATCTCGTTCTTCATGCGGGGAAGGGTGGGGTCAATGCACTCAACCGTGCAGCCAATCTCCTCTCGGAGTATGGAAGCAAGCTGAAGGATAACGATCTATATGAGGCATATTTCACGGAGCACTATGAGCTCTTCCTGAAGGAAAATGCCCTGCAGAAGCTGAGAAGCATCTGAGGATAGAAACATAGACCGGCTGCGGAATGCAGCCATGAAAGAGGAGAACACAATTATGACGATTACGAAGGATATGCGCATCGGCGATCTGCTTCAGATGAATGAGATGATCGCTCCATTTCTGATGCAGAATGGTATGGGCTGTGTGTACTGCCCGTCATCCATGATGGAGTCACTGGAAGAGGCCTGCATGGTGCACGGCATCGACTGTGATATGCTGACGGCGGACCTCAACGACGTACTGCTCGAGTACGAGGAGGCACAGAAGGCGCAGCAGACAGAGCAGCCGGAAGCGTAAATACAGATCAGAACACGAAAAACAGGGCGTCATGTGCACCCTGTTTTTTATATCCGCAGAAAAGTTCAGCCGGAGGCACTTCGATGCTTCCGGCTGAACTTTTCTGTTTCAATCAGATACGATCGTCTGATTTCATATCTCATTTCGACTTCATCGAGAGTCCGCCGCTCAGCATATCGCCGGTGATGATGGCGAGCTCGTGCGGGGTTTCCTTCATACCGCTCGAGAACCAGTACTGCAGCAGACTGATCAGTCCGCCGACGATGAAGGCATAGTAGCTGTCAAACTGCTCCGGGCGCTGCTTCTTCGTGATGAAGGACCATTCATTCAGGCACTTCTCACGGACCAGCTCCTTCAGACTGTTCAGGAAACGGATATCTCCGTTTTCACCGATCAGGATGCGGATGAAATCGCCGTTTTTCATACAGAGCGTATAGACACTCTCGAAGAAGCGGGTCGCGTCATCTGAAACACTCTTCTCGTCAAATTCGTTCAGCGTTTCCTTAAACTCCTCCAGAATATCATCCTCGGTCTTCTCCAGGAGATCGAAGACGTCCTTATAGTGAAGATAGAAGGTGCCACGATTGACATCTGCGAGATCCGTGAGCTCTCGTACCGAGATATCCTTCACCTGCTTCACCAGCATCAGATTTGCCAGTGCACCCTTAAGTGCGGCTCTGGTCTTTCGGATACGACGATCCATCGTATCATTTTCTTTCATAGAACTACCCATATCCATACCCTCCAAAGGCCATTAGCAGCCTGAATATATAAAATTCGTGGTTTTTCACACACGATAGACACATATTATAGAAATGTCTATTTATAAACCAAGAGACTAAAATTGACCATTGATAATTTGCACGCTCGTCTATATAATGGACAGTACCACATAAATAGACATGTGTCAACAAATGAAACGCAGGTTAATAAAGAACTCGTATCAATTAAAACACAAAATGTCGTAGATTCAGTGGCGGGACACACAAAGACTTGTTTTTTCATCGAAAGAAGTTCGGGATGGTGAGTGAAAAGGGCATTTCTTCCAGGTGTACGGATGAAAAGTCATACCACATCCTGAAAACAGGACACGAATGAGAAGACAGCGCAGGAGAGAGCAACATGAGCTTATTCAAGAAGAAAACGCAGGATACTGCCAGAGAAGCGTCTGTACAGCAGGCACGAAATGAAATTCACCTTCCGGAGGATGAAGCCATCGAAGCCCACAAAAAGAAGAAGGAAGCGAAAAAAGCGCGGAAGCAGGAACAGAAGCATAAGCACGGAAATCTCGCCGACTTCATCGTCGATCATAACAAGGGCATCCGAAACCTCATCATCGTGCTGGTGGTTTTCTTCGGTTTATGTTATCCACTCGTTTCGGTCAATTACGATCTGACGAAGTATCTTCCGAATGATGTGGATTCGAAGATCGCCATCAATAAGATGCGCGACGTCTTCGGCTATCCGGGTACCGGACGACTGATGCTGAAGGATGTCACTCTCTATGAGGCGAAGCAGTATAAGAATGAAATCGAGGCCATCGATGGTGTCGATCAGGTCATCTGGTGTGATCTGACGACGCAGGTCTATGGCTCCTCCGAGTTCATCAACTACGATGATATCGATGACTACTATAAGGATAACAACGCCGTCATGGATATCACCTTCGAAGAGGGCGATACCTCGAAGCGAACGCACAAGGCCATCCAGGAAATCGATGATCTGATCGGTGACCGGGGCTACCTCGTCGGTATGTCGCCGACGAATAAGTTCATCGAGGAAAATGTAAAGAAAGAGATGCAGGAGGTCATGGGCATCGTCGTCATCCTGATCTTCATCATCCTCCTCTTTACGACGACCTCCTGGTTCGAGCCGGTCCTCTTCCTGACGATCATCGGCTGTGCCATCGTGCTGAATAAAGGAACGAACATCTTCCTCGGGGAGATCTCGTATATCACGAACAACATCTCCGATATCCTGCAGCTCGCTACCTCGATGGACTACGCCGTCTTCCTGCTCCATGCGTATGAGCGACAGCGTGAGCATGGCCTCGATAAGGTCGCGGCACTGAAGCAGGGCCTCATGAGCACCATCACGACCATCCTGGCGTCCTCACTGACCACCTTCTTCGGCTTCATCGTACTCGTCTTCATGCGATTCAGTATCGGATGGGACATGGGTATCGCGATGGCGAAGGGTATCATCTGTTCCCTTCTGATGGTCATCTTCCTGATGCCGTCCCTGCTGCTCAGCTGGTCCGATCGTATCGACCGCATGCGGCACAAGCCGTTCCTGCCGAAGTTCCATCGCTTCAGTATCGCGGTCAATAAATTAAGCCCGATCATCCTGGTGGCGGCCCTCGCGGTGGCCGGTCCGATCTACTTCGCACAGGGCATGAACAAGTTCATGTACGGCCCGGATGCGACGGGTGCCGGACCCGGAACCTCGATGTATGAAAACTCCGCGGCCATCGATGAGGAGTTCGGTCGAAGCAATCTGCTCGTTGCGATCTTCCCGGATACCGATCGGCTGAAGGAAAAGGAGCTCTGCGATAAACTGGAAGATCTTCCATATGTGAAGAATGTAACCGGCATGCAGGCCTATCTTCCGGAGGGACTTCCGGAGAGCTTCCTGCCGAGCTCCGTCACCGAGCTCTTCCATAAGGATGGCTATGCGCGACTGCTCATCTATATAAGAACCAAACCGGAGTCCACGACCGCCTTCAAGTACTCGGATGAGGTCTCCGACATCATCAAGAGCTACTACCCGGGCGAGGCGTACATCACCGGTAACACCCCGACGACCCAGGACATGGAAACCGTCCTGATCCCGGATTATAATCTCGTCAATGGTCTCGCGATGATGTGCATCTTCATCGTCGTCGCGATTTCGTTCCACTCGATCGTGATGCCGATCATCGCGATGATCCCGATCATGATGGCGATCTATGTGAACATGGCGTTCCCGTACTTCGCCGGCCGTGAGCTCATCTTCATCGCCTACGCCGTGGTTTCCTGCGTACAGCTCGGATCCACCATCGACTATGCGATTTCGTCGACCGAGAACTACCTGCAGACACGTGCGGTCGAGCCGGATAAGCGAAAGGCCGCGATCCGCGCGACGCAGCTCAGCTTCCCGTCCATCCTGACATCGGGCGTGATCCTGATCGTCTGCGGCTACGTCATCAGCTTCATGTCGTCCATCCCGGCCATCAGCCAGGTAGGCCATCTCGTAGGTCGAGGCGCGATTTTCTCTGTGACCTTCGTTACCCTCCTAATGCCGTGCCTCCTGCAGCTGGCCGACCGCTTCATCACAGTGCCGGCCGCCACCAAACGTGCACGCCGTAGAGCCGCGATCAACGAAACGATCATCGGTCTCCGTGAGCGCCGGCGTGCCCGTCACCATCGGGTGAAGGAGCTCCTCGGTGGACATGGTGCAGCCGTTTCCGGGGCCAATGTCTCTGCCGCGAAGGCAGACAGCTCCGCGGAAAGCATTGACCGTAGCACAGATACCGAGGCCAATGTCTTCGCCGCGAAGACAGATACCTCCGCCGGAAGCATTGACCAGAGCGAAGTGAAGGAAGCAGCATCTGAAAACAGTGACCACGAAGCATCAAGCGAAAAGTGAAGGAGTGAGGACTATGAGAAAGCATTCAGTCCAGAAAATTATGAAAAAAACGGCGGCTTACACAGTGCTTTTAAGCTGCCTTACCACAAATATCCTGGTCGCACCGATGACGGCGTATGCCGGCCAGGCGACCGCAGATGTCGATGAGACCCTGTACCTGAACCTCGACTACTATGGCAACGTCAGTGATGCCAATGTCGTCAAGGGCATCAACTTCAACGGCACGAGCAGCTACACCGACTTCGGTGACTACCTGAAGATCACGAACATGTCGGATGAGCAGAAGCCGGAGATCAAGAACGGCTCCGTCACCTTCGAGAAGAACAAGAATGGAAAGTTCTTCTTCCAGGGCGAGTTGAAGCCGGATAAGATCAAGGCACCGTGGACCTTCGACATCACCTACAAGCTGAACGGCGTGGTGACCGATGCGGATCAGATCGCCGGTGCGTCCGGTCTCGTCGAGATGGACATCGACTGCATGCCGAACAAGAGCGTGTCGAAGTACATGCAGGACAACATGATGCTCTTCGTGGCGATCCCGGTCGACATCCAGAAGTGCTACTCGGTCGATGCACCGGAGAGCCAGACCATGACCCTCGGCCAGTACACCGGTATCGTATTCACTGCGCTGCCGGGACAGGAGGGACACTTCCAGGTTCGTCTCGGTACCGATAAGTTCGAGTCCGTCGGTGCGATCTTCGCGATGACCCCGGGCACCGTCGGTGCGCTCAATAAGATCAAGGATGTCAAGGATATCAAGGATGACTTCCGTGATGATACGAACGCCATGCTCGATGACTTCGACAGCGTCCTCGATGATGTGACCGATGTCAGCGCACAGCTGAAGATCACGAACCAGATCCTCGAGCAGCTGCAGTCCGGCAAGAATAAGATCCACGGCAACGCGCAGGTCATCTTCGATGGCAATGATGTCGCCATCCAGGATCTCCGCGACCTGAACGGCACCCTGACCCCGCTGAACGAGGATCTCAAGACCGCACAGTGGATGGTCTATGATGTCAATCAGAACCTGAACACCCTCGACTCGGATCTCATGGACTCGAGCGCGAAGCTGAAGAGCCTGAGCACGAAGCTCAAGCGGCTCGGCAGCTCCATGAGCGGCACCAGCATCGACAACCTGCAGATTCAGGATATGAAGGGGGATATTGATGAGGTTACCTCCAGCCTGAACAACTTAAATGATCATCTTAATGACTTGACAAGTCAAAAAAATCGCGATGATTTTAATGCCAGTGCATCGGAGCTTATCACCAATGCAGCACTTAGCCATGTCAAGAATCATACGGATGACGTAACAGATAAAGATGCCGCAGAAGCGGCGAATGCAGAAGTAAAGAAGATCCAGAAAGCGGCTAAGATCGTACAGGCAAATCCAAGTACAGATAGCACGGAAGAATACGTACCGGAAATTAAGGATGAATGCACGAAGGCAGTAAAAAAAGCTTTTGGAACAGCACAGACGGCGACAGCACCAAAAACGGAGCTTGCTGCTACCGTTATGGCTGCACTTGGGCAGGATCTGCCAGCAGATCCTGCAACGAAGACGTTGGTTGTTGGTGTTGTGACCGGTTTATATAATATGGGTGTTACGGATACTGCGGACATTACAAAGGCGGTAGGTACTGCACTTGCTGCCGGGTCAAGTGGTATGGCGGAAGCACTGGCACCAACACTTGCAGCATCACCGAATGGAAAGAAAGCCGCAGAAGCAGCTGTACAGGGATTTTTATGGCAGAAGACAAAAGAGGCATTCCATGAAAATGAGTCTCAGACAAGTGCATATCTCAAGCATCTGAGTGATCTTACGAAGCTTCAGGAGGATGCAGAGGCACTGAATAAAACGGCGGTTGGTGACAGTACATCGAAGCTGGCAGATGATGTGAACAGTCTTACTGGTGCATTATCAAAAGTTTTGAACGAGCTTGCAAATGGTGATAGTGTTGACGAAATGGTCGACTACATCAACAGTGTCACATCGGATCTCAATGAAATCATGGACAACGGTGGTGCGGTGGCGTTCGATGCGGCGAAGACGCTGAATACACTTCGCAGTGTAATCAGCGACATCGATGAGCTGATCGGCATCATGAACGCGTACTATGGTGATGTCCAGAAGACGCTCGAGGATTCCGAGAATGTACTGACGCAGATTCAGAAGACCTCCGGTGATGCGGCGACAGCGCTTCAGAACCTGAACTCGACGCTTCGCTCCGCAGAGCCTGACTTCTCTGCAGCGGCAGACAACTCCTTCAAGGTCGGCCACATGGCGATCGACAACACGAACAAGATCGTCGACGATACGAAGGATTTTAAGTCCACCGGACGCAATCTTCGTGATACGATTAATAACAAGCTCGATGAGGAGGAGGCAGACAACAACTTCCTGAACATGGACCCGGAGGCGACGAAGGTTTCCCTCACGAGTGACCAGAACCAGGAGCCGACCTCCATCGCGATCATCTGCCGTTCGGATGAGATTTCGGTCAGCGATGATACGACGAAGACCCTTGATGCGGAGATTCCGGATGCATCGACGAACCTCCTCGGCAGAATCAAGGCGGTATTCGTGAAGCTCTGGAACACGGTTCGTTCCCTGCTCGGCATGGACGACTAAAACGTAGAGGAAGAGAAGATCTCCGTGGCGTGGCGGATCCGCAGCGTGCGGCAGCCCGAACGGCACGGTTTCGCCGCATCCCCCGCAGCGTGGGCTGATGGAAGCATTGGCCCAGGACGCGGGCGGATGGCGCGGAAAGGAAGCATTATGAAGAAGATACAGAAAACACTGATGATCACCGGTGCGCTCGCAGCACTGATGGCGTCGCCGGCACTGGCGATGATCAAGTCGATCGAGATCAATGCGGACACGGATTCCATCCCGAGCTACAGCGCGGGTACGGCGTTTTTCCCGGAGTACGAGGTATCGGATGACGACGCAGACGGGCTGACCGTGGCCTTCTCCCCGGAGGCGAGGTCGGCGATGGGCAGCGCGAATCCGACGATTCCGGCGACCGTGAAGTTCACGATCCAGAGCGACAGCGAGAACCTCGATGATGATCTCAAAATCATCGGTACCGGCATCCGCAGCACCTACGTGGATACCGTGTCGGTGGACGGTTCCGAAGCGACGGGCCGCCTGCTGGTGTACCCGTTTTACGAGCTGCTCGCACCGACCGTGACGATCAACGGTACAGAGGCGCAGTGGGCCGAGGTGCCGTACGCCGGAAAATACGAGATCGTGACGACCTATGTGAATAAGAGCGGCAACGAAACCACGACGCATCATACGACGAAGAACTGCTACTACAGCATCGCGTCAGCGGTGGCCAATGCTTATAACGGTCAGGTCGGTGTCGCGGTGCGCGCGCTGCCGACGGGCGATGAGGGCTATCAGACGCTCACCGTCGCAAACGGCGGCATCGTGAACGGTGTCGCGAAGTGGGATGCACTTACGGAGTTTGCAAACCAGTACGAGGTGAAGATCAGCTACACACTGAACGATGGAAAGAAGCAGACCACCCGCTGCAAGACCATGGACACCAGCAAGGATGTCAGCGCGTATGTGAATTCCGCGGCGAATAACTCGCTCGTGGTGACCGTGCGTGCCCTGCCGAAGCAGAACGACGCGGCCTACTACAATATCGCGACCTCGGAGTGGGGACGTGCCGGCGGATATACGGCGGACACCTCGGACTATGAAATCGACGACAAGTGGGAATTCCTTTCCAGCTATCAGGCGACGGTCGAAGGCGACTTCGCGACGAAGCTTCGCGGCAGCGCGGCCCGCTTCGGCACCACGGCCTCGACCGGCAGCCAGGACGGCTCCTGGAACCGTGTCGCCTACCACTGGCAGTACATCGTGAACGGTACAGCGTTTAACCAGGGCTGGCGCCAGATCAACGGCAGCTGGTACTACTTCGACCCAGACGGCTACATGCACACCGGCTGGCTCGAGTGGAACGGTCACCGGTACTACCTCGAGTCGAAGGTCGGCGCGACCTGCGGCACCATGTATACCGGCACACAGCAGATCGGCGGCGCGACCTACAGCTTCGCAGCCGACGGCATTTGCCTCAATAAATAATTGCATATACGTGAAGTCAGGTCCCCGGAGAGGCTGACGGCAGAAGCACTGTACTTCTGCCGTCAGCTCGCCGGGGACCTTTTGTGAATTCGTGATATGAATATCAGATATGGCAGATTCTGCTTAACATTCCTGGGAAACTCCGTTATACTGTTTGTCGACTTTATATAGGGAGAACAGGCAGGGACGCCTGTAAGAGAAGATGAATAAACAGTGGTTTTCAAAGGGCTTACGCGATGGCATTCCGATCGCGGCGGGATATTTTGCAGTGTCGTTTGCGCTCGGCATCGCGGCGCGGAACGCAGGACTCAACGCGTTTCAGGCGACGCTCGCGAGCCTGCTGTGCAACGCCTCCGCGGGTGAGTTCGCAGGCTTCACGGTGATCGCGAGCAATGCCTCCTACCTCACCATGGCGGTGATCACGGCGATTACGAATGCGCGCTACCTTCTGATGTCGGCGGCGCTCTCACAGAAGCTGCCGGCGGATACGAAGCTCGGTCATCGACTGCTGGTCGGCTTCTGGATCACGGATGAAATCTTCGGTGCCTCCGCGACGGTACCTGGGAAGCTGAATCCATTTTATAACTACGGACTCGCGGTGTGTGCGCTCAGCTTCTGGGCCCTCGGCACCTGCCTCGGCGTCGTGGTCGGCAACATCTTGCCGGCGAATGTCGTGAGTGCACTCGGTGTACTCCTGTACGGCATGTTCCTCGCCATCATCATGCCACCGGCGCGGAAGGATAAGGTCGTACGCCTGCTGGTGGCGGTATCCATGCTGCTCAGCTTCATCTGTGCACGTGCACCCTGGATCTCACAGCTCAGCGATGGCACGCGCATCATCATCCTGACCGTGCTGATCGCCGGTGCCGGCGCGGTCCTCTTCCCGATTTCCGATGAAGAGGAGAAGGAGGCCACGAAATGATGCATCAGAAATATGTGTATATCTTTATCATGTTCTTCGTGTCGTTCCTGATCCGTGTGCTGCCGCTGACGCTCATCCGGAAGGAAATAAAGAACCGGACGATCCGCTCGTTCCTCTACTATGTGCCGTACGTGACCCTGGCGGTCATGACATTCCCGGCGATCATGGACGCGACCGCGCAGCCGATGGCGGGCCTCGCCTCGCTCCTGCTCGGCATGATCATCGCCTGGTTCGGCGGCGGACTCTTCCCGACCGCGATCGCCTGCAGCGTGACGGTATTCGTACTTGAGATGATACTCTGATAGAAAAAGCCTGCGGAGGGCAGCCTCCGCAGGCTTTTATCAGGTCTTCAGCTCATTATAAATATCACGCTTCGAGACGCCGCGGTCCTTCGCGACAGCCTTCATGGCGTCCTTCTCGCTCATACCCTGGTCGAGGTAGTGCTGCATGTGCTCCGCGAGCGGCATGGCGTTCCAGTTCGCCTGCGCCTCCTCGGTGATAGACTCCGGGGAGCGCCCCTCGATGACGAGCACATACTCGCCGAGCGGATCCTCCTCCTGATACAGCGCGATGGCACCGCCGAGGGTGGTACGGATCGCTTCCTCATGCTTCTTCGTGAGCTCACGACAGAGGGAGATACGGCGCTCACTGCCGAGGACATCCGCGAGATCCCGGAGCGTGACACGCAGCTTGTGCGGTGCCTCATAGAGAATCATCGTGCGGGTCTCGGTGCGCAGCTCCTCGAGGATGCGCTGACGCTCCTTCTTATTCGCCTTTTCCGTCGGAAGGAAGGCCTCGAATGCGAAGCGCCGGGTCGGGAGCCCGGAGATGGTGAGGGCGGTGACGGCTGCGACCGGTCCCGGCAGCGAGGTGACGGTGATGCCGGCCTCGACGGCCTGACGGACGAGCTCCTCACCCGGATCGGAAACGCAAGGCGTGCCGGCGTCCGTGATGATCGCGACGTTCTTTCCGGCGAGCATATCCTGCACCAGTGCCCGGGCCTTGTCATATTTATTGAACTCATGGTACGCCGTCATCGGCGTTTTGATCTCGAAATGATTTAACAGCTTGATCGAGTTTCGTGTATCCTCCGCGGCGATCACGTCGACGGATTGTAAGCACTTGATCACGCGAAAGGTCATATCATCGAGATTACCGATCGGTGTCGCGCATACATACAGTGTTCCTGCCATTGTAAACCTCCATAACTGCAGCTTCTTCCGGGACCGTCACGATCCGCGTCGCGAGAATATGAGCGGTCGACGACATTGGCCGACCGGCATATGCGGCCGGCGTTCCCGGTGGAAGCTGCATCGTTAAGCTCCATTGTAAACGAAACACTTCTTATAAACTATTAATTTTTTTCGGAATGTTTAAGATTTCAGCACATTACTTGCAAATACAGTAGGGCTCTGCTATATTACGAATGATTAAAAGGCTCTTCGGGGCTTTATTTTTTACTTACAGAGTATATAAAATCGGTCGCCGGTGCCGCGTATATGCGCATATATCCGCATAGTCACGTACCGGACGATGATGAGGAGAAAAAAGATGAAGAAACTCATGGCGATGCTTGTCCTGGCAGCGACGATCTGTATGGCGGTTGCAGGATGTGGTAAGAAGGCAGATGATCAGACACAGGAGACCGTAAAGGCAGCGGAGACCGCGCCGGATGGTTCTGTGGTTACGGAGGCAGCTGCAGAGGTAGAGACGAATGCAGAGAATGGCCTCCCGGCGAATCGTCAGCCGGATGCGACGGCACCGGTCGTAGATACCGTGATGGTATATGCGATGGTAAACGGCAAGATGTCGCAGGTGATGGATTCCGTAGAGGAGCTCAACGAGCAGGCACTGCTTGATAAGCTGATCGAGCTGGGTACCGTCGCAGAGGGCACGACTCTCGTCAGCTTCGAGAAGGTGGATACCGGTGAGACCGAGATGGCGGGCCCGGGCGCAGCAGAGGGTCAGGAGACCGTCGCTGTCCAGGATGGTGTGCTGACACTGTCCGGCTTCAAGCCGGGTGAGGGCCTCGATGAGGCGACCGCAGAGAAGGCTGTAGCCGATACCTACGCTGCAAACTTCGAGCTGAACCAGTGCACAGTTACACTTCAGTAAGACACGAGACGAGAACACCGCAGGGCTTCCTGCGGCGTTTTTTCATATTCGGGTCTGTATACAGCTGAACCCGCGAGCATGTACGACGGCGGGCATCATCGTCCGGTGCCCTGTGTGCCGTCATGGATGAGATGGATAAGAGGAGGAATCATGAACTTTAAGCGTTTTCTGGCGGTGATGCTGAGCGTCGTCGTGATGCTCGGATCGATGGCGTGGACTGGCCGTACGGAGGCGTACGCGGCGAGTGTCGTGGGACGCGGTGTGAAGCTGACGGCCAGCGGCAGTCCGGCGTCGGGCAATACCTCCGGCGCGGGCAGCAGGACCTCCGCAGGCAGCAGCAGTGCGGCCACCTCGGGCACGGGCGCTGCAAACAGCGCTGAGCTCCGCGGTGTGTGGTTCTCCTACCTCGATTGGCAAAACATGCCGACGGATGAGGCAGGCTTCAAGGCAGCGGCCGACAAGGTGATGGCCGACATCCAGAAGAACGGCATGAACGCGATCTTCTGCCATGTGCACAGCCATTCCGATGCGTATTTCAACTCGTCGCTGCTTCCGAAGTCGAAGTTTCTTCCGGGAAACGGCCGCTTCGATGCGCTTCAGTATATGATCGACAGTGCGCACCGGCACGGTCTCCGCTTCCATGCGTGGTTCAACCCGTACCGCGTGACGGGCTACCAGATGAAGTGGTCGGATGTGCCGGCGGGCTCCATCGTGAAGCAGTGGTATGCGTCCGGCAGCCGGAACGTGCTGCTCTTCAACGGCAGCTACTACCTGAACCCGGCCCAGCCGGCGGTGCGTGATCTCGTCGTCTCCTCGATCCGCGAGGTGCTCACGAAGTATGCGATCGACGGTGTGCAGTTCGACGACTACTTCTACCCGGACCTCGGAAAGGACGCCGTGACGAACTTCGACTACCCGGAGTACCAGCTCTCCGGCGGGACAGCGTCGATCACGGAGTGGCGGAGGGCCAATGTCTCGGCCCTCATCGCTGCCGTGTACCAGACCGTGCATGCGGTCCGTCCATCTGCGGTGTTCGGCGTGAGCCCGGTGGGGCCACTCCGAAATCTGCGAAGTGAGAAGAGTTACTTCGTAGACATTGACACATGGATGAGTCACACGGGCTATGTCGACTACGTGCTCCCGCAGATCTACTTCGATTTCGAGCAGAAGACCGGCAGCGGTGCCGCGTCCGATGCCGCGTATGCGACCTGCCTCGACAACTGGCTGAAGCTTCGCCAGAAGACCGGCGGGAAGGTGAAGCTTTACATCGGCCTCGCGCTCTATAAGTGCGGTACGAACAGCTGGGACGGCAATGCGAAGCCGGAGTGGCTCCGCCGCAGTGACATCCTCCTCCGGGAGGTGCAGCTCGCACGGCAGAGCGGCCAGGTGAGCGGCTTCGGCATCTATGCGTACCAGAACTTCGATGATGCCGCGGCACAGGCAGAGCTCGCCAACTTAAGGACGGTATTTCAGTGATGACCTGGACCGAGTTCACCAGTCGATTTCCGATACAGTTAAATCAGCAGCAGGAGAGCGCCGTGCAGTCCGTCGAGGGTCCGGTGCTCCTTCTGGCGGTGCCGGGCTCGGGTAAAACGACCGTGCTCGTGACGCGGCTCGGCTACATGATTTTCTGTAAGGGCATCGCGCCGGAGCGGATCCTGACGGTGACCTATACGGTGGCAGCGACGAAGGACATGGCGGCGCGCTTCGCACGCTGTTTCGGAGCGGAGATGGCGGAGCGGCTCGAGTTCCGCACCATCAACGGCATCTGCGCCCGCGTGATCCAGTACTGCAGCTGGAAGAGCGGTCGTACCGCATTTTCGCTGCTCACCGATGAGAAGCGCATCGCTGCGATGCTCGCCGGCATCTACCAGCAGATCGAGCACAGCTATCCGACCGAGAGCGACCTGCAGAATGTCCGCACCCTCATCACCTTCATCAAGAACCGTATGCTGGGTGAGGAGGAGATCCGGGCGCTCGAAAAGGACGCGGAGATCCAGCTTCTTCGGATCTATAAGGCGTACAATGCTGAGCTCCGGGAGCATCAGCTCATGGATTACGACGACCAGATGGTCTATGCCTATACCATGCTGCAGCGCTTCCCATGGCTCCTCGAGCATTTCCAGCAGCAGTATCCGTACATCTGTGTCGATGAGGCCCAGGACACCTCGAAGATCCAGCACGCCATCATCGCCCTCCTCGCGTCCCGTACTGAAAATCTCTTCATGGTCGGCGACGAGGATCAGAGCATCTACGGCTTCCGGGCGGCCTATCCCGACGCGCTTCTCGAGTTCGAGCAGCATCATCCCGGTGCCCGGGTTCTCCTCATGGAAGAGAATTTCCGCTCGGATGCCAGCATCGTGCGCGCCGCTGACCGCTTCATCCAGAAGAACACCCTGCGCCACGAAAAGCACATGCAGCCTGCCCGACCGCAGCAGCGCGAGATCCGCGAGATTCTGCTTGCGAGCCGGAAGGCCCAGTACAGCTATCTCCTGAAGGTGGCGGAGGACTGCACGGCTCCGATCGCGGTTCTCTACCGCGACCACGAGTGCGCGCTTCCATTGATCGACCTCCTCGAACGAAACGGCGTGCCATATAAGATGCGGAACGCCGACATTGGCTTCTTCACGAACCGTGTCGTACTCGACATCTGTAACATCATCCGCCTCGCCGAGAATCCGATGAACAGCGAGCTCTTTATGCAGCTCTACTACAAGCTCGGCACGTATCTCCGCAAACAGGACGCGCAGAGCATCGCGGAGATCAGCCAGCTCGAGGGCCTCTCCGTCTGGGACGTGGCGCTCAGGCACGGCGGTCTCAATGCCTATACCAAGGGAAAGGTCCGCGCCATCCAGACGCACATGCGGAATCTGCGGAAGGAGAGCGCCGGTCGCGCGGTCCATCGCATCGTCGAGTACATGGGCTACCGTGAATATATGGAGCGAAGCGAGATCAAGGACACGAAGCTCGACATTCTCCGCATCCTCGCGGATCAGGAGGACAGCCCGAGCCACCTCGTCGACCGTCTCGAGGAACTTCGGCAGGTCCTGAAGGAGAAGCCACAGGAGCGGGACTGCCCGTTCATCCTCTCGACCATCCACGCCAGCAAGGGCCTCGAGTACGACAGCGTGTATCTCCTCGACGTCATCGACGGTGTCCTCCCGGCGCAGATCCCGAAGGACCTGAAAAAAGCCGAGAAGTCTGAAATCGAAGCATATGAAGAAGAGCGCCGTCTCTTTTATGTCGGCATCACCCGCGCGAAGAACCAGCTCTACGTCTTCACGATGAAGACCCAGCACTCCAGCTTTTGCGATGAGCTCTTCCGGCGGACGCCGAAGAAGAGCAGCGTGAAGCCGGCCTCGACGTACAGCGGTACCGTACCGAGCAGCTGGAGCGGCTACATCAGCATCACCGGACGGAACCGGCGCTGAGGCGGACGATATGGTTGACAGACCCGAAATGCGTCATCGGTCGCCAGTCCCAATGCCGGTTGCTGTCGCCCGCGCCCTCGGCGCCGATTCTTGCATTTACGCCCCAAATAAATTATAGTTAATAAGTTAATGCACCCACATACGGTGCCAGATCTATACATCAGGTCGCCTTCCATTCGGGCGCCCGGAAAGCGAGTATTATGGAAAAGAAACCTTACTACATCACCACTGCGATTGCCTATGCATCCGGCAAGCCGCATATCGGAAACACATATGAGATCGTCCTGGCCGACGCCATCGCACGATACAAGAGATTCCAGGGCTACGATGTCCAGTTCCAGACCGGAACCGACGAGCATGGCCAGAAGATCGAGGAGAAGGCCGCTGCGGCCGGCATGACACCGAAGGCTTTCGTCGACAAGACTGCCGGCGACATCAAGACCATCTGGGACCTCATGAACACCTCCTACGACAAGTTCATCCGTACCACCGACGACTATCACGAGAAGCAGGTACAGAAGATGTTCAAGAAGATGTACGACAAGGGCGACATCTACAAGTCCGAGTATGAGGGCTGGTACTGTACCCCATGTGAGTCCTTCTGGACTGATTCACAGCTCGTGGACGGCAAGTGCCCGGACTGCGGACGCCCGGTACAGAAGGAGCGTGAGGAGGCCTACTTCTTCAAGATGAGCAAGTACGCGGACCGCCTCATGCAGTACTATGACGAGCATCCGGAGTTCATCCAGCCGGTATCCCGTAAGAATGAGATGGTCAACAACTTCCTGAAGCCGGGTCTCCAGGATCTCTGTGTCTCCAGAACCACCTTCAAGTGGGGCATCCCGGTCGTCGAGGATCCGAAGCACGTCGTATACGTATGGCTCGACGCACTCACGAACTATATCACCGGTCTCGGCTATGATGCAGACGGAAACAGTGACCCGATGTTCGACAAGTTCTGGCCGGCGGATCTCCACCTCATCGGTAAGGACATCATCCGCTTCCATACCATTTACTGGCCGATCTTCCTGATGAGCCTCGACCTCCCGCTTCCGAAGAAGGTCTTCGGCCACCCGTGGCTCCTGACCGCTGCCGGCAAGTCACAGGAAGGCATCAAGATGTCGAAGTCCCGTGGTAACGTAATCTACGCCGACGACCTTGCGAAGCTCTTCGGTGTCGATGCCGTCCGTTTCTTCGTCATCCACGAGATGCCGTACGAGAACGATGGTGTCATCTCCTGGGAGCTCATGGTCGAGCGTTACAACTCCATGCTCGCGAACATCCTCGGAAACCTCGTGAAACGTACCATCTCGATGAGCAACAAGTACTTCGACGGCGTCGTCGAGGACAAGGGCGTGGCCGGCCCGATGGATGAGGACCTGAAGACCACCATCCTCCAGGCGGTGAAGACTACGAGTGACAAGATGGATCAGCTCCGCGTCGCCGACGCACTGACCGCCGTGTTCGACATCTTCCGTCGTTCCAACAAGTACATCGACGAGACCGAGCCGTGGGTACTCGCGAAGGATCCGGCCCAGACCGATCGCTTAAAGACTGTCATGTACAACCTCACCGAGGCGCTCAACATCGGTGCATCGCTCCTCGAGAGCTTCATGCCGGAGACCGCCGAGTCCATCCTTTCCGAGCTCCACGCCGAGAAGCGTGCCCTCGAGGATATGGATCGCTGGGGGCTCTACAAGTCCGGCACGAAGGTAACCGACGCACCGGCGACCCTCTTCGAGCGTAAGAAGGAAGAGGACGTCATGGTCGAGGTCGAGAAGATCGAGGCGGCGCAGCGTGCACAGTACGAGGCGCAGCAGGCGAAGGATGCCGCCGCTTCCGGGGTCAATGCAGACGACCAGAAGGCAGATACCGACGCGGAAGATGACGGTATGCCGGAGGAAATCCTCGAGAACGGCGACTGCGCACCGGATACGACGATTGCGACACCGGAAGCGAAGCCGGAAATTACCTTCGAGGACTTCGATAAGGTCGAGCTCCGCATCGGAAAGATCCTCCACGCAGAGGAGGTTCCGAAGTCGAAGAAGCTCCTGAAGCTCAGCGTGCAGGTCGGTGCCGAGACACGCACGATTCTCAGCGGTATCAAGAAGTCCTACAAGCCGGAGGACCTCGTAGGAAAGCGCGTGATGATCGTCGCTAACCTCGCGCCGCGGAAGATCGCAGGCGAAGAGTCTCAGGGCATGATCGTAGCGGCCGAGGATAATGATGGAAACATTGCCCTCATGACCCCGATGGCGAAGATGCCGAGCGGCTGTCTCATCGGCTGATGAATACCACGACCGGCGCGCAGGAAGCTGTGCTCCGGTCGTCGTTTAAAATTATGTCTACATATCAAAGTGTTCTAAAAAGCACCAGAAAAGGAATCGGACTGTCCGGTGGCATCCTGAAGCTCTTCGCGACCCTCATGATGACCGCGTACAGCTTCGCTGTCGTTATCATAAAGAACGGCAAGCTCTACGGATACTCCGAGGAATACTATCAGATGGCGATCGCCACGGCGGAAGGGATGCGCTGGCTCCGGCTCTATGACATCCTTCATTTCTGTGGCTTTTTCTGTTTCCCGATCTTCGCATTTCTCTGCGTTGAGGGCTTCATCCATACCTCCGACTTCTGGAAATATTTCGGACGCATGCTCGTGTTCGCGCTGCTGAGCGAGGTTCCGTTTGACCTCTGTATGTACAACGAGACCTATCACTTCGCGCTGCAGAACCCGATGCTCACACTCGCACTCGGACTTCTCGTGATGTATGGCATGAAACAGAACCGGAAGCGCATAGAGCGGAAGTGGCTCTGTGTCGTGGCCGGCTGTGCCGCCGCCTATATCGCACATCTCCAGTTCGGCGTGTTTGCGATCCTCGGTATGGCACTCATGTATAATTTCCATAAGGAGAAGACCCTGCAGATCGCGAGCGGCGTCCTGACCACCGCCGCCGGCTCCGTCAGCGCCCACTTCCTGCCGGTCCTCTGCTTCCTGCCGATCGGACTCTACAACGGCGAGCGTGGCCGCCTGCATCCGAAGTGGCTTTTCTACCTCTATTACCCGCTCCACCTCACCGTGTTCTACATGATGATCTATATCGGCGCTTTACTTTAGTTACAATTCAGGCAAGGGCCCGGAGGCCGGCAACAGAAGCACAGTACTACGATACCGGTGAAATCTAAGCCAGGGACCCTAAGCGGCACTAGGCCCTCTGCAATCACTGAGTTTTCTTTATGAAAACTCAGCGTTGCCTTCTCTAGCATGAGAAAAAATGAATGTGGTCAGACCAGATTGGATTATTATGAAAGAATCAAGTGGAATTTTTGACACCCATGCACATCTCTGCGATGCGGCCTTCGATGATGAGCGCGAGGCGATCATCGCGGATCTCGGTGCCCATGGCGTCGGTGCGTTTACAGAGATCGGCTTCGATCTGCCGTCGAGTCGCGCGGCGCTTGCGCTCGCGGAGCGCTATCCGCAGGTCTACGCGGCGGTGGGATTCCACCCGGATCATAGCGACCATTTACGTGAGGAAGATGTGGAGACACTCCGACAGATGGTGGAAAACGATCGCCTCCAGGCGGATGAAAGTTCACTCCAGGGCGAGCATAGATGGAATCCGGTGAATTCGGATGTGGATAAGTCGGTCGCTGTGAGTCCATCTGCAGCCGTCGAGGCCAGCTCGGTGGTGGAAAAGCATGCAGATATACGAAAGAAAATCGTGGCGATCGGCGAGATCGGCCTAGACTACCATTATACACGCGAAGGTATTCTGCGGCGGGCCGCCGCTTCCGGACAGGAACCAGACCCGGAGAGCCTCGCGACGGCCGATCCGGAGCCGGAGATCCAGAAGGTCTGCTTCCGACGGATGCTCCGGCTTGCGCGGGCGCTCGGGCTTCCGATCAATGTGCACTCGCGGGAAGCGGCGCAGGATACCTATGATCTCATCGTGGAGGAGCACGCTTATGAAAATTCCGGCATCATCCACTGCTTCGGTTATCCGGTGGAGATGGCCGAGCGCTTCGTGAAGCTCGGCATGTATGTCGGTGTCGGCGGTGTCGTGACCTTTAAGAACGCCCGGAAGCTGAAGGAAGTGGTGGAACGCATTCCGATCGAGCGCATCGTCCTCGAGACGGACTGCCCGTACATGGCACCGGTACCGAAGCGCGGCACCCGGAACGACCCGCGGAATCTTCCGTACGTCGTAGAGGAGATCGCGGCGCTTCGCCAGATGGACCCGGCGGAGGTCATCCGCATCACCACCGAAAACGCAAAGCGCGTGTATCGCATCGAAGAGTAAAACAGAAGCAGGAGGTCTCTCTCCGCGGAACCATGTTCCATGGCTCCGTGAAGAGGAATCTCCTGCTTCTTTTTTATGTGCTCTCTGCAGGATTTCCAGAGAGCATGCCTTCCGTGTATGTGCAGAGTGCTTATGGAAAGCACTTGATTTCATATGATATGTTTGCATTAGTACCATTCTGTTTCGGAATAATAGATTTTATGTCCAGGTAAACATAAAATAATGACTTAGTAAACCGGTTGCGTTTACTAAATAACTGTGCAAATTGCATAATAAACCGGTTTGATTTTATGGAAATATAATCTAGCTTGAGAAAAACGCTGGTGATAATATTTTTTGTAACAGAAGATGCAGAGCGTACCGCAGAGGGGATTTAGTTAAGTGCGGTCGGCCTGCCACATGCACGGCGCAAAGGGGCGCCAGGAAGGGAAACGATTATGAAAAGAGTATTATCTGTTGTGCTGAGTGCTGCGATGCTGAGTTCGATGGCAGCGTGCGGTTCCTATAATACACCAGCGACCACCACCGCCGCTGCAGCCGCAGAGACGAAGGCCGCCGCAGAGACGACGGCAGCAGCCGCGGAGTCGAAGGCAGAGGAGGCAGCTCCTGCAGCGGATGCGACCACCATCATCCTCGGTCACTTCGGTGCACCGGGTGAGCCGGTTACCAATGCAGCCGAGACCTTCAAGTCGGAGCTGGAGAAGGTATCCGGTGGTGCCATGACCGTCGAGATCCATCCGAACTCCGAGCTCGGTAATGCGAAGGAGATGGCAGAGCAGACCGCCATTAATGCGATTCAGGCATGCCTGATTTCCCAGGGCTCCCTTGATAAGTACGATATCCGCTATGCACTTCCGATCGCACCGTATGTATTTACATCCTATGAGCAGGCGTACGCCGTATGTGACGGCCCGTTCGCAGAGTGGGTAAATGATGGTACCCTCGAGAGTAAGGGTCTCCACAATGTCGGTCCTTGGGATTACGGCTTCCGTTGCCTGACCAACTCGAAGAAAGAAGTAAAGGCACCGGAGGATGTAAAGGGCTTAAAGATCCGTACACCGAACGAGGTTCAGAAGGTTGCCTGCTTCGAGGCCCTCGGCGCCGATGTACAGCAGATCGCTTTCTCTGAGCTTATCACCGCGCTCAAGCAGGGCACCGTGGATGGCCAGGAGAACCCGCTTTCCACCATCTATAACAACAAGATGTGGGAAGCAAATCAGAAGTATCTGACACTCGACAAGCACACCTGGGAGGCTGTCAACCTGACCGTTTCCAACGAATTCTGGGAGGGTCTCAACGACGAGCAGAAGGGCTGGATCGAGGATGCTGCAGACGTTGCGAAGAAGCAGATGCGTGAAGAGGTTCAGAACGGCGAGGCCGACTACATCCAGAAGCTGAAGGATGCCGGTATGACCGTCACCGAGGTCGATATGGAAGCCTTCAAGGCCGCGATGCAGCCTGCATGGGACAAGATCGCAGAGTACGAGGGATCCCAGGACGATATGAGCAAGTTCCTTCAGATGTGTGAGGACACGAAGGCATAATCCCGCAAACTAATTTTAAGGCCCCTGGCGGTATGTGATTCAATGCCGGCAGGGGCATACTTTCATGAAAGGGGATTCCAATGGTAGCATTTATTACGGTTGTTGTACTCGTCGGACTCATGCTGGTCGGCGTGCCGGTCTGCATCGCGATGGGCATCACCAGTGCCGGTGTTTTCGCGGCGTTGGGCAATGCAAAAATCCTCGCTGTTATGGCGCAGCGTATCTATAACGGCACCACCGGTTTCACGATGCTGGCGATTCCGTTCTTCATTCTGGCCGGTAATCTCATGAACACGGGTGGCATCACGGATCGTATCTTCGCCTTCGCCAATGCCTGTGTCGGCCATTGGACAGGTGGTCTCGGCCAGGTAAACATCGTCTCCTCCGTCATCTTCTCCGGCATGTCCGGTGCTGCGGTCGCAGACGCGGCCGGACTCGGCGTCATCGAGATGAAGGCCATGGATGATGCTGGTTACGATCACACCTTCAGTGCCGGTATCACGGCGGCCTCCTCGACCATCGGACCGGTTATCCCGCCGAGCATCCCATTCGTCGTATACTCCTCCTGCTCCGGTGCATCCGTCGCGAAGCTCTTCGCTGCCGGTTTCATGCCGGGCTTCATGATGGCGCTGGCGATGGGGATCGCCGTCTATGTACAGTCGAAGCGGAAGCACTTCCCGGTTATGCCGCGCATGCCGTGGGGCGAGCGCCTGAAGGCCTTCGTCCGTGCGATTCCGAGCCTGCTGACCGTCGTCATCATCGTCGGTGGTATCTGGGGCGGTATCTTCACTGCGACCGAGGCCGCGATCGTCGCGACCTTCTACGCCCTCTTCCTGAGTGGCGTCGTCTATAAGTCGCTGACCCTGAAGAGCCTGATGAGCATCATCTACGACAGCATCATGACGAGCTGCAAGACCCTGTTCATCATCGCCATCGCGAACTTCCTCGCGTACTTCCTGATTCATGCACGTGTACCGAATCAGATCATCGAAGGCATGCTGAGCATCACGAACAACCCGTACATCCTGATCCTCCTGATCATCTTCATCCTGTTCATCCTCGGTATGTTCATGGAAGGTACCGCCGTCATCCTGATCGTGACCCCGATCTTCCTTCCGATCATCGACGCCATCGGCATGGATTATCTCCAGTTCGGTGTCATCATGATCGTCGCTTCCATGGTCGGTCTTCTGACCCCACCGGTCGGTATGTCCCTTTATGCGGTTTCGAGTATCACGAAGGTGTCGCTCATCGATCTCTCGAAGGAAGTCATCCCGTACGTGGTGGGTATCCTGATCGTCCTGCTGCTCTGTGCATACGTTCCGGCATTTTCATTGACCCTGCCGGCATTACTGTAAAGGAGGCGAAGACTTATGTTACATAAACTGGATACGATCGTTGCCTCTGTTTTAAAGTTCATCGTCATGGGCTGCTGCATCGCCATCGCGCTCATCCTGTTCGCCCGTGTCATCATGCGGTTTACGCCGATGACCTTCGAGCTCAGCTGGACCGATGAGGTCGTGGAGTGGATGATGGCCTGGATGATCTTCTGCGCGTCGACGCTGCTGTTCCGTGATAAGACACATTTCCGTGTCGATCTTCTGCAGAACAGGCTCGCCGGGAAGAAGATCTGCGCCGTGCTCGACGTGCTGATCACGCTCTGCAGCATCGCATTTATCGTGGCACTTCTTTACTACGGCACCCAGATGGTGCTGAAGACGGATCAGTTCTCGCCGATGCTGAAGGTACCGACGAAGTTCCCGTACTCCTCGATACCGGTCAACTGCGTACTGATTCTCTGCTACCTGCTGCGTGACCTCGTCGAGGACGTGAAGCGCCTCGTGGCATAAAAGCCCCGAGGCCGGAACCGCTCTGCATGGCTTTTTTCCTATGTGAATATAGCGTATTTTAGAATCGGAAACCAGATAAAAACGCCCGGCGTGGGCATCAGAAACAGCATTCTGATGCCCACGCCGGGCGTCCTCTGATTTACCGTGCCGGACTTCTCTGGCGCTGAATTTTATAATAAAAAAACTTCGGGGCCAGGTGTATCCACGTCACATAGAAGGATCCTCTTAGTGCTGCTACGTTCCCGTCCTGACACGGTTCGAGGGATCTATTGCGTGGGGCCCAGCGCCCGAAGCATAGAAAGTATAGCTGAAAATCGCGGAAATGGCAAGCTGTACTTGACAGCCTATGTTATAATACCTTGATTCATGGTAACAGTTTAGATAGGCAGGGGACCCGGAGGGGCGGCAACGGAACTGTTATGATTCATAGTGATGTGAGGTTTTTATGAGCTTTTCGAGTCTGATTTTCATAGCGCTGTTTCTGCCGGTCTTCATGATCGCTTCTATGCTCGTGCGCGGAAATCAGCGGAAGAACCTCCTGCTCCTCCTCTTTTCCCTGATTTTCTATGCCTTCGCCGGCCTCTCGAACCTGGCCCTGCTCCTCGTGATGACGACACTCGCCTGGTTCCTCGGGCAGCGGATCGGGCGGGCGCTTCAGTTTGCGGCGTCGGAGAACCCGGACTACCAGGAGGGGGACGATGATTTCCAGAGTCCGGACGCGGAGCGGACCCGCGTCGAGGGCCAGAAGCATGCCCGTGCGTGGCTGCTCCTCGCGCTCGTGCTGCTGATCGCGGTGCTTCTCTGCTATAAGCTTGCCGTGCCGATCGGACGCCATTTCTTTTCGGCTGATGCAGGCGACCTCGACGCAGGTGGTGGGGCCACGACGGAGGCGGCTGCGGCCATCTACGCTTATTTCCGAAACATTGGCCTCCCACTCGGCATTTCCTTCTATATATTTAAGCTGATCAGCT
>ERZ1034980.254-NODE-254-length-43422-cov-181.630848_pt1 | contig 43422 bp, 58 predicted proteins | sample MGYA00520622_ERZ1034980 | MGnify/ENA primary metagenome ERZ1034980 (study PRJEB33766, sample SAMN09781791) | gut metagenome | biome: gut microbiome | host: Homo sapiens | place: Madagascar | study: EMG produced TPA metagenomics assembly of the PRJNA485056 data...
CCGTCGCGCCTGCCATAATGATGCTCCCAACCTGCGTGGCGGTCTCTTCCGCTACGCCAAAGGCCATCACCAGCATGGTGACAAAGCTCACCACCGCCGCCCAAAACTTCCGGCTCGTCAGTTTCCGCTTAATATTCTCACTCATTTTTTTCTGCTCCTTCCTGCCTAAACGGCAACTTTCTGACTGCTTCCATTACGCGCTCGGCGCTTCCATTGCCGCCGCCGTCGTGATAGGGCTTATATAGGTAATCGTTCAAGTTCTCGTACTCTTCCTGCGTAATGTATCCGCGCTCGATGTACTTTACACCCAGCCACGTAATACGATCATGCGCCAGCCCAACCAGCAGGCGGCGCTCTGCCGTGTCCTTTTTGCGCCGCGCTTCGACTACCGCCCAAAATCCGGACGATCCAAGCACGGACACGAGCAGCGTTACGAGTAGCTGCGCCCATTGCATCACCCCTGCACCCCTTCCAGCTCCGTCACGCGCTCTTCCAACTGCTTCACGCACTCCTCCAACTGCTTCACGCGCTCCTCTAGCGTGGGAAAGGTCACGCCCTGCGCCTTGATCACGCCCTGCGCCTTGAGGTACTGCGCCATCATGTAGCCTGTCACGCCGTCCCGCTGAACGGTCGCCCAGCCGTCCTCCACGCCCAGCACCTGCACGGCCTCGCCAATCGGCACCTTCGCCAGCACCGGCGCTGCCTTGTCCGGTCGCGTGCGCAAGTTAACCGTGCTGCCGCTGTCAGCCGTTACCACCATGACCTGCATCGTTTCATCCTCTCCTTTTTCTTCTTTTGCGCTGCCCCAGCCTTTGGGAATGGCATAGTGCGTCCACGCGTACTTGTCACGCGCCTGATGCACCACGCCGTATTTTGTGCCGCGTGCGTCAATCACCGTACCGTCTCCAAGATAGAGACCGGTGTGCTGCATGATCTCGCCCTTTTGGCGGTACAGCATCGCCACCGCGCCCTCCGGGAGCTGGTCAATCGTCCCTTTCACGCCCCACGCATCGGAGCGCCATTGGCTTGTAGCCCCGCTCGGCAGCGTCGCGCCCCCCGCCTTGGCACAGGCGCGTGTAAACGTCGCGCAGTCCCAGCAGGTTTTCCCGTCCCATTTCGCGCCAACATTCAGGATGTTGTCGCGGTACTCCGGATACTGCTTCGCCTGCTGCTCCCGCCGCGCAGGGGAACATGTCCAGCCAGTCGCGCCGTAGATATAGCCATTCCAGACTTGCGAGAGAGCAAAAACCACCGCGTCCTGTGCGCTCACTCGTCATCCCTCCCCAGTTTGTGCAGCAGCGTCCCCAGCAGGTATCCCAGCCCAAGCGCCGCCCCGCTCCACGCCAGCAAAACAAGTGCACCTATGAGTATCTTCATACGCACCACCTCCATTTTTCAGCAGTTATACGCAAGTTATACGCAAGTTATACGCAAGTTATACGCAAGTTTCACTTCCCCTCCGCTTCCGCGTCCAGCAGTTTCTGCACCTGTTCACGCCAGCGCTCAGGCACCTCGTCGATGGTCATACGTCCCGCGTCAATCCAGCGCTTGTAGATTTTAGCCATTGTCCGTCGCCTCCTTCCAATTATCTGCCACCCTCGCCAAGCTGATAGCTTTGCCAAATGTCATTGTTCAGTCCTCCTTTGCTCCCTTTACGCAAAAATTTTCCCACTTTTTATAAACGTCCACATAGGTTTCGTTCTTGTCCCCATTGTGCGTAACCTCATAGTACATTCCGTCCGAAATAGTTGTGCTTACAAGAGCTTTCCAGTTTTGCAAAGTTTTTGAAAACCACACAACATACACATCGTCCATAGTAATGTGCATGTTATCCGTCTTTTCAACGTGTTCATTGAAATAGTCCATGATTAACTTTTTTGCGTATTCTTGCATTTTTATTTCTCCTTTACCTCGCTGTGCATGTGTTTTATAAATTGATACACATTAGTTTTTACCTGTCTCCATTGTAAGCATCTCCGCCAGCTCCATCACCGCCTCGTCCAGCTCTAACTGATGCGCTTCCACCGCCGCCAGCCGCTCCTCCACGGTCGCGCCGGTCGTGCCGCGCTCCTGCGCAAGGGCGGTCAGTTCAGCGGCCTCGTCCTGCGTGATTTCAAGGGCATCCGCGAGGGCGGTGATACGCGCAATGGCGGTCGAGGCCGCAAAGGGGGTGCTGCCAGTCAGACGGTTGTAGAGCACCTTGTACTTTGCTGTATGGGTTCCTTTGCTCATGTTCTCCACTCCTTATGATTATATGTCTGTTACAGCGCGTTCCACATCTGCGAGGGCTTGCGCCGACGCGGCGGAAGCGGCTTGCAACTGCTGGATGATTCTGATTGGATCAGCGCGGCCTTTGACGGTCAGCGCGTCCGCGTCCGTCAGGATTGTGTTAGTGCCGGATAGCGCCTTGATGGTGCCGCCGCCCGTGGCGGTGAAGGGGACGGGCGTTGCCAGCTTGTAGGCAATTTGGACAGGGGTGCCTGCTGCGTATTGGGCAGCGAGGTAGGCTTTCCATGTATCTACAGTAACAGTTTGATCGTCTCCATAGTTCATATAAATGGTTTTAATACTTGGATGATCTGTATACGTAAACTTTTTCATGTTTACATTATAAAATGGATTACTATTTTTTGTGTTAATGAATTGATTACATACAGATGTGCCAAATCCAATATCCTTATCATCAATATCGAGGGAAAAGCACGATGCCCCTGCCGCTTCTGCTGTGCTGCCGTACTTGCCCCACGCTTCCGTTCCGTCCAGCGTCAGTATCTTCCACGTCGTCTGCCCTTCGCCGCCCACTCCAGCTTCGCCGCCGTAGATGGTAGACAGGAGGGCGAGCGTCATAGATAGCTCGTCCTCCTGTCGCGTAATGGACACGCTATTTCTCCCGTGGATGGGGCGAATATTATCCGGCGACGGCGTACCCTCGCCCTCCTGCGTCGGCTCCCAGCTTGCCGTAACCTCCAGCTTACTCCCCGCCACCGGATAGCACACGACAGGATTTCCGCTTGCTTCCAGCGGCGGACAGAGCATATCAACGATATGCTGGCTGCTCCACGCCTCGGTGCCAGAAACCGTTGTATCGTCGATCTGCGCTTTCTTCGCAACTTCCGACTCCAGCTCCGCAATCTTCTCCGCGTGCTGTGCCATGGCTTCCTCGCGCTGTGCTTCGGCCTCCACGCGCCCCTGTTCTGCGGTCACGCGCCCCTGCTCCGCCTGTACCCGCTTGCCCTCGGCATCCGCTCTGGCCGTCTCGGCTTGCTGGCGCTGGGATTCAGCCGTTTCTCTGGCCTTTTCCGCCTTCGCACGTCCGTTCTCGGCGGCGTTCCGCGTAGTCTCGGCGGTCTGACGCGAGGTTTCCATAGATTCTCGCTGGCGCTCCGCCTCTGTGCGGGAGGTCTCCGCCGTCTCGCGGCGCTGCTCCGCTTGCTTCCTAGCTTGCTCCGCTTCAACACGGCTTTGCTCTGCGCTTTGCCGTGCCTGTTCCTGCGCGACGCGGGTTCTTTCCGCCAGCACGCGCTGTTGCTCATTGGCTTGCACGGCGTTCTCCGCATCCGCAACATTTGTCAGCGCATCCGCCACTTCCTTCTCACGCGCTGCTTCGGCCTGTTCGCGGTTCGCCTCCGCCGTCTCCCTCGCGGACTCGGCCTTTACCCGCTTCCTTTCCGCGTCCTTCCGCTCCGTCTCCTCCGTCACGATCCCCGCCGCCGTCGCCGCCGCGTCCGCCGCGCTCTTCGCCGCCGCAGCCTTGTCCGCCGCCGTCTGCGCCAGCGCCTGCTCAAACGCTGTGGGGTATTCTTGTTCGATTTTCTCGCCAAGGACGGGAAGCCTTCCCACAAATAGCTCCATGATCTGGCTATGCCATACGCGATCATTCGCGCCCAGCACCTCCACAAATGCCTCCACGCCCCCCGTGAACTGCGTGATCGTTCGCGTCACGTCCGCTTGCCCGTCAACGATTTCAATTACATCGCTGTTTTTCTCCAGATCAATATGTAAATAAGCCGTGCTTCCGTCCATTTTCGGCAGTCCTCCAAAGCACAGCACCGTCACCTTGTTTTCGCGCTCCATGCCGATGTCCACATGCTGTGGTACCGGTTTCCGCCCGCGAAAGCTCACATGCACCTCCACCGTGTCCACCTCCTATCCATATCATATCTAAAAGGGCTCTGGGTGTAAGTCCCAGAGCCCTAGCTTTATTTCACATACCCGTCCAGCGTGCTCTCCGCAAGTCCCATGGCCAGCAGCGCCTTTTTAAGCGTCGCGCCCGTGCCGTTCGTCACCGCTTTGGGATACGCTGTCTTTGCCCATCGCTTCAAGGCCTTCACGTATGCGTCGCTTCCCATGGCCTTCTCGACGTAGGCTTTCATCTTTTTCGCCGCGTCCACGTCGCCGCCGCGCAGCGCCTCGTACATCGCCGACTTGCTCGCGTCCAGCATCTTTTCGCCTAGCGCCTCCTTCGTCAGCCCCACGCCCGCGCCGGTCATGGCCTTTTCCAGCGCCGCAGCCTCCGCCGTGTCGCCGCCCCAGACAGCCGCCTTGTAGTCCTTGCCGTACAGCGTCCATACCTTGGTGGTCAGCTCCTTGTCCGTATATCCCTCCTTGCGCAGCTGCTCCACCAGCTTCTTTAGTTCGGCGATTGCCGCCGCGTCGCCTGTGGCCGCCTTCTCCGTCGCTTCGCGCCATTGCGCCGTGTCCGTGGTGTCCAGCGTGTCTTTTGCTTCGGATTGCAAGCTTTCCACCACGTTCTCCGCCTTGCCCGGCTCCTTCTTCTTTTCCTCCGGGTACAGCTCTTTTTCTCGGCTCTGGATCATGCTGTAAGCCGCCTTGGTGCCAATGCCGGTGCCGACGATCTCCGCAACATACTTGTTCATGCCGTCCACGTCTCCCGCATGGTACGCCTCCGCCGCCTCCGTCACCGCGTCGCTGGAGCCCCGCAGCTTGCTCTTGAATTTTGTGACCAATCCGGCTTCGGTTGCGCCGTTATCCAGCGCCGCCTGTGCCACGGTCTGGAAGTCCTTGCCCATGCCGCTCTCGTAATAGGCCACCAGCATCAGATCGGCGTACAGGTCAGGAGCCGCCTTGCGCTCGTCCGTGTAGTTCCCGTTTTCGTCTTTCTCTCGCGCATAGACGTAGTTCTTTGTTGCGGCCTTGACACGGGTCGCAAAGTCCTTGCTCGTGTCCCATGCCGCGCCCGCCAGCGTGTCACGCTCTACCGCGTCCTTGGTTGTGAGGATCATTGCTCGCACATCACGGTACGCGTTCCCTGCGCCGATCCCGATAGCGCTGCTCCCAGCCTGCAAGACGTAATAAAGCGCACGTTCATAGTCTCCTTTTTTTATGTATTGCACGGATTTTCCTGTGTTGTCCAGCGCGGCGCTTTCAAGGTCGCTGCTTCCGCCGCCGTAGTCGCTGGAAAACGCGTTGATGGCCATCGTTGAGAACACCGGCAGGAGGCCGGTCAGGTTGTCCAGCAGGTTTGGCAAAAGCGCGTCCACGTACTTGTCCTCAAACCCGCGCACGCCGACGATCACCTGCTTGCCGTCCTCGTCCTCCTCCTTCTTCTCGTTGTCCCGGTCGCGCAGCGCCGTAATGATGGACTTCAACGCCGCCGTAGCCACCGCCGAAACAGCGATACCGCCCGCGTTTTTCGCAAACTCCCTGATGCCGCGCTTGGTCTTTATCTTGTTCTTCGTCTGCACGCCCTCCACAATGGTATGCAGCCCGCGCCACAGCATGTTGTACTGCTTAATTGGCTCCGACAAAAAACTCATGAACGACGCGGCTCGACCCTTTTCCGTCGCCCATTCCGCACGCTGAAATATGCTGTCCACCACCTGCGTTTTGTCAATCACCTCTGTAAACCGTTCGCCGCAGCGCTCCCAGTAAGCGTCCGTTCCCGGTTTCAGCTCGGTTTCTCCCGCAACCTCGCGCTTTACCGCGTCCCAGATTTGAACCCAGTTGAATTCGTCGCCCTTTCCGGCCAGAAATCCGCCAATATCGTCCGCCTTCCCGCGTGCTGTGCTCCGCGCCCGGTCATACAGCCCCCGCGCCATGTTGGTATCAAAGTAGCCCCAGCCCTTTTCTACCGCAATGGGCGCGTGCGCCTCGATCTCCGCGTAGGCTTCGCTCAGGTTCGAGATTTTACCAAAGCCCGCGATAATGCCCGGAATGACGTATTTGGGGTTGATCTCCGCCATCGCGCGGGGGCCAGCGCCTGCCTGCTGAATCGCCACGGACAGATTAAACGTCACCGCCGCGCCCTTGGCCTTGCTCACAAAGCGGTTGATCCAGTGCCCGCCGTGCTCGATTCTGCCGTTGCCGTTCAGCCGTTTCAAAAAACTGTCAATGTATTCCCGCGTCTGGGTGCCGTAGCGCTCTTCGATGGTTTTGCGCACCCTGGCTCCGTCCTCGCTCCGATAGTTCATCAGCCGCGTCATGTCCTCAATCGGCAAAACAAAGGCATTGTAGTCGCTCATTTTCTCTACATGGCTAGCCCATAGCTGCGTAAACGGCAGAATGTCCACGGTGTTGTTCGCGTTTTTGGTAATGGCTTTAGTAAAGCTTCCCAGCTTCAGCCGGTTGTCCTGCTGCTCTGCCGGGTCGCTCTTCAAATAGTTGCGGTTCACGCTCAGGGGGATATAGTAGCTCTCGTTAAATTTTTCCACGCCGTAAAGCTCCCGCGTAACCGCGTTGCCCCACTCCGCCGCCGTGGTCGAAAGATAGGCCACCATGTGATCCACATAGGCTTTTTGCTGTGCCGTCAGGCTTCCACTGATCTTGTTCAGATCGTCCTGCGTCAGCTTGTACTCCTGCGAGGTCTGCCCTGCGCGTCCCTCGGTGTTGGCAAAGGTAACGCCGCCGTCCAGCAGGTGCTTTGTGCCGATCAGCTTCTCGCGCTTCTCCGTTGCGTAGATGGTCATAGCCTCCTCGCGGGTCAGGTGCATGTTTTTCCCCGCGTCCGTTTTGATTTCGATGCCGCCGCCCTTGCGCTTGCCATTCATGCCCAGCTTGCCGTTCAACTGCGCCGTGGGGCTCATGTTGATCTCTTTCTGCTCGTCGTACTCCTTCAGCGCGTTCTCAAGATATTCAGCCGCGCTCTGCACGTTGCGGATATGCGTCCATTCAGCGTTGCGCAGCGCCCGCCATACCGGCTCCATTTCCGTCCCCTCGAACAGGCCGAATACCGTTGTAGGAGTTAACAAGCCCCGGCTCAATGCGTCGGAGAAAAACTTCTTCGTCTTGCTTTGGATCATCCGCTCCTTGCGCGTTTGAATTTGCGCAAGGAATCCGTCGCCTGTCTGCTTCAAGCTTTCGCGCTTCTTTTGCATAAACAGGCGGTCTTCATTCATAATCATGGCCGCGTAGCCATTGATAATGTTTCGGAGCAGTTCAGTTTCGTGGAAATTGAGCTTGTTCAGCTTCTTTCCGTCCGCCGTGGCGGCCAGCTCGTCAAAGGCCGTCACAAGGTCGCCGTTGTAAAAGTCCGCAAGCGCCGGGATGCCGGAATCTTTGCTTCCGTCCTGCGGCAAAACAGCCTCATAGGCATTCTTGGCCTTGCGCAGCATGTCGGCGGTTAGAATCTTCGGCTTTGCGATCTTCTCTCCGGTTTCTCCCAGCGCGTTCAGCAGGGTCGTAACCGCCTCCTGCATCTGCATGGGCACAAAGCTTCCCTGTCTCGGCCTGTCCAGCTTCTGCATCATCCGATATTTCTGCCGGATGATCTCGCGGCGCATCTTTCTCCGCGCATCCATCTTTTTACGGTTGGCGCTCCACTTTTCCGTGATCTTCTGCGCTTCCGTCCGCGCTTCTTTCAGTTGCTCCCGCAGGTGCCTGATCTCCTCCGCTTGGTTCGCTTGCAGGGCCTCCACCTTTTTTACGCGCTCGTCCGCCTCAGCCTTCGCCGCGTCCCGCTCCGCTTCCGCCGCCGCCCGCTGCTGCATTTGCTGCTGCAAGGTGCGGCTGTTTCGGCTCACGGTTTCCGGAATTGCAAGGTACTTGTCGTATACCTCCGCCGTTACGTCCTGCGTCATGCGGTCAAGGTTCATCTCGTAGGGATTCTCCACCCGCTTTGCCGTCGCGTCCAGCGCATCCAGCAGCGCGTACACCTGATCGCCTTCCACCGTGTCCGCGTCAAACATCCCCGGCCATGCCTCGGCGATTTCGTTCCAGTGGGCGTCCAGCGTCCCCGCAGCGGCGTCGCTCTTTCCCGCAATGCGCAGTTTTCCCATCACCGCCCTGCGGAATTCCTTTTCGCTCCCGTAGCGTCTCTGCACCTCCTGCCATTGGTTGTCCGTCAGCCGGATCGGCGTGGTGCGCAGGTAATCGCGCATCCCCTTGTATTCGTCGTACATCGTTGTGTCTACGCGCTGGCTCTTTTCCAGCATGTCCCGCACAATGGCGCTCATGGCTGTCATAGCCGCCTTGGCCTCGCTGTCCGTGCTTGCGTTGGCCATCTGGTCAAAGGCGGTTTGCAAATTTGCGGTCAGATCGCTCACGGATACTGTGCTTTCGTATTCGGCTTTCAGGCTCCGCGCCAGCTCCCGCACCTGCTTGTTGTCCACCGTGCGCGTGCCGCCCAGTTCTTTGATTTGTTTTTTCAGCTCGCCCACAATGCCAAGCAGGGTCTTGTTCTCCTCCACAATGCGCTGTACCTCGTCCATGTTCTGGTCAACGTCGCGCAGAGAGAACTTCTCAGAGGGGTTATTATGGTTCTTTTTTTCTGCCTCCGCCGCCCGCTCCATCAGCCGGTTATACTCCGCTATGATGCCCTCCGCCTCCGCCGCTTCATGCTCCAGCATGGCGCGTGCTTCCGGATTCTTCCCGCCGATCCGCTGAATTAAGGTACGGACTTCCTTCACAAAGTTGTTGATAAAATCCATAAACTTCTCAACGATCTTTGGATACCTCGGTGCAATCTCCGCGAGGCTTTCCGGCGTGGCAATCGCGTCGTACAGCGCATCCGCCGTCAGCTCTTCCAGCGCCGCGTCCCGGTTCAGCTCCTGTCCCACGGCCTCCTTGTACTGCCGCTGCTTCTCCGCGATCCGGCTTTCAAGGTCGTAGCCCTCGGTGGTTTGCAGCAGCGTCAGCACATACTGCTCAAGCCCCTGCGCCTCCTCCCGCACGTTCTCCATAATATAGTGCAGTCCTTCGTGCGTGGCCACGCGGGTCAGATAGCCCTCTTCCGCGTCCAGCGCGACAACCATGCCGCCGTCCGCGCCGGTATATACGCCGTTGCTCCCGTTGTCCAGCGTGTCTACTACCGTGTAATGCACGCCGTGCTTCTTACCATACCCGTCCAGCAGATCAAGCATCACCGCCTGCGCCGCCGTGGGCTGTGTGTTCTTGGCCTGATACACCACGCCGGTATATCCCTCCGTGTACGTGCGCGGCAGCTTACTCAGTCGCGTCCGCATATCGCCTTCCACCTCCGCAGGGAGCGACAGCCGCACGTTCTGCGCCTCTGTGGCCGCCTTGCCCGCGTTGTAGGCAATCTGCCGTACCGTCTCCGACAGCGTGGACGCATAGCCCACCTTCAGCTCCCGCGCCGTCAAAGCGCGGCTATTCCGCCCCGCGTCGTACACCGTGTTAAAGGCGCGGTTGTACACCGCCACCGGCAGGGACGATTCTTCATAGCCCGCCAGATACTGCCGCGCCGTCTGCGTGTCGCCCATTTTCGACGCCAGCTCATAAGCCTTGCGCTCGTCCGCGCTTTCAAACTTCACCTGCTCCAGCGGCAGCGTCTGTTCTTCCATGCCGTTGCCCTTGGCCGTCACCTTGACTTTGCCGTCCTCGTCCACCTCCGCAATGCCCGTCACCTCCAGCTTTGCGTCCGCCATGCCCTCCACCGTCGCCTCCGCGTGGAACGGATTGTGCCGTTCGCCGGTTTCGTCCGCCTTGGTCTCCAACTGCGCCACGGCGGATTGCACCGCCTCCTCGCCGTTCTCCGGCTTAATCATGCCGCCCAGCTCCTGCGCCGCCGTCCGTGCCGTGCGGCTGTCCACGCCCTGCTGCTCCAGCACGCGCTGTGTCTGCCGCGTTTCAATGGCGTTGCTTGCCGCGCCAGCGCCCGCAATGCCAACACCGGAAATTGAGCCCGCCAGCGTGTCCAGCACCGTCTGCTGTGCCCAGTCGCTCACCGCCTGCGCCTGCGCTTCGCGTTCCGTCATCCCCTGCGCCATGTATGCGTTGATCTGCTGGCGCATTTCGCTTTCGTGTCCGCTAATGGCGCTGGTCAGCTCGTCCACCGCGAGGCTTGCCACGTCGCCCGCCAGCTCTTCGCTGCCCTCCGCCACAAAGTTCTGGATGAGATACCGGGAGAAATTCTTCGGGTCGGAGAACATGGCTTCAATCGACCACGTTTCCGTCGCCGCTTCAATGAGGCCGTCCATCACGCCGCCCGCCAGCGCCTTGCCGATGCTCTGTCCATCCTGCAAGCGCTCCACCATGGTATTTACCGCCGCTTCGTTGGACATGATGGTTTGCATAGCGGCCTTTGCCAGTTTGTCGCCCTTGCCCAGCATCCCCGCAATGCCCGCGCTCGTCTGCCACGCCGTCACGCTGTCCACGCCGGACATCAGCGCATTGTAGAGAAACGCCGCCGCGTTGGTGTTGGTGCCGGGAATGTTGTAGGGGAGTGCTTCCGCAAGCTGTTCGCCCGTTCCCGCCCGCAGGGCGGGCGCGGCCTTTGCGAGGTCGTAAATGGAGCTGTTTTTGTCGATTTTCGCGCCCTTGATTCCGGCAGCATCCAGCATCCCGGAGACCGCCGTAACTCCCTCCACAATGGGCGCGGTAATGCCGGACATGAGCTGCGCCGCCGTCGATACCGCCGTGCTGGTGATCGGCAGATTGCGCCCCATGTCTTCATAATAATTTTCCATGGCGCTGCTTCGGCGCGACTGCAATACCGGCTCCATCGCGTCCAAAAACGCCTGCGCCGCCTCCGCGCCGTACCGATTGTAGCGCACGTTGTATTCTTTCCGCTCGTCATAGGTCAGCAGGTCATAGCCCTTGTCTCGCCACTCCTGTGTCGTTCCTTCGTCGGTTTCCGCCGTCTCCGCCCGATAGGTCTTGTCGTTGATCCAAGTGTACATTTGCCGCTCCTGCGACAGCGCTTCGTCCGCCATACCGGACAGCATTTCGCCATATTTCCCGCCTACGCGCCCGAACGCCGCCTTGCCCAGCCCCAGTACAGCAGCCGCCGCATTCTGGCGCATTGCGTCGTATTCATCTGTGTAAGAGACGCCCTTGTTCTTGTCGTACTCCGACAGCTTGCCATATTCCGCCGTGCTCATGCCGCTCTGCGTCTCACTCCGCAGACGGTCAAAGATGCCGCGATTGTCCAGTTCCGTCTGCGCCTGATCCAGCGTGTAGCTGGTTGCGCCTGCCGTCTCGTTCACGTCGTTTACGTAGCCGTATCGGTCAAGGATCGTCTGCTCGTTGCTGATTTTCGTGTCAAGGTCGTTTAGCTGGTTTTGCAGCTCGGCTTCATAGGCGCTTGCTCTTTCCGCTTCCTCCTGCGTCAAGGTCTGGCCGTATTCCTGCCGGGTCGCCCTGACCTGTTCAAGCTCATCCAGCACGGCCTGACGCTCCTTGTCATATCCCGCCTTGGTGCTCTCCGCCGTGTTGTAGTAGGCTTCATCCCGCGCAAAGGTGCTTTCCTGCGGAATGTACGTCGGGTGCGTTTCGCGCCACTCGTTCCAGCCGGAGAGGTCCTTCACGCCGTAGACGCTTTCCAGCTCCGCCGCGTTGGCAATGTCCTCCTGTGAGGCGTGCCGCTCCTGCATGTTCTTCAGTGCCGTATAGTAGCGGTCGTAGTCCTCCTGCGCAATGGCCGTAGACCGATCCCGCGCCGTGTAATAGTCCACGCTGTCCTGCAGCCGCTGCCGCTCCGCAAGGCCTTCCTTGGTGCCCAGCGCGGGCACCGTGCCGTATCCGCCCAGCTCCAGCGCCGGGAGCTGGCTCTGCTCCTGATTCAGTTTATCCAGCGCCGTCTGATATTCTCCGCGCAGCTCCCGTGCGGCGCGGATGGGGTCTTGCGTCATGCGTGCCTGTGCGTTGGCTTCGCGGGTGCGGTTGATATAGTCCCGCAAAAACGCGTCCGACATGTATCCGGTTTTCCCCGCCGCCACCAGCTCGTCCCGGTCGTAGGCTCCGCTCTCCCGCGCCTTCTGCTGCTGTTCTGCGTTTACAACGGTGTTGACGCGGCTCTGCAAAAACGGCTGATTTGTCGTCAGATACCGCCCGATATTCTGCCCATAGCTCGGCTTCTGCCGGGCTTGCTGCATGGCCGCCGCCACGCGCTGCTGGTACTGCGTCGCCGCCGTCCGCAGGTCGCTTTGCCGCTGGACTGCCGTCCGCCCGTGCGCGTCTGTGTCCTGCGAGTAATATCCGATCCGCTTGGCCTTTTCCACCGTCTCTTCATAGGACGGCTGTTTTATCATTTCCCCGTATTGCTTCTTCGCCTTTTTCTGCGCTTCAAGCGCCTGTGCGTAGGTTGGAGCCTTTATCATTTCTCCATATTGCTTCTTCGCCATCGCTCTGCCCTCCGCTTACTTCATTTTGCTCTTAGCCGCGCTCATGATTTTCTCAAGCTCCTGCTTCCGCAGTTGATCCGCCGCCCGCGTCACGTATTCGGATTGAAATTTCGTCATGCCGCCTGTGGACGATTTCGCTGCCGCGCTTCCCGGCACGTTCTGCAACCCGTACTGCTTTGCCGCATCCAGCAGCCCCAGCTCCTCCACCGTCAAGGGGAGCATCCTGCGATTGTATGTGGTTCCGTTCTTTGCAGCAGTCTCCGCCTTCTTCGACGATCTTCCGCCCCGTCCTGACTTAGCTGCCGGGTGCAGCGCGTTATAGTACGCCTGCGCGTCCGCCAGCGTCACGCCCGCCGCCGCCAGCAGGTCTTCGGAGGGCATTGCGCCGTTTTGGAGCATGCTCATGGCCGTGTCGTAGGCCTGACTGCGCTCATATTGCTGCTGCTGCCATGCCATGCTGGTATCGTACTGGTACTGGTTCACCGCGTCCTGATACCCCGCGTAGTCTCTGCTGTACTCGCTGTCATAGGCGTTCTGCGCAAAGCTCCTGTCTGTATTCCACTGATTCAGCCGATCCTGATACCGGCTGTAGTCCAGCGCGTCCGCGTTCTGCGCCAGCGCGTACTGGTTCTGCAGCGCCGTCCCCTGATCCTGATAGGCGTTATATGCCCGGTCGTATAAGTCCGGGATGATGCTGTTCAATTTTTGCAGATAGCCTTGATAGGCCTGACTGCCCGCCGTGGCCGCGTAGCTGCTCCCGTACCCGCCCGTCAGCGCCGCCGCCTGCCCCATGGTATCCTGCATGGCCTGTTTCCCTGCCGTCTGGTACTGATCTTTGTACTGCTGATACAGCATGTCGCCGTTCAGATCGTAGTTAAACTTTGGACGGTTCATGATCTGCTCATACAGCCCGGACAACTGCTCTTTATAGTTGCTGTTGTAGTCGCCCGGCTTCCCCGCGCTGACCTGCTCCAGATACTGTTTGGCCTTGGTCACGTTGTCCGATGGGGTATAGGACGGCGTGGTTTTCAAGCCCGTGTAGCTCTGGCCGCCATTCGCCTGTCTGACGGTCTGTCCGCCCGTCCTTCCCAGCGTCGTCTGTGTAAGCTTTTCCTCCATTTTTGCCGCCATGCTTCTATTCCACTCCTTCCATGATTCCCGCAAGCTCGATGATTGCCGCGTTCGTGTCGTTCAGCCACGCCTTGAGCTCCGCGTTCTCCTTTTCCAGCGCCGCGCACCTCTCGCCCAGCGTCGGTTCTCGCTGTGCTTCGCGTTCTTCCGCCGCGTAGGGCGTAAACAGGTAATACTCCTCCAACGCGTCCTCCGCCTCGCGTCCCTCCACGCCCGGCACGTCAATGACCTTCACCACGTCCCTGCCGCCTGTTTCCGGGTACTCGCGGATTGTTTCGTAATGATATTTTTCTTCCACGGCCTCCACCGCGTCCACATGGATTACCCGCGATTTCTTTTCAAGCTTCCCCGCGCCGGGATCATAGCCATCCAGCAATACAAAATTTTTGTCGTAAATCGGCAGCATGTTCACCCCTCCTTTATGCCGTCCTTTGCCAGATATACACCGCCAGATACGGCGGCATGTTGCTGTGCGCTTTTCCTTCTCCCGCTGGATATGTAGTTTGAGTTTTAACAAGGCTTCCAACGGTTGTGCTTTGCTCTGCGTAATAATTTCCGCCCGTTGTCATCTCCGGCTCAGTAATAGGTATACGCTCAAATAGGTGCGAGTGTGTCGGCATCTGTGCTGTTGTCAGCGTAATCTGTGCCGCGCCGCCCTTTTCACCAGCCGCAGCATTATATGCCCCTGCGCTAAGCGCACCCCATTTATTCGTGCTGTTTGCTTCGTTTGCCCCTGTCCCCAGCAAAAAGCGCCCTTTGATCTGCTCCCAGGTGCCTCCGAACAGCGCGGCCGGAGACGTTGAAACGCCGGAGATATAGATAGCCCCCACCGGGTAGCTGTCCAGCACATTTGGCAGTCTTGTATAGCGTTCTCCCTTAAATCCCAAGTCATACTCAGCCGGTATCTCCACCGCGTCTTCCATGGTGCTTGCCCCGCCGATGCAAATGCCGTTTCCCTGCGCGTTCATGTGCATGGCAAAGTGCGCCGAAGGGATTTCCACCGTCCGCTCCACCGTGCCGTAAGCGTCCGTCAGCGCCACGCGCAGCACATACCGCTTGATGATTTCAAGCGTCAGTTTCGTCCCGTCCGTCCCGGCGATCCAGCGTGTACCGTCCCCGCCGTCAAGCGTCCCCAGCTCCGTTTCCGTGCCGTTCACGGCTTTGATATACGCCTTGCTGGTCAGCGCGTTCGCCCCGCCGAGGTCGCTGAAGCTCCACGCCGCCCGCCACTTGCCGCGTGTTCCCATGCCGTCCGCCGTGCCCTCCGCGTTCACGCGCCACGCCGCCAGCGCCGTTACCTGCGGCGGATTGTAGGCCGTCACGGTAATATCCACCGTCTTTGTGGCGGTCAGGCCGCGAGAATCCACCACCTTAAACGTGATCGTCTGTTTTCCCGCTGTGCGCAGCAGCCCGGACGCGAAGCTTGCCCCGCTTCCGCTGTACCCTCCGCCTGATATGCTGTATGACGATACCACCGCCCCATACTTGCATGTCGCCCCGCTAAAGGCCGCGCTGTATCCGCTCTTGTTCTGCACGTATCCACCAGCTATCACGCTTGGATACGTCGTCCCGCCCACCGTCAAAAGCGGCGCAACACTTACCGCGCCTACCGTTGGCCCCGCGTCGTCCGGCAGGGTAAAGGTCACCGTCTTGGACGTGTACCCGAAAAAGCTTGTGCTGCTCCCCTCCCAGCATCGCAGCGTCACCGTGCACGCCGCGCTGGACGCATACGGAATATCCGACAGCCACGACGTGGGGATAGTCAGAGCAGCCGCCGTCGTCCCCGGCTGAAGTATCTCCGTTGCGATTTGATGCCCGTTGTAATCGCACAAAAGCTGATGTCCATAGCTGGCGCGGTACGGCGTGATTGTGGCCGTGATCGTCTGTCCGGCCTTTACGGCGGCCTTGTCCAGCGTAAAGGAGGACGGCATCTGATTTAGTTCATACTCCACTGCCAGCGACAAATCAAAGGTCACAATGGAGGTCACGTTATCCGTGCCGTTGCCTTTAAACGTGCATACCACGTCCAGTTTGCTTGCCCCCGGCGACACGCTTACGTCAATGGTCGTGCTGCCTCGCGTGCGCACCGCCGTCCCATTCAGCCAGATGTACGGGCCGGACAAGGGGTACTGCGTTATGGTGGCTGTCAGCTTGGCGCTTTTGACGGTCGCGTTGGCCGGCACGGCCTCCGAAAATACCAGCCCCGCCGTATAGCTGCCCTCACTCCACTTGCTGCCCGTGCGCCGGGATTTCAAACTGATGTTGTTGAATTCTGCCGTGATCGTCGCCATTTCCGCCCCTCCTTAGCCGCCGTACATAATGCCGAAGCTCCCATCCGACAGCCGCGAAAGCGTATATTTGCCGATGGTCAGCGTATCCTCTATTTCCACATTGCCCACATAAAGCTTTGCGCTTTTGAAAAACGCCACTTCAACGCCCATGTTCCAGAAGCTTAATTTATCGCTCGTGAACGTGGACACCAGCCCGCCCCGGCTGAGAACCTCCTGTCCGTCCGACGTGATCTCCGTGCTGATCTCGCCCACGGCCACGCCGTAGCGCGGCACCTGCGCGCCGTTCACGTTCTCATAATAGAGCAGACCTGTTTTGATATACTGGTTCGTGGTCGTTTCAAACTTTTCAAAATCCACCAGTCCCTCTTGCAGCGCCGTGATGGTCTCGCTGCTGGCGAAGTGCTGCACCACGCCCTCCGCCGTGGCTGTGATCTGCTGCGAAAGCTGCTGTTGGAATTTGCCGAAATCCGACAACGCCAGATAGCTTGATTTCAGTTCCGTTTCCAGCCGGTCCATTTCCACCTGCACCGTCTTCGCCGTCTTAACAATCAGGCTCTTGAGCGTGTTGGACTGCTCGCTCATGGTCTTTCCGCTGGCGGTTTTTCGCGCCGCTTCCAGCGCCTCCGCCGTCTCCGGCGTAAAGTTGCTGCTGTCCAGCGTGGTCAGCGCCACGTTCAAGCCTTCATGAAACTGATACAGGTACTCCCGCAGTTGGATCAACTGCGCCGCTTCCTTGCCCGATAAGATCGGCGGCGGATCAACGGTAAATTTCATTCGCCACCACGCTCCCTGTCTCCAGCACCCGTCCGATGCTGTACAGCTTCATCGGCCCCTGCCCGCTCAGGCGGATGCGGCAATGGTCGCACCGGCGCGGAATCACCGGCACGCAGAAGGTTTGCGGTGCCGCCGTCTTGCCGCGCATAAAGCCCTCGTCGTGCCACTTCCCGTCCGAATCATATTCAATTTCCAGCTTGCAGGTACTCCCCGCGTTGAGAGACAGCCGCAGGTTAAAGCGCCGCAGATACTTCTGCTCCTCCATGTCGTAGCCGTATACGCCCGTTGTTGCGCTCCACTTGATGTCCTTCTCCAGCGTCCCCTCCGTGCCGTTCACGCTCATGAGCGCCTTTGTGTCCGCGTCGAGGTAATACAGATCGTTTTCCCGCGCCGCAAACCCCAGCGCGTGCGTCGCGTCCTCCCGGTGCCACATGCCGCGCTTGGTGTCGTACACAAACAGGCTCCACTTTTCGTCCGTGCCCTGCATGGACAAATACAGCTTGTCCCCGTAGGCTCCCGCCACCGCGTTATGATAGACTTCATTGCCCAGCGCCTCCGACACGCTGACCGGCAGCGCCCCTTGGTAGGCCATGACCTCCGTGCGGCTCTTGTAATAAAGCGTCTCGCCTACAACGGTCAGCGAAGCCCAGCTCCCTTCTTCCACGCCTCGGCATGCCGTCGCCTTGACGGAGAACGGATAGCTTCCGCTCACCTTGTGCAGCACATTTTCCTTGAAAAACACCGGACCGCCCGCAATGGTGGCCGCGCCCGTCCACTTGCCGTCCGTGCCCACCGATACCGCGTAGCTGTCCGTGGACAGCCCCATAAACACGTTCCAGTTCTTAAAATCTCCCAGCTTGCAGGCGTAGAGCTCGTTCACGGCCTCGCCATCTACCATGCCGTACTTGCAGCCCCACAGCCGGTTGTTGCTCTCCGTGATGTAGTCGCAGTCCGGCACGCGCCGCTCCACGATAATTTGCCCCGTGACCTCCACCGCCTGATCCAGAAAGCCCACCGTGACAATATAGTCCTCAGCGGCGGCGTATAAAATCAGATCGGTATTCAGCGCCTGCACCTGCTTTTCCAGCAGCTTTTCCGTGTCCGTTTCCGCCGTCTCGCCCGCTTCCAGCGTCGTGCAGCCGGCCAGCCGCACCCCGTCGTACTCCGCGAAATTGTGTCCAATGCCCGTCGCGCTGACCCTGATATAGCACGTCGGCACCTGCACCCATTCTTCCGTCGCCGCGTTGTAGCGCTTGAGTACGTGGCTGTCTCCGGAGGTGTCCAGCCACAGCGCCCCGTTCTCCGGGCTCTGCGGCGCTTGATTGCTCGTCACTATCTCCGTCTCGTCGTACTCCGTGCCGTCCATCCGGCACATGGCGTACCGCACCGTGCCGCCCGCGACGGTCGTGTACTTCGCCGCCATGCTCCCGTAGTCGGTCAGGTCAGCCGTGTTCACGTAGAGCTTATCCGGCCAGATGCACAGATACGCGCCCATGGACACTAGCTGCTTCGGCAGCATGTCCGCCTCCGTGGACAGCTCCACGCCCTGCACCTTGTAGCCGTTGTAGTAGAGGTCGTGCCCGTCCACCCACGCCAGCGCGTCCTTCGCAATCAGCCCCAGCGGCTGACCCAGCGCCGCCACTTTGCCTCTCGGCTTGCGCGGGCAAAGCAGGGGATAGTCCGCCCCCGTCAAATTCTCCATGTCGTAAAACGCCCCGTCCGCGATCCGCTCTCGATGGTCGTACCCCTCAAAAGCGTTCGTAAACAGGCTGTTCTGCTGAGGGAGCGCTAAGTTCTTATACACCGTAACCGCCATGCCCGCACCCCCTCACACGTTGAACCGCCGCACCGCCTGTACCGGCATGTGCGTCCGGTTGTAATACTGCGCGTAGCTGTCATACGCTCCGTTGAACAAGTCCTTGTCGTTGTTGTAGTTTACAATCTCCGTATTATAGAGATCGACCTTCATGCTCAGGTAGTGCATATAGATGTCGCTATAGGGCGACGGCACCAGCAGCTTCGTGGTGCCGTCCGTCTCCGCGTCGTAGCCCGCGAAGCTCTCCGGCGTATGCTCGTCCGGTGCGTGCGTCTGGATGATCTCCTTGTAAATCTGCCCGTCCAGCTCCGACAGCCACCCGCGCTTCTGGTCGTCCGTGTACTTGTTGGCTTTCAGCACGTCCAGCAGATCGATTGCCTCGTTAATGGTCATTCCCGCGCCCTCCTTTTTCAAAAAGGGGAGGCGGCACGCCGCCACCTCCCCTCGCTGCTGTTTCCAGAATTTCCACGTATTTTTTTAGATGCCGATATAGGCCTGCTGGGAGCCCACCCGCACCTCCGGCACCGCCTCGTGCGGAATCTCTTCGGCGCGGAATCTTTCGTCCTCGTCCTCCGCATCCAGCATCTGAGACAGCGCCTCATAGACGGGATAGGGCACATCCTGCTGCCGCCCGTTGCGCGGAACGTAATACGCACGTCCGTTGATGGCCACATACTGGGTCGCATCCTCGCCCTTCCGCGCCTTCGGGAGCGCGATCTTCCGCATATCCGTCCACGGGTCGTAGGGGGCGGACGCGGCCGCTTCCACGGCCTCCACCTTTTCCATGGCCTCCGCCTGCTTCTCACTTTTGGTTGCCATTATGCTGTCCCTCCTTAGTTCGCGGCGGCTACATTGCTATAGCTGCTCGTGGTTTCCAGCACGATCATCCGCTCCGGGTACAAAATCTTGGTCGCCATGGAGAACTTGGTGCCCATGGTGCAGAACTGCTCCAACGGGCCGCCGATCTCCTTGCGGCTCTTGTAGATACTCTCCATCCCCATGCCCTCCGGCTTCACCACGCCGAACGCGTCCTTGCCAAAAATCATGGTCAGGAATACGGCAGGGTCAGAGCCGGACTTGATGACCGGCGCAAGGTCGCTCTCCACAAAGCGCACGCCGTGCAGCTCGCCGATCTCGCCCTCAAAAATAGGCGTGGTATCCGCGTACTTGTGGTACTCGTTCCAATCCTTGTTCTTGCGCAGATCGTAGGTGACGTAGGGGTTAACAACCGCCACGTACCAGCGGCCGTCATACTTCGGCGCGTTGGCCGCCCGCAGAATCGTCGCCGCCTTGGCGATCATGTCCGGGGTCAGATAGCACTGATACGCCGGCTTGGAGCTGCTAGCGTCCGCCTTCGCCGCCGCAATCAGCTCCGTGCGGCTGGTGGGTGTGGACTTGTACGTGTCGCCGTCGTATGCATCGGCAAACAGCTTGTTGGTGCACTTCGCCAGCTCGTTGCGCACAAGCTTGTCGTAGGTCTTGCCGCCCGCCGCGCCCAGCTCCTCCGTTGCGCCCACCAGCGTATTATCGATGGTGTAGGTCTCCACCTGATCCGTCAGCGCCACATACTGGCCGTACTGTTCAACCTCCACCGTGGTGCTCGTCGCGCCGAACTTCTTTCCGGTGGGGATGACACCTTCGGTCAGCTTGTCGCAGTCCGGCAGGGTGTTCCACTTGCGCCATTCCACCGTCTTGCCGTGGTTCGCCGGGAGGTTCTGCGTTCTGCCAAGCTGCGCATAAATCAGTTGACTTCGGCTGTTCTCCAGCATCTCCGTGTCGTAGTAGGTTTTCATCTCCGTGGACATGGAGTTGTTGGTATCAAACGCCGTGGTGGTGCCCGTGCCGGCGTTGACATAGTTGCCGGTGGCCACCACCAGCGAACCCGCATCCGCGAAAAGCTGTAGATTCATCGGCCGGTCGATCACCGGCTGTACATAGGTGTTATACATTGCCTCTCCTTTCTTTGCGGGGAGAAGCGTCAAAGCACGATCTTCTCTCCCGCCGCTACACGCCGCCGCACCTCTGCGCGGTCAGCCTTTGTCCATTTGCTGGGATCAGGTTTCACATCTGTGGGAGGCGTGGACACCATGCCGTTTTCCATAGGTCGTCTGCCCTGCGCCTGCACGGCCTGCGCCATCTGCTGCTGGGTGCGCTGCACCGCGTACTGCATGGAGCCAGCCATGATCTCATCCTTGTGCGTGATTTCATAAGCCGTGCGCACGTCAACCCCCACCTCCGGCGAGGTCAGCCGCAGAAACGCCGGGTTGGTGTCCAGCTCCTGCTGCAGATCAAAGCTCGGATAGATACTCTTCACCTGCTGCGCCTGCGTCACAAGCTGCTGCAAATGCTGCTGGATAGCCTGTACCTGCCGATCCTGCTCCTCGCGCTGTGTCAATTCCTGATTTCGCCGCTCCAACGCCTTGAGCTGCTTGAGCGTGGAAACTTCCATGCCCCTGCGGCTGGCCTCCTCCTCATAGAGGCTGTCATCGTTGGTCACGCGGTCGGACAGCGCCTTGAGCATCTCCGCGTTGCTTGCGTCGAATCCCTCCATGCCGTTCTTTTCGGCCAGCGCCTGCAGCATGGGCGTGAGCCCCTGCAAGGCCGCCTCCGCCTGCTTGGAGTTTTTCAGCCGCTCTTTCACAATGGCCTGTACAGACTTGTCATAGTCCTGCTTGTACTTGCCCTTGATAAGCGCTTCAAAACTTTCCTCCTGCGGCGCTGCTTGTCCCTGATCCTGTTGTTCCTCTGCAGCGGCGACCTGCCCCGCGCCCTGATCCTGCTCCGGCTGCACGCCGTACTTGACGTTTGCCAGCGGGTTCTCGCGCTTCGCCCGCGTCTGCACAGGAGCGGCGGCCTCCTGTCCCGTTACGCCCGCGCCCTCTCCGGCTCCTGCTCCCGCGCCCGCGCCTCCGGAAGCGCCGCCGCCCTCTGCGAAAAGCTGAAGATCAAGCAAATCCATCATGGTTGTTTCCTCCTTCTGCCCGTTGGTGGGCGACCCCATGCTTATATGCTACTACGCTTTCATAGCTTTGTAAGTCCCACGCCCCGCCGAATGCGCACGAACTGCGGATAGCTCCGCGCCACCTCCCGCAGTCCGTCCACAATGGCCTCCACCCGCTGTTCCGCCTCCATCCATTGCAGCGGATAGGGGAGCACCTGCACCGCCGCGTGCCCCGGCGCGATGCTGCTCTTCACCGTGCCCACCCTGCGCCCAGTCGCTTCCAGCGTCTGCATCAGCACCGATATTGCGCAGCACACCATGTCCTGCCCGTAGGGAGCCGCCCCCGCGTGCCCCGTGGCCTCCACCGTCAATGCGTCCGGATTATACACGATTTCAATCATGCCGCGCCTCCGTTACGTCGGTGAGATGGTGTTTGCGCTCCGCTCCTTGGCCTTGTTAACAATCGTGTCGCTCCGCTTCTGATCCTCCGTGCGGGTGTCGGTGTCCACTCTTCCGCTCTGCGCGGGCTGTGCGCCGCCCTGCATCCCGATGATCTGCCCCAGCTGCTCCGCCAGCTCCGGCTCGTACTGCTGCGCCAGTTGGAGCGCGATCCCCTGAAATTGCAGCATGGCCTGCTCCAGCGTCCCGTTGCGCTGCACCTTTTGCATGAGCTCCTCCTTGCCCTTGAAATCCATCATGTCCAGCGCCATCAGCGCCTGATCCGTCATCTGCGGATTAAACATGCCCTGCTGGTAAAACTGCAAGGCCAGCTCGTTTTGGCTCATGCGCGTGTACGGGTTCTCCTGCTGCGCCCGCACCTCCACATCAAACACCGGCAGCCGGTAACCCATATCAATGCCGAAATCAATGCCCTGACTTTGCGGGCGAATCTCCTGCGCTCCCATCTGTACATACTGCTCCCCGCCGTTCTGGCCGAGAATGCGGAACGTGCGCGGAACGTCGTAAAACTGCCGGATGCGCTCAATCACCATGGTCACCAGCCGCGCATAAGCCCGGTACGCCGACTTGGTGCTGTCCTTGCTCGTTCTGCCAGCCGTCTCCTGCAGCGCCGCGAGTGCGCTGGCCGCCGTCACGCCGCTAGGGTTGGAGCCATTGTTGATGTCCGTGTTGCCAGTGACAAATTTCAATTCTTCGACGCAGTATTGGAGCTGCGTCATGGCGTTGCCGTTGAGCACCGGCATGGTCAGCGGCACAAGGCTGTCCGTGCTGAGGTTGCCCGTCACATGTACGAGGGGCTTTGTCCAGTCGGCAAACTCCTCCTCGTTGATCTGGCCGTCCTGCCGGATGAAATAGCGCGGCGTTGCGCCCATGGTGGCGTTGGCCGTCAGCGCCGCGTTGAGCTTGTCAATGGTGATCTGCGTATCCTTGCCGATGTCGATGTACCCATAGCCGCACGGCGATCCCTGCACCGGGAATAGACGATCCAGCACAAACGGATACAGCCCGTCCTCGTAAAAACCTACCTCGCGCATCTGCTCGTCATCCTCGCTGGCGAATAGCACCTCATCTCCGCACAGCTTGGCATAGTGCAGTATCGTCTTGCCCTCCGGCGTCCGCCGCTTATAGTACCAGTCAATGACAAGGCTCTTTTGCGACTTATCTACGTTATCATCCGTCTGATACTCCGTCGTAATGGTATCCCGCACGCCCGTTTTGCCCGTCACTTGCGGATACTGACTTTTCAGCATGTCATTATCCACGTAGGCGCAGGAAAAGAGGTCGCTCGACGCCTGTATGTCCGTGATGCCGGGCTCCCAGAACAGGTTGAGCACGTCCACCCGCCGAATGGTCACGTCGCCCAGCCCGCCGTTTTTGGAGTTGTCCCAGAAAACGCCATAGCATCCGGTGCCCTCCAGCATTTTTTGCCACGTACAGTCGCTGTAGACCTCCTCAAAATCGTTTTGCTGAAGCACAATCGGGATAATGTCTGACAGCTTCTGCGCCGTCTCCTTGTCATCTGCCATGCGCGGCAGCACCACGGGCTCCGGAAACGCCGCCATAGCGTCCGCGTGCTTGCCGACGACGCAGTTCCACAGCCACGCGGATGCGGGCTGACGGTTGGTCGTCGGTCCCAGCTCTCCCGGTACCTTGCCCGTTTCCACCGCCTGCTGCTCCCAGTTGCGCAATTTCCACCATTGCTGGCTTGCCCGCACGCGTCGATCCACGGACAGCTTGCCAGACTTGTACCGCTGGAGCTTCTGCCGCGCCCGTTTCACCTGCTCCGGTCCAATGGCGCTGCCTGCCGGGTGCTGCATGTACCGCTCCGCCCCCGTCATGGCCGGTGCGGCTGGCTGTGCCGGCAGCATCTCCGCTGCGCTCTGCCCCTGCATCTGCATTCCCTGCGCGGGTGCGGCCTGTGCAGGAATGCCCTGCCCCTGCATTCCAGCGCCGGGCGGCAGCGGTATCTCCGCGATCCGCTGCTGTAGTCCCGTGTCCTGCGTCTCCGTCCGTCCCTTCGCCTGCCTCTGCTCCTGCGGCTGCTTGCCGTACCTTGTCCGTCCTGCCATAACGTCCTCCTTATCTCGTCATCATGTTCAGCGGATCGATCATCTGCGGTTCATGCTTCTTCGGCATGGCCGGTTTGATGGGCCGCGCCATGCACATGTACCGCCACTCGTCTGCCACGTGATCCTCGCCCGTTGTGTCAATGTCCTCCACCTTATGCGCGTCGTACTCCAGCAGCGGCACCGTGCGGATAAACGCCGTGCAGTTGCTAAACACGTACATCTGCGGATAGCCGTCCTCGTCAAACGCCAGCCGGTAATGGCATTGCATCCAGCCCGGTATTCGCGCATGGTCGCCCGGCGTGAAATAGATACCATGCCGCCCCGCCGTCTCCGCCATGCTCTCGCCGCTCTCCGCGTCCCAGATGGCCGGGTCAGCCACGCCGATAATCTCCTTGCCCCTAAGCCACGGGTGCGTGTCCTCCACCTCCCGAATGGCGGCAAAAACGCGGTTAGGCTCCCACTTAAAGCCGGTGTTGGGTTGCTCCCGCTCGCATCCGTACAGCTCCAGGATGCGATACAGCACCCCGTCAAAATCCACCGCCCACCACGCGCAGGAGAAGGGCTTACTAAAACCCCAGTCAAACGAGCGGTACAGCGTCCAGTTATGCGGCGGCGTGAACGGCTTGATGACGTGCGTCCATCGCCGATCCTCATAATGCTCCGGCAAATCGCGGAAATCCTCGAAAAACTGCCCGTCGAAGATGTCCCAGCGCCCGTCCAGCCACGCCGCACGCAGTTTGGGCGGAAGCACCTCCAGTTGGTGGACATAGGTCGGATCACTCTGCATAAGCGCGGGGTTGTCCTGCACTCGCGCTTGAATAAACTCATAATCCTCCGGGTTTTCCCCCGGCTGGAAGTTTCGATCCACAAACAGCCGCTTGATATACTGGTGGCTCACGCCGCCCGGGTTGCAGGTGTAGTAGACGCGGCGGGGAAACTGATTCACACCGCGATTGCACACGACTATATCTTTGATCCACTCCTCCTTGAGTTGCGTAGCCTCGTCCAAAAAAATCACATCATACTCCGCGCCTTGATACCGCCGAACGTCTCTATCCGTGTCGCAAAACCCAAAAGAAATTGTCGCGCCGTTGGTAAAGGTGAATTGTTTGCGCTGGTCGTTGTACTTGGCCAGCCCGTGCAGCGTCTTGAGCATCGGCTCAATGTGATTGTTCAGCAACTCCGGATACGTCCGCCGCACAATCAATATCTTAATGCCCGGCCACCTAAGGCAGAGCAGCAGCGCCTTTGCCCGCACAGACCAGCTTTTCCCGCCGCCACGCGCTCCGCCGTACCCCACATGTCGGCACGTCGCCCGCATAAACTGCTTTTGCTTGTCCGACATTTTTAATTCAATCCGCTTCATCCGTCCATGCCTCCCGCGTCGGTGCCGTCCAGCGTGCCTATGAGCACCTCCACCGGCTCCGTCTTCGCCGCGCTCTCCTGCTTTTGCTTGTCCAATTTCAGCCGCTGCTGCATGTCCCTGATCTTCGCCGCCTCCGCCTTGCCGGGCTTGTCGTTGGCGTCGCGGATCACAGCCGCCAGCGTCTCCAGCGTCCGCGCGAGGGACTGCGCGTTTTCGCCGTTGAGCATTTCAAGCCGCGCTTCGCCCCGCGCCTTGCGGTGCCGGTGCAGCATATCCGGATCACTCCGCAGCGCCTCCAGCATCTGCGTGAGCAGGAGCCCCGCCGCCTCGTCCACTTCGGCCAGCCGTCGCGCCACCCGCTCCGATTTTTTGCAGATGCTTTTCTGCGCGGCGCGTGATGCGACCTTACTGCGGTATTCTTGTCGTTTTCGCGGCCAGTCGTTTTTGCGGCCGTGTTCGGCCACTTGGCGGGGGGAAACGCCGTATTTTTGGGCGATTGCGGCATAGGAGAGGCTACCGGCCATATAATCAGATTCTATTTTCTGCCAATCCGCCCGCATTTTTGTCCCCCCCTCGCCGCAATATCTCATATACACCGTACCACGGATAAGTGTTCCTGTAAGTCCCACGCGGCGTGGGAAGAATTTCAAAAAAAATCAAAAAATTTTGAAAAAAAGGGTTTACATGGGTGTACATCTATGGTATACTTATCATGTCAAGAGGGAGAGCAAAGAAAAGAGCCTCTTGAACGTTGCCGGGCAAGCGGCAGAAAGGAGAAACAATGCAGGACGTTATGACAGATTTCCAATTTAAGGCGATCATCCAGATGGTGATTAACGTCCTCAAGGGCAGCTCGTCCATGGATGAGGCAATTAAGTCTCTCCAAGCGCTGCTAGAGGATAAAAAGTAACTGACGGAGCAGAGACTAATGCAGGAGGCTTGCCCCTCCTGCGAGCAATAAGGAGGTGGCGGCCACGGCAGACAGCAAAGCAAAAAAAAATTGGGTTGCAGCAAACACAACCCGAATCGTAATGAACCTGAATCATCACACAGACAAAGACCTGCTGGACAAGCTGAACAGCGTCCCCAGCAAACAAGGCTACATCAAAGCTTTGATCAGGAAAGACCTTGGCGCTACCAACACCAAGGCATGAAAAAGGCGGCTGTGCTACCAACACTAACCGCCCGATGTCACCCACAAGAACCACCAAGCAGGGACGATTTTATTATAACCTCCCTGCTTACAAAAAGCAAGGAGGAATTTTTTTATGAAGTATCTGAGCAAGCATTTCAGCGAGTTGGCCGCCGGGAAGAAAATCTCCTACCGTGGGAAGGTCTATTGGGCTAACCTGTGGACAGGCGAGGTGTACGCGCATAGCGTGGACGAGGAAATTCTCGGCAGCATCTCCGGCTACAAGGTGGCCGACATCATCTGCGAAAACAGGATCACCAAAATTGTTAGAGTGTGAGAGAGGGGCACGAAACCATGACCAACGAGCAAATCATCTATAGCGCCGCGATCAACGCCGGAATCTTTAGCGAGGCTGAGGCGCAAAAGTATGTGCAGAGCGGTCGGCGGCTCCCGCTCCACACCTTTGCGGAGTGGAAAAAGCACGGCTACAGCGTGAAGAAAGGTGAACACGCAGCGCTGACGGTGCGGATTTAGCGCAACAAAAGTGTGAAAGCCTCCGAACCCGCCGACAACAAGGAGGCCAAGAAAACCGAGGAAGAAGAAATCAATGATTGCTATTACCTCGTAACTGCGTACTTGTTTACCGGTGCGCAGGTGGAGCGGAGCAAAAAGCCCGCGTGATTCTCCGGCGCATGCCCCCGCTCCCTAGCTGGGGCGGGGGGAAAAACGGAAAAAAAGAAAAAGGGAAGCGGCCGCAGAGCTGATAAGAGCTCGGCCATGGAGGAAACATTATGTATGGACTGAAACTCTCAGATGCGGACTGGGAAAACATGGATACCATTGACTGGTATGATAAGCTGGACGACGCGCTGGACGCGGCATGGGAAGCCATTGAGGATGGCGAAGACGCGGCTGAAATCGAGGTCAGAAGCTTTACTGACGATGGGGATTGTCGCTGGGACTTTCCCATCACCTTTTCCGACAACGGCGGCGCGTGGTCGGAGGACGAAACGGCCCGCGAAGAAATGGGCTTCATCCTATAACAATACTAACAAGGGCGGGGGCTATGTAAATTTTTTCAAAAAGTCTTTAGAAAGTTATTGACAATTCTAAAGACTTTTGCTATACTATAGTCACAATCAAAAGAAGCCCGCAGGGCTGGGAAGGAGTCCGGGGCATGGAGGGAAAAGAAATGTTTAACGAGAAAGAGCAGGAATTGCGGGATCGGATCAACGGAAGCAAGTACAGCGACGTTGCGGCCTGGCTGGCGCGGCACGACGGCCAGAAGCTGGAAGCCATAATCCGGGACGCGCTCGCGCCTGAGAGCGCTCTGTACTATCAGCTTATGAGCAATGCCCCGTTATTCTGGACACCTGTCGAGGCCATCGGCCTCGACATCGAGAAAGCGGTTGAAACCACTTTCATTCGCCAGCTTTCTGCCGAAAAGGTGGCCTCGCTTGCCACGATCATGGAAGAGAACGGCATGCGCATCGGCATCGCCGAAGGCGTGGAAATCACGTCAAACAGTGATCTCCTCCGCCGCTGGAATGAGCTCCATCCCGACGAAAAGCCAATGTACAAATACAGCTATGCAGAAGGGCCTGCCGGAGAGGAAACCATCCGCGTTAAAATCAATCGTGGAGTGATGGGAAAAGAATAAATCGCACCCGCTCCGGAGGTAACGAGGGCAGAAAAAAGGGGGTAAGAATTATGGCAATCGCAAAAATAGAGTATGTGTGCTCGGTGTGTGGCGAAACAGCCACGCGCCGAGTAGAAAAGTATAACTCCCGCGAAGCACGGGAGTATGAAGAGTGGTTCAAGAGCCAGACGGAGCATATTTGCCCCGTCTGCTACGCAAAGCATAGACGTGAAGCCCAACTGAAAGAGTTGGGCGAAGTCTTGAAAGACTACACTCTCCCCCAAATTGTCGGCAAGAGCGACAAGCAGATCAAGTATGCCGAGGATTGCCGCACTCGCTATCTGTGCGAACATATCGAAGGCATAAAGTGGGCGCTCAAGTCTTACAATCCCGAAAAAGGCTGGGCTAACACCGCTCTTGCAAATGCAGTCCGCAAAGCAATGCCCGAAGAGAGAGACGCGGACTTGCTTACAGCGATCTCCGGGAACCCCGCGTTTTTTTACCTGCTCGAGACGGAGGCTAGGCGGCTGATTGATGGGGCACTGGTGCTTGACAATTCGCTCCAGTACGAAGCTATCCGGAAGAAAGCGGAAGAAGAATACCAAGCGTTGAAAGCGCAAAAGCAATGATGCTACCGCTCGTCAATATTTTTTCATAAGGAGGTGAAAGCTTTGACATCAAAGGTCGACGAAATTAAAAGCACCTACGCAAAAGCGCACAGTGTAAAGCGCACCTCGAAGCTTTGCAAGGTGTCTACCTGCGTTGTGATTAAGGTATTGATTTCCATCGGTATTTATCCCACCGACCGCACCAAAGAAATTACCCGCCTCCGTCTCATGGGGATGTCTACGGAGGAAATCTCCGAATATCTTAATATCAAGCCTCGAACCGTCAAAAAATACTATCCCTATGTTCGGGGGACATACTCGGAGTATAGCGAACGTAAGAGCGAAAACGCCCGAAAAATCGCTGAATGGCGGCTTCAAAAAAAGGAAGGAGGGATAGAAGATGCACCCAGCGGAAATCTATGCGCGGGAAGTGATTGCACGCCATCCGATAGCATCCGATAGCATCCGCTTACTTGAGCAACACCGCGCAGAATTTGAGGCGGGCGGCGAGTGGCCCGAGTGGTGCGCCCTGCCCATGGCCGCCGTGTACAGCGGATTGACGACTGAGTACGGCTGTGAGCGGCTGGATTTGTCAAATATCTATGATCTTGCCCCCCTGACTGCCGCATGGATTTGGATGAAGACAAAGCAAGTATTTACGTTTGATCCAACGCTGTATGATGCGCTGATGAATCAGTCCTTTGACGGTTCGATTCCGCAGGAGGCCTTGCTTCGTCTCCCTGTCCCCTGTTTGTACATCGCCAACCCCTTTGTGTTCGAAAACGGCGCTCATGCGGATGGATACTTCGCATGGCTGGAATACGATTGCCATACAAAATGGATGGAGCTTCGGCTGTTGTTTTTGCATGATGGGGAAGCAGCGTCTTATGTGTGCCCTGTGAAGGGCACTTTGCAGGAATCCTTTGACGAGCTGACCAAATCCTCCTCCACCCGTGCAGATGAAGCCATGCTGCCCAAAGTCCAAGACGTTGCGCAAGCCAAGCAGGACATCGTTGATATTTTTTCCCGCACCATCAATGTGCTGCTTTATCTGTGCGCCGAATCCCCGGACTATACCTCCAAGCCCAGACAGGCCAAGCCTAAGCCGGTGCAGCATGGGTTTACACCAGAGCGCCCGCCGCACAAGGTGGCTGTTACGCCGGTAGGGGAGCGCGTGGGCGCTACGATCCGCCGCAGCTATACGGAGAGTTCTTCCACACGGTCGGTTCCCTCCGGCAGGGCGCATGCTTCACCCGTCCCGCATGTTCGCCGTGCTCATTGGCACCACTTCTGGACGGGGGCGCGAGGCTCTGATTCACGGGAGCTGATTCTCCGCTGGATTCCTCCCGTTTTCGTGCGCGGCGAAGAAAGCACACTAACTACAATTCGTCAGGTAAAGGAGTGATAATATGGCCCTCAGTAAAACGAGCAACAAAGTCCAAATTGGGATCATCCTCACCAAGTCCCAGCACGCCGCCCTCCAAGCGGAGGCTGATCGAACTGGTTCTAATGTCAGCGCCATTATGCGTTCGATCATTGCCGACTGGATCGACGACAGAGAACGCAAAAATAGAGCCGAGGCATGAACCCCCGCTCAGCAAACTGCTTTGACGCAAAGAAAAAGCTTCAGCAAAAACGCTGAAGTTTTTTTTTTCACAGCAACCTAATTTCAATCCACATCAGCTTATCAGCCAATGAACATAGCTACTATACCGCATCCAACGTTATTTTGTCAACTGTTTTTTATCAGCAACAAAAAAGGCTTCGGCTGAATGCCAAAGTCTCTTTTGCGCTAGTAGCATTATCTAATCTTCAATCCACGCCAGTTCCCCAGCGGCAAAATCATCATAGTGCTTTTTGCTTACCTTGTCAAGATATTTTTTTCAAAAAGCAGTAGGTCGCAAAAGAAAAAAGCCTCAGCTAAATGCCGAAGCTTCTTTCTTTTGATACAATACCAAATTTTCAATCCACGTCGGTTTCCCAACGCCGAATTTATTATACCACATTCTCCCGCCTTTTCAATATGTTTTTTGCGAAAGATGATATTGTTTTTTTCTCATAAAATGAAAAAGGCCTCAGCAAATGCTAAAGTCCTTTTCCAAAAAAGCCCCACTATATTTTCAATCCACGTTGGTTTTCCAACGGCACAGTTATCATATCGCATCTGCACCGTTTTGTCAATAACATTTTTGTACGTCAAAACCCTGCGCCGCTCTCATCCGCGCCGCATCCACACATCCACATACACTCCGCCGATCCATTCCGACAGCCACACCTTGCACTCCGCCAGCCGGTATCCTGTATACACCTGCTGCAGCACCTCCGCCGCCTCTCCCGGCAGCGCGGAGCAAATACGCCGGACGCGCCGATTTGACAGCTTCGTTCTGCTGATCGTCGGCTCCGGCTTTTTCAAGTTTTTGGAGCAGCTCCATTTCCGCTGATACTTCACCCGCTCTGTCTTGCACAGATACTTCGCCAGCGCGTTCAGCCCTTCTAGCTCGTCCGGCTGGAGCCTGTCCGCGTTCGCAAACCCCTTGCCCCATTTGCTTTCCAGCTCTTCGCGGCTCAGGCCGCCGCTCATCACCATGTGGCAATGGGTTTTCCGCTTCTGTCCGTCGACGCCCTCCTCCTCGAGCACCCAGAGATACTTGAGTTCCGGCAGTCCCCGGCGCTTCCGCATCCGTTTGATTCTGCTGATGTAGTTCTCCACGTCCTTCACCGCCCGGCTGTACGTCGGCGGCTCACCGGCATATGTCAGCGTTACGTGCTGATCCGCTGCGCCAAAGTTGGCCTCCAGCAGCAGCCGCATCCTGCGCTGTGCTTTCGCGTCGTTATGTCGCTTCTGCTTCTCCGCGCTCATGCCCCTGCGGATCGTCTCCGCCTTGATCTCGTCCGACCGTCCAAGGATCGGATAAATACGGACGTTCAGAGCGGCCCCGGCCTTCACGGTTTTTGTGCAGTAGTGCATCCTCCCTACCCGTTCTGCGTATGGGTCGCCGCCGTACAGCGCTTTTTCCAGCTCCGTCATGCCGCTGACGCAGAACAGGTCCTTGTAGTCCTTCACCGTCTCTTTCATGGCCGCCCCTCCTTCCCGTATTTTTCTCTACCCCTTCAAGGGGGCAAGCCCCCGGCAGGGAGCCTCCCCCTGCTCCGGTGGCAAAATGCACGATATGTTACTACCTCATACAAGCCTCACAAGCGGCTTTCGCCGCATTGCTTTTTGAAACGCTATATAATAAGTAGCTTTACAACCTCGTCGCCATGTCCCGCAGCAGCTTCCGCATCACGTCCGGCACGTCTAGCAGCCGCATCACGCTCACCAGTTCCCCGGAGGAATATGCCGCGATCCACGCGCCTTCATCCTCCACCGGCACGACACTCGTCCACCGCAGCATCTCGCCCTTGCGGTAGCACGGCTCCACGTCTTCCTCGCGCACCATGCCCCACGTTCCGTCCTCCAGCTCCATCAGGTGGACGGTCTGCCCTCCTGCGCTCAGCATCACGTCCCGGTTCTTCACCAGCGCCTCCAGATCAATGCGTTGTGCGATCTCACTTAGTCGGCTGACCTCCTGCGCAGCCTCCACCGCGTCCTTGACCTCCAGCGCGATCCCGTCCTTCTCGTCCTCCGTCATTTCCATGCACGCCGCCAGCGTCGCTGGATCAGGTGTAATGGCGTTCTCCCCCGCATAATAATTCTCGCCGATGTGCATCCACCACGTGTACAGGTTTCCCCGCTCCTCCGTCTTCGCGTGCAGCGTCCACAAGACGCAGCCGCTTTTCTGGCTCTTCAAGGCCTTTTTGATTTTGCTCAGTCGCATGTCGCTTCTCCTCCTTTTAGATATGTTTGTTCATGCTCCTCACAATCTCCCATTCTCGCGGAGAAAGCGTGAATCGCTTAGCCCCAGTTCTTTCAGCCGCAGCCCTTTCGGCCGCCGCTCTTTCAGCCGCCGCTCTTTCAGCCGCCGCTCTTTCAGCCGCCGCTCTTTCAGCCGCAGCCCGTTCAGACAGCAAAAAGCCGTTGCCATAGATGCTCTTCCCTTTGCCCATCCCGTCCAGCTTCCGGACAAATGTCCCCTCGCCCTCGCGGATATAGTAGTGAACGCCGTGCCTGCTCATCCAGTGCAGCCGCGCCGCCGTCGCCAGCTCTATCGGGTATTCCAGCTTGTCTACCTGCTTTTTCCCCTTCTTTTCGTTCTCACGGGAGGCGGCCTCAATCCGTTCGTTGAGTTCCGGCGCCGTTTCTACAAGGTACGTCCCCAAGTTTGTCACAAACGATGTTGTCACAACGGCCCCGTTGTGGTACGTAACGTTCGCGCCGCAGCAAACGTAGTGCAACCCGCGCAGCGGCTTAAACAGACACAGCGCGGGGGCGAAAAGAAAGAATTGAATGCCTCGGGCAAGGTAGAATCCCTCGATCTCTGCCATCTTGGAGAACGGGGGATTGTCGATCACCACGCACCCCGTCGGATACTCCGCATGCTGATAGTCGCCCCCCGGCCAAAAAGGCCGAATGACCTGCGCCTCCGGGTTAAGCCCGTAGTGCTCAAAAACCCACCCTCGCACAACATCGTAAACGTTCTCCGGCGTGTAGCAGTCGTCCGTGGTTAGCTTCGGCTTGAATTTGCCCACAAATGCGCGGTACTCTTCTGACGTCTCGCCCATCGTTAGTTGCTCCGTGTTCATTGTATTTTCCCCCATGCTAGCCCTTTAAATAATTCAAAATTGTTTCCCTCGCTTCTTCCCATCCGTGGCACACCGCGCAGGTGTACCCCTCCCGTGTCAGCTCCTCCATCCACGCCAGTTGCTCCGCCGACACGCGTCCGCCCTTGATCCGCTTCAACTCAATGTACAGGCCATGGCTTCCGCCCCGCGCCACCGGCAGAAACATGTCCGGTACGCCAGCTTTCACCCCCGCCGCCTTCATCCGCGCCGCTCCGCTCTCCGCAGAATCCCCTGACAGGCCCTCGCGCTTAAATAATATTTCTGGGGCGCGTCTGCCTGCAAAATCTGCCACAAGGTAGATTCTCTTGCGGCGCTGGGGGACTCCCCAAAATTGAGCATCCAGCATGCGCCAGGCAAGCGAGAAACCATCTTCCATGATGCAGCCGTCTTTACCCCATTGGAGTTTTCCCTGTTTGACGGCAGGCTCAGGTACATTACATCCCCCCGCGATTTCGACGAACGCTTGGAGGACGGCAAGGAAGTCTTGCCCCCGATTGCTGCTGAAAGCTCCGGGTACGTTCTCCCAAACAGCTACAGTTGGATACCTTCCATGCGTTTTCTCCCTCATTTCCCTGATTATTCGGATGGCCTCAAAAAATAGGCTCGATCGTTCTCCCTCATGGATTCCAGCACGTTTTCCTGCGACGCTTAGGTCTTGGCATGGTGAGCCGAACGTGATGATGTCTACCGGCTCGATCTCATCTCCCTTGATTTGGGTGACGTCTCCCAAATGCTTCATTTGAGGGAAATTTTTCTTCGTCACCCTGATGGGATACGGCTCAATCTCACTTGCCCAGACCGGCTCAATTCCGCACAAGGCAGCGGCAAGAGGGCAAGTTCCGCTCCCATCAAAAAGGCTGCCCAGCTTCATGTCGTTCTTACTCCTTCCCGTTCCTCATCCACTTCTTATTTCCCCCACCTTTCTTCCCGCATCATTTCTCTTACCCGCTCCATGGCCTCTCGCTGCTCTTCCCACGCCGTTTCATACCCTTTTCGCGGGGTCAGCAGCGTAAAGTCCCGCGACATGATCCGCGCCTGCGCCTCCAGCAGCGTCAGGCACATTTCCAACGCCCTGCGCCGGTCTACCTGCTCCATGGCTCCTCCTCGTCCGCATACTTCGCCGTGTACACCATGCGGTATAGCTCACAATAGTCGTACTTTCCGGAGCAGTAGACCTCCAACTGCCGTGCGTAGGCCTCCAAGCTGTTAAAGTGCGTCCCGATGCTGCACGCATCCGTGTACCCTTCACAGCCTATGCACCGGCGTTTTGTATCGTGATAGCGATAAAAGGGGCACACGATGCTCCCCGATTTCACCGTGGACGACATCCTGTACCCCCTCCTTTCACGCTTTCCCGCCGCCGTCAAAAGGGCAGCTCGTCAGACTCAACCTCCGTGTAGCCGCCGCTCCCGCCGCTTCTGCTCTGCGCTGGCGCGTCCTCGCTTCCGCTGGCGCGGCTGTCCAGCATTTCCAGCGTCCGCACCGTCACCCGCAGCGTTGCCCTCGGCTTGCCGTCCTGCTTGCTCAGATAAGCCTCCGCTCTCGGCACGCCCCGCACAAGCACCTTGCTCCCCTTGCGGAGATACTGTTGCGCTACGTCCGCCGTCTTCTCCCACGCTTCGCAGTCGTACCAATGCGTGATTCGTTCGCCCTTCGCGTCCCTCCCCGCCGCGACGGCCAGGGAGAAGTTCGCCACGCTCTTTCCGCTTCGCGTGGCGCGTAGCTCCGGATCAGCACCGAGGTTGCCAGTAAGGGTCAGCTCCTCCACCGTTCTCCTCCTCCTTTCCGTTCGTGTGCTTCTCCAGCAGCTTCTCCACCTGCTCCAGCGTCACCGGCGTTTCCTGCCGCAGCCGCTTGAGTTCTATCACCTCTTGCAGCAGCATAGCCTTGTCCTCTTCCAGCGCGTGGATTTCGTCCGCGTGCTTCGCCTGTAGCTTCGCCATCTCGCCAAGCTGTCTCATCGCCTGTTCATTCTCCGCCCGTAACGCTTCGTTCTCCCCGGCCAACACCGCGTTGCGATCCCGCCAATACTTAATCTCCGTATCCTTGGCCTTCAGCGCGTCCTCCAGCGCCGACATGATCTGCTCATACATGGTTTTTGCCCTCCTTGCTCTTTTCCAGCCAGCATTTTTCCTGCGCCCGCCGCAGGGAATCGAGGGTGGCGTACCCTGCCATATGCGCCGCATAGGTAGCCGTATATCCCTCGTCAATGTACTTCTGCGCCACCGCTACCCGCGCCCGGCGCTCCCGCCGCATCCGCTCCGCGTGCTCCAACTGCGCCGTAGTCAGCGTGTGCTCGATCCTCTTCGGCGGTTTTCCCTCCGGCTTCGGCGCTTCCGCCTCCTCCGGGTGTAGCCGCGCTTCTTCCGCCAGTTTAAGCGCACGGATGCCGTACACGCACTTCCCCGGGCACGTCCGGCACATGTCCTCCTTGCCGTCGCACCGCAGGCACAGCCCCTTCCGCGTCTCCTCTAAGTTCATGTCCCGCAGCCGTTTCCGGTGGGGGAGATACATTTCCTCCGTGCGGTAGTTGTCCGGGTCGTACTCCCGGCGTATATCGTCGTACCGCATTACCGCCGCTTCGCCTCCTCCCATCCCGCGCCCAGCGCCGTGTTCGGCACGCCCGGCACGATCCGCTTGCGCCCCTCCCGGTCGCGGCTCCGCAGCCAATGGGGGAGCCTCAGCCGCTTGACACGCCGCACCTCCGGAGCCTCGTGCCATCGGCAGTAGCGTCCCCGCGTTTCTACCCCCGTCACCTCACAGCACCCCCAAGCCGAAAGCGGCGAACGCCGCAGCCGCCAGCCCGCCCAGCAGGGACATCCCCAGAATATCCCATCCGCGCATCCTGTAAGGGTCGATCAGCGTCACCCGCTGTGCTCGCCTGTGCCGTGCTCTTGCTTCCATGTGCTCCGCCTCCCGCGTTTTCCGTTTCGCCAAGGATGATCCGCCGCTGACGTTTGGTCATGTCCGGCACAAACAGCGCCATGGCCTCCGCCGCGCTCAGGTTGAGGATTTCCGCCGCCTTAACCATCTGCGGCACCGGCCAGCTCCTGTGACCGTACAGGTAGTTCTGCAGCGCCGATTGGCAGATACCTACTGCGTCCGCGAACTCCTCCTGCGTCATGCCCGTGCCTCGAATCCGGTTTTGCAGGGCTGTCTTGGGCTTCTTCATGCTTCCCGCTCCCTTCTGCTTGTTATCTCGTGGCGATTGCAATCGCCAACACAACAAAGATCAATACAAAGTAGAGATTTTCCAGATTGCGCTGCTGCTCCGCCGCGCTCTGTCCGTTGTTCTTCGTCCGCGCCTCCTTCAGCTTCCGCAGGGCGGCCATGCTGCATCTCCACAACTTTTGTGCAGCGGCCTTCGTCCAGCGCTTTACAGCCCCTGCCAGCTTTTTCCTCAGTTCAGCCCGTTTCCGCTTCCGTGCCAGCGCACGCTCACGCAGTACTTTCAAGCAGTTCTTTATGCGGTGCTTCTTCTCTTCGCGGTATTTCCGCTCCCACGCTTCTTCTGCCGCTCTGGCCTTTTCCCACATTTCGGCTCTCCGCTTTGCAAAAGCGGCTTCCTGCCTCCACCTCGCCTCCGCTTCCCGCTCCGCCTGTATATGCGGCCAACGGAGGATGGACTCCGCCATCAGCCGATGCTCGTCCGTTTCCAGCCGTGAGGTTGCGTGATCCTGCACAATCCGATTGAGCGCCGCCTGGGTCTGCGCATTCTTGATGTGCTGCTGTAGATCATAGTCATTCATTTGTTACAGCTTCCTCGTTCTCTTTCTCCGGCTCCTTCGCCGCTTCCATGGCCTTGCGCATGTCCGCCACGCCCTCCGCGTAGCCGATCCAGCGTTGTTTTGCCGCCTCCGGCAACACGTCCAGCGTCTCCGCAATCGTCGCCGCCAGCTCCTTTTCCTTCTCGCTCACGCGCTTTTCCCTCCTTGTTCGCTTTCTGTTCTCCCGTCCTTCGTGCTATCATGTAAAATGGATAAATAGACGAAAGGATGGTTTTTTCCATGAATCAATCCCCAATGGTTTACCTCTCCCACGAACGTGATGCCCTGCTTTACCTGTCCTCCCTCGCTGACAAGTACGGCGTAATCCCCATGAGCTGTATCGCCCTCAGCACCTCCACCGTCACCGCTGAAACGTTCACCCGCTTTGAGCAGGACGGTCTGATTTCCCGTGAGGACGGCGCTTACCGCTTTACCCCCATCGGCATGACGCTTGTGCGCCAGTATGACGCAGATCGTGAGCGCCAAGGCATCCTAGACTTTAAGCTCGACCAGCAGCAAGCCCGCGAGGACAAGCGCTTTGAACAAGAGGCTAAGGAGCGCAAGCACCAGTTCCGCATCAATCTTGTTGTGGCTATTCTCGCGCTGCTTGTGTCGATTGGTACCGCGCTGCTTCAGCGCTTCAGTTGAAGCAGTTGGTACACAAGTGTAGATATTGCGACCCCAAGGGGGATAAGACTGCCAGCCAAGCCGCACAGCCGCTCCGCCTTCATTTTCTCGTCGTTGATCAATCTGTATTCTGCCCACTTTACCAACGCGAAGCAGACAATCAACGTCACGTACAGCACAACGGTCATTGCTTTTTCCCCGGTTTCCATATTTCTTTCACCTTCTTATTTCAGCAGGCTTGCAATGATCGCGCCGATTGGAGGTATGTATATCGCCATCAAGCACCATTTCTCCGCTTTGTCGGTTTTCCCGTTTACGATTGCTATACCGATCTTGTAAAACATGATGGCGCACGCCAGCAACGTTAGCGCTATCGCGCACATGTCCCACCGCATACTCCCCGCCTCCCTTTACCAGATTTGCATTACCATGACCGCCGCCATCACAGCGACCGCCACCGCCAGAATAACCAGCGTGCGCCTCATGCGCTCCATGTTGCGCCGCAGGACAATCATCCAGATGTACGTCCACGCAAATTCATCCGCGTCTGCGTCGCTCAGGCCGTTGTCCAGCAGCCATGTGTGGATTCTGCCCAGCGCCGCCCATTCTGCGCCGCTAGGGACTTCCTTGCGCTTTCGTGCCACGCTCCCCGCACCTCCCTTGCTCAAATAGCTCCTTGCCATGCCAGCGTAATAACCGCCGCGCTTGTGACTACCAGCACCGCCGCGCATACCGCAATGGCTCCCATCCGATGCTCCATGTTCACCCGATGCTCTTCCGCGTCGTCCGTGGCCATGACCTCCCGGTACAGCGCCTTGAATTCTGCCAGCAGTACCAGCAGCGCCGCAAACGATACGCATGAACCTACCGCCAAGGCTAGTCTCATGCTCCCCGCCTCCCTCTACAAACAATTTGAAAGGATGATTACCATGACCAACCAGTCCCCCATGATCTACCTCACCGGCGAGCGTGACGCCCTGCTCTATCTCGCTTGGCTTGCCGACGAGCACAGAGCCGTCCCCATGTCCTGCATTTCCTTCTCGTCCTCCACCGTCGATGTGCAGACCTTCCAGCGCTTTGAGCGTGACGGTCTCTTCTCCCGCGAGGAAGGCTGTTTCCGTTTTACCGCTCTCGGCATGGCCCTCGTGCGCCAGTTTACCGCAGAGCGTGAGCTCCAAAAGGCAATGGACACTAAACTTGCCGAGCAGCAAGCCCGTGAAGATCAGCGCCATGCGAAAGAGCAAGCAATCGCCAAGCGTGACCGCTGGATCACTCGCGCCATTGCCTTGGCCTCCTTGGCGGTTGCCATCATCAACTCAATTAAATAACGTTGACAACGCCGCCCCCAGCGGAATCAGCCCTTGCAAAAGCACGCACAGGCGCTGCGCCTTCTGCGGCTTGCCCTTTGAAATCAGCTCGTCCGCCGCCACGACCATTGCAAAGCTCACTAGCAGCGTTGCCGCCATTACAATCTTGGTTGCTTTCATCCTCCCCGCACCTCCCTTATTTTTGGCTGTGCCATTATATTACATGGCAAAGTCATTTTTGTCAATACCTTTTTGGCTAAGACATTTGACTTAGCCAAATTTTTATGCTATACTCCATCCATGGAGGTGATAAAGCGCGAATAATCGTATAAAAGCCATCCGAAAATACTACGGTTTGAATCAGACGGAGTTTGGTTCGCGCATCGGGCTCACGCCATCCGGCGTTTCCAAGCTGGAGTCCGGTGATCGTGGTTACTCTGACGCAGTTTTTCTCGCCATCGTCCGTGAATTCGGCGTGGACGAGAACTGGCTCCGGACAGGCGAGGGGGAAATGCTTCGGCCTGTGTCGCGTGACACGGAGCTGGCGGCGTTCTTCGGCAATCTGCAAAGCAGTACGCCGGACTTTCGGCACCAGTTGATCTCCGTCCTGTCCCGTCTCACTGTGGACGAGTGGGCCATGCTGGAGCGCAAAGCAAAGGAACTTTTAGCGGAAATTCAAAAGGACAGCCCGTGATGGGCTGTCCCTCCGCTGGTCCTTGTTCTGCTATCTGATGAGGTGGATGAGGTATTCGTAGGCAATCAATGCCTGTGCTTCTGTCGCCTTGTCCAGCAGCGCTTTTGCAAGCTCCCGGTACGTCTTTTTCTCCATGGTGCCCCCTTTCTGGTCGGTCGTGCGCCCGGTAGTGCGTGCCATGGCCAGTCCACGAAATGGATTCTTCCCGGCGGCGGCTTCTTGATTTGCGATCTCTTCACTTGATCGTCACTCCTTTTGCCGCCAGTATATCACTTTGTAGATGATTTTTCGGGAAAACGCACCAAAACGATCCCATGCGACGGTAATTGTTCTTATAAGCACGATTTCGCCGCAAATAAAAAAATCGCCGCACTCGGGAAGGTTGTGCGGCGACGGTGGGGTGCGGGAAGCTACCCCTCGAAGCTCCTCTATTGTAGCTTTCCGCGCTCCTTTTGTCAACAGTCAAAAGGAGGTATTTTTGTGAAAAAAACGATTCTCGCCGAAGCTCGCTGGGAAGAAAAATGGCACCGTTGGAAGATCAACGTCTCCGTAGAAGGCCAGCGCCGCTCCTTCTACTCCTCCGTCCCCGGTCGGAAGGGGAAAAAAGAAGCCGAAGAAAAAGCGCAGCTCTGGGCGGACACCCGCAGCGGAAAAGACATGCGCCTCGATGTAGCCGTTGGTGCATGGATGGACTATAAACGTCTTCACGTTTCGCCCTCCACCTTTCGGTCGCAGAAAGGCTTCATTCTCAAATGGTTCTTGCGCCCGGACTTAGCCACACGTCACCTCTCGCGCATCACTCCCGCCATCTGGCAATCCGTCCTCGATGCCGCTTTTGTGGCAGAGCTTGCTTATAGCTCCCGAAAAGTTCTGTGCCAGCATATTGTCGCGTTCCTGCGCTTTGCCGCGCACTCCCGCTGGCCCATCGAAGATGTGCTCCCTGACGATCTTGTCGTCGCGCTTCCCGACGCGCCTCGCCCGGAAAAGGCCATCTTGCAGCCCGACGATCTGCGCACACTCTTTACCGTGGACACTTTGCTTACCTACCGCAAGCGTCAACCCTGCTGGCAGATTCACGCCTTCCGCTTCGCCGCCGTTCTGGGCCTCCGGCGCGGCGAACTTACCGCCCTCCGCTGGCAGGACATTACCAAGGATACGCTGACCGTCCATGCATCCATCAACCGCTATAACGTCGAGACCCCCGGAAAAACAAAAAACGCCGTCCGCACCATCGCCCTGAACGATCATGTACGCGCCATCCTCGCCGCCCAGCGTGCTCAATTAAAGCAGCACAACATTGTCAGCCCCTTCGTTTTCCCCGCGCCCTCCGGCCAGCATGAATATCCCGGCCAGTTTTCCAAGGTCTGGAAGCGCTACGCCGCCAGCAACGGTATCAACCCCGACGTGACTTTCCACGGCCTCCGCCACACCGCGATCTCCCTCTACAAGGCCGATGTCCCCGAACAGCTTTTGAAGCAAGTCGTCGGTCACAGCAAAAGCATGGACACCTTCGGCCAGTACGGTCACACCGTAGACGGCGACGCGCTCCGCGCCTCCGAGCTCATGGAGGCCGCGCTTTCCAAATACATTTAGCCCCAATTTGATACCACGTAAAATACCACACTTGTACCTTTACAAGTGTGGTATTTTCATCCCCGTTCATCCTTTTGTAACATTTCCAAAATCCCCGAATGCGTTGATATTACTTGCATTTGAGGGTTTTTGATGTATAATGCAGAAGTTGGGTGCTTTTTCTACAGGAAGTTCCCTCCAATCCCGCAATCCCTTATTTTCCAAGGCTTTGCGCCACTTCTTCGCTCCTATTATACCACGCAAAACACCACTTAACAATTACTTCACGCAAATGTAAAAGAGCGCCGGAACCCCGGCGCTCCCTTTTTATCGCTTGTACATGTCAAGCTTGCGCATGATGCAGTTCTTCTCCGCCAGCATCATTTCGCGCTCCCACGCGAGCACAATGCCGCTCTGGTCTGCGCCTTCACGGCCACGCCGCTTGGCATCGTCCACCATGCGATCCGCACCGGCCATCAGCTCATCCGCCACGGCCATGTGCTGCTTTGCCGCCTGATAGTACTTCGCGGCGAGGTCGGCGTACTGCTCCTGATGCTTCGCGGCCTCGTAGGCGTACATGTCCGCCGCCTGAAGCTCCTTGCGGATGTCGCGGCATACCTCCTGCAACTCAGTCATTTGCTCTTCCTCCTTCGCCGGTTACTGCATGATGGTGTGATAGAGATCGTCAATGTCTTCTTCGTCGATTGTCAGCCGCCCGATCATCGGCACATCCAGCGGGAAATCCTTCTGCTTTCTGATCTGCTGTTTCGCAGCGGCGTACAGCTTTTCAAGGTCGACATTCCGGCCGGAAATCAGGCCAAGTGCTTTCATGGCTTCATTTTCCGCAATCCCTTTCAGGATTTCTTCATTTTTTCCGGCCAAGATACCCATGGCCATGCCCATCACAAATTGACTTCGCTTGTCCAGACGCGGCATGATCTGCTGCTCTGCATAGGTGATTACGCCATCCATGATCTTATCAATATCCACCATCATGCTTTACCGCCTTTCGTTAGCCAGCGGTGGTGCTGGCCGCAGTCGTCGGGGCCGTCCAAGAGTTCTTCGCAGGCATCGGCTCAGGGCACACATTCTCCGAAGGGATTACAACCTTGGTCAGGCCGTTGAGGACAGCCTGCAAGCCGTTGACCTGATTGCCTAGGCAGGAGATCGTCGCGGTGTTGGTGGCCTGATACACCGCAATATTCCGCAGCTCGTCCTTGATGGCGTTGATCTGCGGCGTGATGGCGTTGTACAGATCCACGATCTTTTGATCCGTGTATTTGTCGGCCTTCAGCAAGCCAATTTCCGCTCCCTGCTCCGCGATCGTCTGCTGCAAGCCCAGCTCATAGCGGCTTACAGGCATATTTTCGCTGCACGTCCCGGTTGCCGCTCCCGCGTTCACGACCGCCGCGCCGCCGTTCACCAGCGTCGCAAGGCCGCCCAGCGCGGTACCAATGATACCAAGAGCCGTAGTGCCCTTACCAGCTACCCACTTGTTGTCGATAGTCATTTCTGTATTCTCCTTTCTCTCTCTGTGGTGCGCATCCACTATCTTAATTTTCGCACAAAAAAAGACCCCCAACGGGCCACATACAGGCCAATCAGGGGTCAATTTCTCGTTCAAATAAAGTCTTGGAGTTTCCTCACAATGGCGGCGCGGCGCCGTTTGACGGTGCGCTCTGACATGCCGCATGCAATGCCGGTTGCGATGACGGACTTCCCGCGCCGTGCCATTGCCAGCACCTCCCGCTCCTCATCCGTAAAACCGCATTCGGCTTCTGCCGCGTCGATCTGTGATTGTCTCAGCACCTCAAACCGCATCGCCCCGCACCTCCACCGTATCTTTTATTTCTCTTTCTTCGTCTCCACCGCCGCCGCGTCCGCCATTCCCTCGCCGATTATATACGCGATCACCGTCGCGCCTGCCATAATGATGCTCCCAACCTGCGTGGCGGTCTCTTCCGCTAC
>ERZ1034980.257-NODE-257-length-43389-cov-40.255042_pt1 | contig 43389 bp, 32 predicted proteins | sample MGYA00520622_ERZ1034980 | MGnify/ENA primary metagenome ERZ1034980 (study PRJEB33766, sample SAMN09781791) | gut metagenome | biome: gut microbiome | host: Homo sapiens | place: Madagascar | study: EMG produced TPA metagenomics assembly of the PRJNA485056 data...
TCTTGCTATTTTATCCTCATACGACAGCTCTTGTTTTTCGCGGAATTCTTTAACTTTATCCTGCTTTGCCTTTTTCCATGCATTCTTTACTTTCAGGGTCTTTTTCTGTCCCACCTGAAGTGTCATTGTCTTTGCATTTAATCTTGTTTTTTTGGTTGCTGCATATGCCGCTGATGGCTGATAGATCGTGATGATCATCGCAAATGCCAGTACAAATGCAAGCAGTTTTTTCATTTGTTTCATAGTCATCCTCCTGACAATGATTCATATCCTTTGAAATTCAGATATATTATTTTACTGTAAATGAAGCTTCTCCATCCGGAATTCCTTCTGCGGTAACGCTCACCTTATGCTCTCCTGCGGAAAGTCCTGTAGCATCCACCCAGATAACAAATACACCATCTCCATTTAAGAAAGCATCCTTAGGTTTTACTTCTGTACCATCTACTTTAATCACAAAATCTTTTCCATCCAGCTTTGGTGTACAGATAACGTACAGGGTTCCGTCAGATACCCAAGGCTCTTCTCCGTCCGGAAACATTCCATCAACCTTTAATGCTGTAAATTTGAAGGATTTTGTTACTGTCTTATAACCTTTTTTCTGGATAGCAAAGGTATGTTTTCCATCTGTAAGTTTCTTTGTAAGTGTAACATAAGAAACTACACGCTCTCCATCCTTATCTGTCCATGTACTGTAATCCTTTTTCCCGAGTTTCTTTCCATCCAGTACATAAGTTGCGCCCTTGATTTCCTCTCCCGGATAAGAAATAGTTTCTCCACCAGTGAATACACTAATATCCTTTGCTGCAATTCCAAGTGATTTTGCTGCTTTTACGGTAACTTTACATGAATATGCAGCTTTTGTCTTTGTATCCTTTGCTGTAACAGTACAGGTGCCTTTCTTTACGCCTTTTACCAGTCCCTTTTTATCAACAGTGGCAATCTTCTTATTGGAAGTTTTCCAAGTTACGGATTTTACTCCTTTCACAGTAAGTGAAACTGTCTCTGTTTCATAAATAGAAACCGATTTCTTGTTCAGTTTTCCCGCAGCCTGCACCGGTGTTACCATGGCACATGTTAAAACCATTGCCAATGCTAAAACCATTACCACCGCTTTTTTCAGCTTGTTCATAATCATTTCCTCCTTAGTCTTTTTGTTTTTTGATATGAAAAATCTTTATAAAGTATAGCAAAATTTGCTATCAGTATCAACTTTTTTCCCTTTTTTTCGAGGGATTTTCTCATGGTAATTTTTACCATTTATGCCACATCTAGTTGCTCAACAGCCTTTTACAAATACTGATCGAGTTCTGCGACATCGTTTGAATATTTGTAAGCCATCTGGCGATTGATCATACCGCTCTGAACCAGACGGGACAAATCGCCATTTAATGTATGCATACCAACGGATGAACCGGACTGCATCAGAGAACCAAGCTGATGACATTTATTCTCACGGATCTGGTTGCAAACTGCATCCGTACCAACTAAGATTTCTGTCGCTACAACTCGTCCATTTCCACGTGCATTCGGAATCAGACACTGTGTGATTACACCATTTAACACGCTGGCAAGCTGTGTCCGTACCTGATTCTGCATGCCTGCCGGACAGGCGTCAATGATTCGATCAATCGTCTGTGCCGCACCTGTCGTATGAAGGGTGGACATAACCAGATGTCCTGTTTCTGCTGCGGTCAGTGCCGCTGAGATTGTCTCGTAATCACGCATCTCACCTACCAGAATAATATCCGGGTCCTCACGAAGTGCACTTCGTAGTGCCGAAGCAAAGTTTGTGACATCTCTGCCCACCTCTCTCTGGTGGATGAGTGCCATCTTTCTGTCGTATACATACTCGACCGGATCCTCAATCGTAATGATATGTTCCGGGCGATTTGCATTGATATAATCAATCATAGAAGCAAGTGTGGTTGATTTACCGGAACCGGTCGGTCCTGTCACAAGAATCATACCACGCGGCTTATCTGCCAGCTCCCGAAGCACGCCCGGAAGTCCAAGCATCTCCATTGACGGAATTGAAGAATTGAGCAGTCGGATTGTCGCCGCCATCTTGCCATCCTGCTTAAATACATTTACACGCTGACGATTGCCATCCGGGGTACGGATTGCAAAATCCGCATCTATGCCCCGCTCGAGATTCTCCCTCTGTTCATCGGTCAGAAGCTCTGCGAGCATCGCAATGATTTCTCCATCACTTGGATTGATCGGTGCATTCTGCAAACGGCCGTTGATTCGATACATAAGTGGCATACCAACTGTGATATGAATATCCGAGCATCCCATCGAACGTGCTTCCATAATCATCTGATCTATCATCATATATATCGACCTCCTCTCGTATTTTTTATCTTTTTATTATGATTTTTTTATCATATTTCTTACTTGTTTTTTCTTCTACTTGCTGTCAGCTTCCAGTTTGGGTTTTCTCGCTTGCTTTTCACCCTCTACTCATAATAAGACACGCGCAACAGTTCATCTACAGTCGTCGTACCATTTTCCACGAGTTCGAGTGCACTCTTCTTCAAGGTGCTCATGCCCTGCTCCTGTACAGCATAATCTTTAATTTCCTCGACCGAAGCGCCCTTCGTGATCATTTCACGCACCTTCTTATCGATCATCAGGATTTCATGGATAGAAATACGTCCCTTGTAGCCCGTGTTGTTGCACTGTCTGCAGCCTTTGGCATGCTTGATCTGAGGGAAATGTACGCCTGCGATTGCTTCCTCCTGCTCGGTCATCGGTCCCCATTCGCCACAGAATGGGCAGACTTTACGCACGAGTCGCTGTGCCACGATACCAACCAAAGAGCTGGCGATCATGTATGGCTCGACGCCCATATCTGCCAGTCGGACAACGGAAGAAGCCGCATCGTTCGTATGCAGCGTCGAAAGTACCAGATGTCCGGTGATTGCGGCACGGACAGAAATCGATGCGGTCTCTGCATCTCGCGTCTCACCGACCATGATGATATCCGGGTCCTGACGAAGCAAAGCACGAAGTCCAACCTCGAAGGTCAGTCCTGCGGTATTATTTACCTGCATCTGATTGAGCTTTGGCACATTTTTCTCGACCGGATCTTCGATCGTCGAGATATTTACACTACGTTTTGCAAGCTCTTCCAGAATCATATACAGGGTTGTTGATTTACCAGAACCAGTCGGTCCGGTCAGATAAATAATTCCGTTTGGTGACTGTAGCATGCGCATTACAAGCTTGTAATTTCGTTCCGTCATACCGAAGGTTCCCATATGGTCGATCGAACCTGCCGATGCAAGAAGTCTCAAAACTGCCTTCTCGCCGAATACAGTCGGAATCACAGATACACGGACATTCAGGTTCACGCCCTCGATATTAATACGGAAATGTCCATCCTGTGGGATTCTCCGTTCTGCAATATCAAGATCGCCGAGGATCTTGATACGCGCAATCAGGGAATTATGGATATTTTTCTGCAGTGTCATGAAATCACAGATAACACCATCCATACGCATGCGCACGCTTGTATGGTTCTCAAATGGTTCGATATGGATATCGGAAGCATTTGAGTTATAAGCACGGACAAGCAGGCTGTTAAACAGGTTGATGATTGGCGTATCATCGTCGCCCTCTTCTACGCTGATCTCCATAACCTCACTCGTCTGTGTTGTATTCGCCGATGCTTTCTGTGCCGCCTGCCTTGCAGATACCTCTGAATAATAATACTGAATGGAATTTTCGAGCGGTGCCTTCTCACACAGAGAAATATGAACTTCCCGTCCGACAATCTGGCGGATATCCTCAATTCCATAGAAGTTCAGAGGATCGTCCACAAGGAGATAATACATCGTATCCTCTACCTTATATCCCATCATGTTATATTTCTCTGCAAGAACACGCGGAATCATCTCCACCGCTTTGACATCCACGGAAAGATCGGAAATATTTACAACCTCATAATTCAAACGCTTACCAAGTGCCTCCAGCATCTGCTTTTCCGTAATAAATCCAAGAGCAATCAATGCCGCACCAAGACGCACACCTTTATTTTCTTTCTGATAAGCGACCGCCTGATTGATCTGGTCTTCGTTGATGTATCCAAGTTCCTGCAATACATCACCGATTCGGATATTTTTATTACTGCGCATTTCCATCGTCCGGCACCTCCTCGTACATATAGATCTCAAGCGTCAATGTCAAAACACGCTCAGTCTTGATATCGTACTCACCTTCTTCGGTCAGGTTCGTGATACTCCGCTCCTCAGACCATGAATAGTTGCACACACGGATTTTCTTATCGCTGTTTGAGAGATCTTCGATCAGCTGAAGCAGATCACTCTCTTTTCCGCCTAGACGAAGTGTCACCGTCGCATTATAAATACCTGTTGTTACCTCATCATCAAATGCCGGAAGCGCACTCGTTTCGCTGTCCGTCGACATACCGCCACTCTCCTCAGCCGCTTCGATTTCAGAGCGTTCCGCTTTCGCGCCCTGTGGTGCTTCAGTCGTATCCGTTTCCTCCTGTGCTGCGAGCATTGCCGCACGCTTCGAATATACATATGGCTCCAAAGCCGTTTCTTCCTGTGGCATCTGGATAGCCAGATCATAGGCTGACAAGTTATATCCTAACACAAGCTCAGTAAAATACTTATCAATCTCTGCACTTTCCATCATTGGGAAGAATGATTCACGTACTCCCTGTATCTCATTTGAAAACCGCTCGTTATCTGCCTCCATCATCGGCACCTGCGTAAGCTTCAGCTCATTTTCTTCCTGTGTTTCCTTCTGTGTCGCAATCTCTTTGTTCGTATTTACGATACCCTTTACAACCGGGTAGATGCCCCAATAGCCAATGCAGACAACGATCACGAATATGGAAAGCATAATCAGGAGGTTTTTGTCTTTTTGTGTCATTTCTAACTTCATAACGATCCCCTCCTTATTCTGCATCGCCGACATCCGGCAAGTTTGTTTCTGTTGTCTCTGGCTGTGCATCTGTATCGGTATGTCTGCCTGCGGACTCCGCCAGTGTACAGGTCACATGGATATCCCACAGCTCATCGGATTCCACATAAGAATATCCGGTATAATCAACATTGCTGAATATATCCTCGCCGCACAGATTGCGGATGAATTTATTGATATTATCTACCGTATCGGCACGCGCTGTCATCGTCAGCACGCCCAGATCCGCATCAAACGAATCAAAGGTCACGGTTGCAAGTCCCTGCGCGCAATTATCAACCACACTCATCACCTCACGGTTACAGACCGGATACGTGTATAGATTCTGATTCACTCCTGCAATCGCATTGTATTGATTGCTCAAATAGGATGTTTGCTCTAAAAGTACATCATACCGTGCAACCTCCATAATCGTTGCCGGAGACTCATTATAATCTTTCAACTTCTGCAGCTCCTGTTTCTTGAGCGTGCGCACGGTAATGCACACAGCTAGTCCCACAAGCATCACAGCCAGACTGATTAAGATCGCAAGAAATCCCTTTCCAACTCCGCCACCTTCTGTTTCCTTCTTTTTTCCGGCATGATAACCATCCAGGAAATTCTGCTTGCCGGCATTTCCCGTAACAAGACCGCTGATCGGGTGGAAATGTGCCTGTACATCCAGACCATTGGTTACAACATGCGAATCTGTAAATACCTCCACACGCGCATAGATATCAAGCTGTGAAATCGCATTCTGATACATCGGCAGATCCTGCGGATTCACACCGGCAAGCAAAACTGCTTCAATCGGATAATCCAGCTGGTTTGCCTGCATAAACTGACGGATCTGACTGACAGAACGTGCAATATCCTGTGCATAGTCCTCGGTTCCCTGATCGTGGAAGCAGCGGGTACTATTGAAGTAATAAAAAGCCCCATTTACCCAGAGAATCGTCGTAATCGTCATGCGGTCTGCAATCTGCAGAACGAATGTCTTGTACTGCTGCGCCGCTGTCAATGCTGTCAGGCGGATCAGACTACTCTCTCCGGAATAAACCGCCTTTACCTTCACACCAATCTCTGTAAAGATATCCACATAATCTTTGATGAAATCGGTTGTGATAATCTCGGCGTAAATCTTCTTCGTTGCCTTATTCTGTCCGATTGGAAAATATCCGCAGATATAATCCTCTCCCTGTTTAATATCTGTAAACTCGCGGTTGATAAACTCTTCCGTCTTTTTCGGATTGAGCAGAGGCATCTCAATATTCTTACCAATAAACTTGGTCGAATTGATGACTAAGATCACATCCTTCGTCGGCAGATTATGTGTCGTCCAGAAGTTCTGCATGAAGCTCACAAACGCATCCGCATCCATAATCATACCATTGATGATGCTGCCATCCGGCGCATCTTCCGTATAACAATCCGCGACAGAAATCTTTCGATTTCCGGGAGTACCGGTGATCACTTGTATCTGTTGGTTTGCCAGATAAATGACTGTACTCATATGTATGTTCTCCTTCCTGTAATAGGTTTGCTTTCTCTATTTAGTACGAATTTGCAATCGTCGCATACGAGCCGTAAATCGGCTGGATTACGGAAATAATAACAAATCCAACGACTGCCGCCATCACGACGATCATCGCAGGCTCCAGATAAGAAACCAGCTTGTTCATCGCTACCTCGGAATCATATTCCATCTGGTTTGCAATTGATACAAGCATTGTATCGAGTGCACCCGTCTCTTCACCGACTGAAATGGACGAAGAAAGCTTCTTCGTAAATCCATCTACCCGGTCAATACTCTCACTTAAATTCATACCACCACGTACATCCGCGATGACCTGATCAAACTGCTTTTCAATGTAAGAATTGCCAATCGTATTTCGTGCGATCTGCAGACAGTTGATGATTGAAATACCTGCCGAATACAAGCTCGACAACGTACGAGCAAACCGTGCGGTATAAATGACACGGCGCAGCTTCCCGATCACCGGCAGCTTCAGTTCTAACTTGTCCTTTGCATACCGCACACCCGGTATCGCAAAAAGCACATGAAAGAAAATATACAATACAACAGCCGCAATAATCAGGACATACCACTTATTTTTTACAAAATTACTAATTCCAAGCAGGATCGTCGTGGATGTCGGAAGTGTATCCATCTGTGAGAACAGATCCTTAAACTGTGGAATGACATAGCCCATAATGATTGCCACTACAACCACGATCAATACGCACAGAATCTTCGGATATGTCATCGAGCTTTTGACCTTCTGGTTCAACCGGTATTCTTTCTCATAATGCACTGACATCTGCAATGCGATCTTATCCATGCTTCCGCTGCTCTCCGCACTCTTGATCATGTTGATAAAAAGCGGTGGAAATGCATCGCCACTCGCAAGCATCGCCTCAGAGAGCGGCACGCCGGAACGCACCTGCTTCGAAAGTCCCACATATACCTCACGTTCCTTCGGCTTGATGGACTCATCCTCAGAGATGATGCGAAGCGCTTTCACGAGTGTGACACCCGCACCGAGCAGTTCACCGATATTCTTCGCGAAATCAGAGATCGCATTGGACTTCAGCCGTTTCGTATTATTCTTATCCGCCTGTGCCTTCGCTTGTATCAGATATTTTTTTTCTTGTTTCAAGCGCTCATGCAGATCAAGCTCATCCGTAGCCTGCATCGTACCGGAAATCATCTTTCCGTTCTCATCCTGCGCTCTGTATTTGTAAGTGACCAAGGACGTTTCCTCCTTTTTATCTCAAGTTCAGACACTGCCTGCAAATCCACAGGCATAAACGTATTTCCGGTTTGTACTTAGACAATCCATCTCACAATACGGATTTTCTTTTCTTGTGTCTATCACTTTCATGTTTTTTCTTTTAATATGTTGAAGTCATCATACTCTTCACATAATCAATATAGGTCGAAATCATCGTGTCTCCCAGATTCTGTGTCAGTGCCACAAGCACACCGAATGCAAGAAATGGACCGAATGCGAAATGTTCTTTTCTTCCCTTCTTCTTGCTTGCCAGCAGATAGATTGCGTACGCACCGCCGACGATAATTCCAACGAAGAACGCAGCAACTACGCCCTTCCATCCAAGCAGGAATCCGGCTGCGAACATCATCTTCACATCACCGCCGCCAAATCCATTGAATAACATCAATACAAACATCGGCACACTGATTGCGAAAAGCCCGATGATACGCTCTACGATCGTCGGTCCCGGCAATACCCAGATGGCCGGGATACCAAGCAGCAGCAGGATCACGTTCAACTGGGGCGGAATCTCCTGCGTGTCCGCATCGATCATCGTGATCACCATCAGGTCACAGATCACAAGGAAGAACAGAAGCGCAGACAGATGAATTCCATACATTGCCAGCGAAAACACTGCAAATGCACCGCCGACCAATTCGATGATAAGCGGACGGTTTGGAAGCACCGAACCACAGTATCTGCAACGGTTCTGATACCGGATCCGCGCAAAGATCGGAATCACATCCTTCCAAGTCTGCTCGTGGTCACACTGCTTACAATGCGAATGACGGATCGTCAGCTTCTCCTTCTTCGGAAGCCGCTCGATAACCAGATTCAGGTATGAGAATACCGTCACTCCCATATAAAATACTACCAAATAAATAATCACATACAAAAAATAATTCATCTTCTACCCCTTTACTCTGTCGCTACATTGATCTGTGTATTTGAAGCTTCCTTCAGATTATAGCACTGTATATATTGCGTATATGTAAAATCACCATATCTCGGACTATGCAGTGTCAGACTCATGTAAATGATATTGTCCGCATAGTCGCCCTTCGGCTGGTTAAACTTCAATTCCTTGATGGAATATCCCATGTAAGCTTTCTTATCGAACATCCAATCCGTCTTATCTGTCGTTCCATCCGAAGCATCCGTATAATAATGCACGACGAGATAACCATCCGCATTGACACCGATATACACGTGACTGCCCCTCGCATCTGTAAATTCAATCTTATTGCATCCGCCAGTCTCGCTTCCACCACCGAGCGCCGGATCCGGGGATAACTGCATCACGTACTCTTCCGTCTGATCTGTCACGGTTCCATCCGCATTTTTCACTTCCCGGATGATCTGCTCCGGCTTCGCGCCTTCGATCTCACTCTGAATCTTCGCTGCTATGATGGAAGATACCTGCATCCCATTCGCAGTGCCCTTTGCCTCATAATAGACGGACATCGTATTCGCGATCACCTTGCTTGCAGCGATCATGAACAGTCCGATCAGCATAAATGTGGCGATCATCTCCACCAGCGTAAATCCACCATTCTTCTTATGCAATTGTCGAAGTAACTGTCTTAACTTTCTCATAATTGTAAATCCATATGGTTCTGCTTGTCTATGGCTGTTTCTGTATCAGGCGGAATACCGCCAGGTCTGCACGTTCACTCCGGTATCTGGTCAGATCCGCATTCAGCGGAATCGTTACCTCATACGCAGTATTCTCAGACTGTGTCTTCGTCCGATCCAGCGTCAATGTGATCGTTACGCCATCCACATTCTTAAACTCCGCATTCTTCTGATACATCTCCTCATTTAATATCCTCTGGTCTTCCTGCATATCTTTGCTTTTAGCAACCAGCTTTCCGGATACGCCAAGCAGATGTACCATACACTCCATCAGTACCATCACGAGGATCACGAACCCGACGATAACTTCTACCATCGTTGAGCCCGCATCCGCCCTATGCCGTATTTGATTTTGTATCGCATTCCATTTATTTCTACGCATATTATTCACGCTCCATAAAGGTCCATTTCCAATACTCATTTTCATTAATTGAATTTGTCTTCGGATTGACCGCCTCATACATCTCCGGATTCAGGGTTCCAGCCGAATCATCTTCCTGAAAATCCGTACTTGTAAGCGCATATTTCGAAAGCATCGCCGCTTTCTGGTCTCCTTTGGAACAGGTGACCTTGATACACAACGTCACATCATTTTTCGCAGTCAGATCTTCACTGTCCGTCTCCCAGTAGATACAGACCGAGATATCATCTGCCATCGCCGCATACGTCCCTACATCACCGCCTGATACATTCAGATTGAAATAGCGGTACGCCGCCTTCGCATCATGACCGGTCGTTTCTTCCCCTGCATAATACGGCCAGCTTCCCTGACAGATATTATAACGTATGTAATGCCAGAGCCGGTTATTTCCACCATTCAGATCTGTAATTTCCTGTGCATAGCTCTTGTACGCCGGTGTCGTCAGCTCCTTTTCAAGCTCGATGCTGATCGTCTTCGCAAGCTCCTGACACTGGCTCTGCGTCACGCGCCGTACCGATGATTGAAACAGCGCATAGCTTACTAGAAGCAGCGACAGGCAGAAGCAGACAACGACCATACTGACAATGATTGCAACAATCATCGCCGAGCCCTGCCGGCTTCTCTTATGTAATTGTTCCATCTTCTGCTTCCAATTCATACCTGTAATCATCCTTACATGTGCTGCCATGTTTGTCTCTTGTGTCAGTTTCTGAATCCGCTTTCTGTGAGCTGTACCGGTTCTGTCCAATCGCCCAGCCCTGTATCACCAATTTCCGAATATCGGATTCTAATGTCATCGCTTTTTGCAAACCAGTTCTTCGTCTCAAGCATAAAGCTTGCCGCATCCTTGCTTACCGTATAATAAGAGGATTTCATCAGATTCCCATCCGCATCGTACGCAAGGATATTCACAAGCATCGGCTGTGTGACCGCCACTGTATAATTCACAACATTCTGTGCGGTTGCACCACTTCCGATCTGTACCGACGTTCCTGCGATATCCGGAACCTCCGCAGCTCTCGCTTCATCCTTCAGTACACCGCTCCAGACAACCTTGCCGGATTCATCTGCCTCACCGATTGCAACCGCATCGGTCATCGTTGCATCCTCTTCTAAGATATATCGCCATATCGCAATGTCTGAATTCTCGTATTTATCGACATGTTCTTCATCCACCGTTGCCTGCACCGATACATAGGTTGTCGTATCCGGAAGCAAAATGGAAATCGTCTCGCCCTTCATTGTGACAACTGCAGGAAGAACCACTGTATTCTTATCGTCCAAGGCTACATTTACTGCATAGCTTGCAGAAACCGGATTCTCCTCTGTGAGGATTCCAGCAAATTCACTGTACGGATTCGCATCACAGATACTCTCTCTTCTCACATCCGCAAAGCTTCCTGCATAGTACACATACGCCTTCGCCTTCTTCGGCTGGATATACAACATGCCATATGCACCGCCTGCATCCTGCATCTGCACTTCATACAGATCTACATGCTCCTGTATGTCAAATGTATACGCGCGCGTCTTGTAACTTCCGGTAATCTTGTCCTGTGCATCGCCGGACTTTGCAGCCGTAGCGTTCTGCTTCTGCTCTGCGTCATTTGCAGGCTTCTGCAAAGACCATTCGGTACCATCATAATACTGGGTTACCCATGTCTCTTCCGCGAGCTGCTCAGCATCCGGTGTCGGAAGCTGCTCGACTACAGCGATTGCCTCCGTTGATTCTGTATCCTGTTTTGCTGCCATATCTGTGGCGTCCGCGATAGCGTTCCCATCTGATTCTCTCGTGGTCGCACCATTTGCAGAATCTGCTGACTCATTCTCTGTTTGTGATGCAGTATTTATATCCTGTACTGCCTGCCCATCCTCAGACATCGTATCTGCAAGTGTCTCTGTTGGGCGGAAACTGTACGGATCCATGCCTTCAGGATAGTCTGGTTCTTCAAATGTAACTTGTTTTTCCAATCCGCGATCCACGAATCCAACCATAATTCCGGTCGTGCCACCTGTTACTGTACCTTTGCTCGTACAGCCTGTGAATGTCGCAGCGTTCCGGAGATATCCGACCAGACCACCTGTATACCATGTCCCTGTAACCGCACCATAATTATCACACTTGTTAATCGTCAGTGTATCGCCAGCCCCGCCTTCCAGCTTACCAACGATACCGCCAACCGATGCGTTGCCTCCTGTTACATTCACCGTCGCATGGTTCTCCATAAGCTCCAATGCAGTTTGTGACTCCGAATGACCGATTATGCCGCCAACTGCTGTATCAACGTTCGTGTCAGGTATATTTACTGTAATCGTCCATTTATCTGATGTAGTTGTTCTTTCCGCATCGCTGCCCTTTACAACCGCATCCTTCTTGCTGCATCCTACAATACCACCCGTATAACCGGATGCATTCCTGATGATTGTCTGCCCATCTGCCGTCTTTGCTTTGTTATCCGAGGATGCAACGGTTCCATAGTTCGTACCGGCAATTCCGCCTACATTCGCAATCGTACCAGCCTGCTCATTTACGCTTACAAGCGTTGCCTGTGCACCAACCGTACTTGCTTTTACTGTCGAATTAAATCCATTTGCACCTACGATTCCACCGATATGTGCACGCACATTCGAATCGCCGGAAGCACCGGTTACCGTACCGGAGAAGGTACATTCTGTAATCTTCGCCGCATCGACATCCCCTGTCTTCGTGGACGCAATGCCATTCACACCGGCAATACCACCATAGCTTGCAACCGAAGTGCCGTTTCCACCAGTGATTGTCGCATTGGTCACATTACACTTGCTGATTGTTCCCTGATTCTCGCCGGCAATACCACCCGCAGCTTCCTTCGCTGTCACAAAGCCATAGAAATTGCTTGTCTGAATCTTGTTATTGGATTTCCGGTTTGCACTGATGATACCACCGGCATACCCTGTATCCGCCGTCACGGATGCGTAGCTTACAGCCTGATCGATATACATAAATGTATTCGCATCGTTATATCCTACGATACCGCCGACGTAAGTATCTCCCGTTACTTTTCCGGCACCTGTTGTATTCGCCTTTCCAACAGTACCTGTCACATACAACTGCACTTCACTTGTATCTTTTCCTGACGCGACACAAACTGCAGTTGCCGCAGCATCTACAGAACCAGCGCCTGCCACAGCCTTGCGCAGTTCCTCCGCTTTGTTGTATGCATACTTTTTATCTGTACTATCTGCAAGCAGCGTATAACCGATCGCACCACCTGCGAATGCACTTCCGGTGATAGTTCCGGCGAAGTCCTTCATATCCGCCGAGGCTTTGATGCGGTAGTATTCGAGGTCGTCGGTTTTGGAGGTTAGTTTTGTGGTGTAATAAATAAATTTGAAATTTTTCCTCAATAATTCCATTGCTTCCTGCGATTTAACTGTAAAGCACAAAGCCACACGACTTCCATTATTCACACTAGTATGTTTTTTGACAATCTGATCCTGTTGACCAGACGGTTTACAAACATAACACTCATATTTTTCCCCATTTGAATCTGTTCTGGTTTCTTTATAATATGTGAATGCTGTATACTGATTTGCATTAATCGTAAATCCAATATCATCCCGAATCGGAATCTCCATTTCCCAATCAATCAAGTCTTCATCACTATTATTCGTAATGTAAAAACCTCCATCCCATTCATTATTATAGGTTCCTTCAATTCTTATATCAAATGTTCCGCTCTGTTCTCCAACAAGCACTTGTTTATTTTTCTCTGTGATACCAAGATTTCCCGGATTTATCATCGTCTTCTGATCATCCCCGTTATCATAAAACAGCGCGATATCTGAGATATCAAAAGAATACAAATCCGAAAATGTTTTAAATGTCAGATTAAAGGCATCTCCACTTGTTGTTTGTCCTGCTGCAACAGAATTTGACCATTTAGGCTTAAATGTTATTATCGTGTGTGTTTCTGTCTCTTCATAAGTTAAATCCCCACTCCAACAAGTCATCGTAGTTCCTTTCGGCAGATAAAATACAAGATACCAATTATCCATCTGCTTGTTACTTTCATTATGTATTCTAAAGCTATAATCCGTTGAAGGTATATAGACTCCGGACGTCTGTGTCAATGTTACATAACAAAGAGAGGTTGTATATCCTGCCGAAGAATCCGTTGCCACATTCGACGAATTATTCTCCCCAGCCTCTATCGTCTTATTCCCGGTATATCCATTCGCATTAATTATATTCGCACCAATTACACCACCGACAAAATACTTACCGCTGATGTTCTGTGTGCTCACATATAATTTCTTCGCTGATCCATCCGTGTTCTGCAGCATGTTAATGGACGCATTGCATCCGGCAAGTCCACCGATGTAGCTGCCATTCTTCGTATCTCCCTGAATAGAGCCAGATGAAACTGCATAATTGGTCACCTCTGCTCCTGCTTCGTTGTAGCCAACTACACCGCCGACATAGTTCTTGCCGACGATCTGTACCTGATTCTTTATCTGATTTGTTGCTGTGATTACACCGTGATTATAACCGGTAATACCGCCGACATAATCCGCCGCATAATCTACCGGATAAATACCTGTAACCGTTACATTGCCAACCGTATTTACACTTTCACGGATTGTGCCTGTGTTATATCCACTGATACCGCCCGCATACTGCTTTGTTGCATAGACTACGCCTGCATTATTCCAATTCTCAACCGTCGTTTTGCCTGTCTCATCACTTACCGTCTGAACCTTCTGCGATTTCTCGATCACCGTCAGAATATCCTCTGTAGCTGCATTCGCAACACCGGATGCATTCCGTGTCTTTTCCTCATCGATATCTGCGCTCGCACCTGTGATACCACCGACATACGAACAGCCAATCACGTAATTCTCGTTACTTCCTGCATTTCCTTCCGCATCCTGTCCAGAAAGCGGCTGTGTGCCAACATAATATCCGGTAATACCACCGACGTAGCTGTCACCGAATACGTATCCCGTCTGCTGTACCTCATCCTGCGATTTCTTCGCACCACGCACATGTTCAAGCGTACTATAATAACTGTAACCGGCAATTCCGCCGACATAATTTCCTACAATTGTATCTCCATAATTCGCAAATGCTTCTCCGTTATTTGTTCCAAGGAACTGCTTCGCATCATCATCTCCATATACCGGCGTGCTCACACAATCCTTGATTGTGATACAGTTCTGTGCATCTGTATCCTTCGGATGTTTCGCTCCATAGAGATTCGCACTCAGCCCAACAATTCCGCCAATAAACCTGCATTCTGCCTTTTTTGCAGCATCAGCCATATCCGACTGCTTCAGCACTGCATACACAGCACCATAATTCTCACACTCAGAAAGTGTGATGGAGGACTTTCTCGCCGCATCTGTCCGAAGCTCCCCCACGATACCACCAACATAGGACTTACCAGTCACCTTCGCAGCATTTACAAGCTTGCTCCATTCTACATTTATCGCTTTGCCGTCTGCTTCCGTGCCCTCCAGCTTACCAACGATACCGCCGACATAGGAAGAGCCCTTGACATAGCTTGCATTCTCGTCGTTCGGATTCTTGCATACGACTTCCAGATTCTTGAGAACGCCGGTTGCCGTTCCATTCGCGTCAGTACCGCAAACCGTAATTCCTGCAAATGTACCGACATAATCGCCCGGTGATGTCACCTGCACAGCTTCCAGCTTGAGCTTCTGGATCGTTCCGTAATTCGTTGCCACAAGACCAACCGGCTTCTTCGTATCATCACTCTTGCTGCCTGTTGTATTCTGCTCCCCGGAAGTGCTCTCATCCGTCACATCCGCATAGACCCATCCGAGTACATTTGCTGCCTGTGAGATCGTGAGGTTCCGGATTATGTGCGGATCTCCTGCATCATCTTGTCCTCCATCCAGAGAATCCTCTGCACGAAGCTGTCTCATTGATACAAATGCACTGGCAATTGCCTTCGATTCCTCATCGGAGATATCATCACCGCTGACCTTGATCCCATTTCCATTCGTATCAAAATACTGTCCGTCTTCCACGAACTTCGCCCAGTCGATATCCTTAGTCAACTGGAAATGACAGGCAATCTTCTTGTCTCTGTCAGTCTCCTTCTGTCCATAATGCGCATTGCTCAGGCGAAGCTCATCGGTTGTTCCCTTCGTATTCGCTGTCAGATCTGTGATATAACGCATGTTGTACAGATGTCTGGCATTCGCGATTGAATAATTGTAATTTACAACCTTTTTTCCCTCATCTGTATTGTGGTTTTCATCCGCAAAATATACATAAGAATTATTACTGTCTGTCTCAACCGATGCCGCATACTGTGTACCGGAAGCCTTGACGGAACACTTGATATACGTTGCATCCAGTCCGAACCGGTGGAAGGAATATGTAGTCTTGAACTTGAAATTCGAGTTCTTGATCTGTTCTGCCTTATCTGCATCCTTCAATGTATGAAGATTTGACGCATAGCTCTTCGCAGTAGCCTGCAGATCTGCCGCATCTAAAATCACACGGATTGTTCCGTCTGATTCAATCCACGAAAGTACCGGGAATTCCCCGATGTCCTGTGTTACCCACGCACCATCCTGCTTCATATACCGTGTAAATGAGTAGGTCGGAACATCATTATAATGGTTGCTGCTGATCATATTCTTCACAGCTGCCTCGTTCTTGATATCCGATCCGCGCAGTGTGAATTTCAGAACCGGCACACCATTTGCCTTATTTTCACTGTCGCAGAAATCAGGATCCAGATCGTAGACTGTAACTTCATAGTTTAACTTCTGGGCAGCATTCACCATATTCTCAGGACGGATCGTAAGATTCAAAGTATCCTCATTGTGAAGTTCAACCTTGATCTTCGGCTTCGCCTTCTCCGTCGTGAGTGCCTTCGACAGTGTATCTACGCCATAATATCCAAGCATACGATCCTTCCGGTAAGACTCGTATCGGGAAGAAATATTCACTTGACCACGGAGATTATCATCCGAACCGGAATAAACAAACGACTCCTCGTCATCGCCGTCCGCCTTTCCACAATAAAGGACAGAGAATACCTGTCCATCTTCTAAGGAAAACTCGACGCAGATCGCGTCATTTAAAATGGATGTATCATACAGATAACTTTCTAATAATTGATATACGATTGGTGCCGTCGGGCTTGTCGTAGTTTCCCCCGCCGCATACCGGCTGTAATCACCCTTATTTGCACGCACAGAAACAAGCGTACCCTTGTCTTTGGTTACCCAGACACTATCCTCCGTGTACGCTTTTCCTTCTTCGTAATATATGGAATCCAGATTTACTATCTCTGGATTTAAACTCTCCGTCTGCTTTGCAAAATCTTCTAAGGTTCCATTTGCATTATATTCCGACAACTGATTCTGCGCTGCCAAAAACATGGTCTCTGCATATTCATTCGCCTGGTTAAAGTCTGACCAGTCCTGCCATGCCATAAGTCCCATGACTGATATTGTGAGCAATATCGACAGCAACATCATCGTCACGATCATCTCAACAAGCGTGAAACCCCGATTGGATCTGCATCGTCTCTTTTGTGTCGATCTCATATTTATCACCTACTGTATAACACTATTCGTTTTATTATACAAATATATCGGAAAAAAGGCAAACTTTATCAAGTGATTTTTTTTGCATATTTTTGCCATTTCGGTGAAATTTGTGTGATATCTTACATAAATAGCTCCAGTATATACACAATCGCACACGAAACAAGCGACACCACGAACATGCTTGTCCTGCGCCATGCAAGGATCAGCGCCACGGCGAATCCGATGCCTGCTGCCACCATACTGTTGCTCGCCGTGAGGATCGCCGGGAATGTCATAACCGCGAGCGTCACATATGGCACATAGAACAGAAACGACCGCACCGTCTTGTTCTTGATCTCTTTCTTGATCAATGTGAGTGGCAGAACACGGATCAGATACGTGACTGCTGCCATCACAAGGATATACAGATAAATATTATGCTTCATGGTCCGCCTCCTCTTCTTCCTTCTCCTCATCCGGAAGCGGAAACAGCACGGCTGCCACCCCGGAGATCACAACTGTCAGAATAATCACCTTCATACCGGAAGAAACATTCTTAATTACCGGTATCTTCGTGAAAAGGAAGCTCGCCGCCATCGCGATGATCACAAGTCCGCGGATCACCTTATTGTCTCTGGCAGGTGGGATAATAATTGCTAAGAACATACCATATAGCGCGACGGAAAGCGCACTAACCACACCGCCCGGCAATACGTTACCGAGCACCACACCGAGGCAGGTGCCGATCGTCCATGCCGGAATCGCAATTGACATCGCACCATACATATAGCACGGATTTAATTTACCTTTTCTTGCAACTGAGATGCCGAAGATCTCATCGGTCACACCAAATCCAACAAAAAAGCGGTGTATAATTGAAAACTTCGGATCAAGTTTCTGTGTCAGTGCACACGACATCAACATATAACGTAAGTTTATGACGAGCTGCATCAGTGCAAGCTCTGCATACCCTACGCCGCCGGCAATCGCTGTGATCGCCGCAAATTCTCCCGCCGATGTCGTATTCGTCAGACTCATAATTGTCGCCGGAAGTGCATTCACCCCCGCATTTCTAGCCGCAATCCCAAGTGTAAATGCGACCGCAAGGTATCCAAGTGCGATTGGAATTGCATCCCGCATTCCATCGCAGTAATTCTTTCGATTTATATTTTCTGCTCCACTCATTTTATCTCATCCATCACTTCTTCTAAAGTTCCGTGGTCTGTCCGCACACGGATATGGCAGGCACGCGCATAGACGGGTTCCCGCTCTTTCATCATCGCCTGGATCTTCGCATACGGATCGTCGCACTGCAACAGCGGACGGTTCGTGCAATGCTTTACCCGCGCATAGGTCGTATCTGCATCTGCCATCAGGTAATATACTGTTCCGACTTCTTTCAATAGATCACTATTCTCCTTGCGAAGCGGCAGTCCACCGCCCGTCGCGATCACGCAATGTGTCTTCTCCCGAAGTTTCCGGATGACATCCGTCTCCAAAGCGCGGAAATATGCCTCTCCCTTCTTCTCGAAGATGTCCGGAATCGTCATTCCCTCCTGTGCCTCTATATAAAGGTCGGTATCAATAAATTCATATCCACGCTTCTTGGCAAGTGCCTTTCCAACCGTTGTCTTACCGGCACCCATATAACCGATCAGGACAATATTATCTCCACGCTTCTTCCCATAGATTGCATCCTGCAATGCCAGATACACTTTATCGGTCAGTGTCTCAGACACCATCAGATCATTCCAAAGTTCATATGCAAGGATTCCCTGATATAATAACATCTTCAATCCATTTACCGCTGGCACGCCAAGCTTCGCCATCTCCTTTAAGAATGGCGTCTGTGCCGGATTGTAGATCAGATCCACGCCTGCCTTCGCCATCGCATAGAACGCATCGCCGAAATCAAACGGCATTCCGTCACCCTCATGCAGCCCGACCGAAGTACACTGGATCATCAGATATTTTCCATCCGGAATACTCTGATAATCCTCCGAAGCCACCGCCTGCACCACCGTCTTTCCTGTAAATGCATTCATGTCGTCCGCGATTGCCTGCGCACGCGCAAATGTCCGGTTTACAATATACACCTGCTTTGCGCCGTAGCTGACACACATATACGCGACCGCACGTGCGGCACCACCTGCGCCAAGCATGATAACTGTCTCATCCTTTAATGCAATTCCTTCTGTCTCTAACGCTTTCGCCAGTCCCGGCATATCCGTGTTGTAGCCCTTATAGCCGCCCTCCACACGGACAAGTGTATTAACCGCGCCGATCGTCTTCGCGGCGATATCCACATTCACGAGACTCTCCATCACGTGCTGCTTGTGCGGCACGGTAATATTCAGTCCAAGCACGCCCTCGTCATACGCCAGCTTCACACAACGGGACAAATCCTCGTCCTTCACGCAGAATGGCACATACCGCTCTGACAGCCCCAGTGCATCGCTGAGCGTGTCATGGATGACCGGTGACAATGTATGTTTGATCGGATTTCCGAAGATTCCAAGCAGATGCTCTGCAGTGACATCCTCGTAACCATGTATCGCATATTTCATGATTTCCATCGCTATTTTCCCCTGTTTCGTCTATAATTGTCTATAATCAGACATTTTCCTCAAATATAATACCATAAAAGTGAAAACCTGCAACCATTTAGATACATTTCTGATACATTTGTATCCTATAATATAAACAGTTCTTACACGCAGGTCCGACAATCAACAGGGATGCTGCATGAAAAACTACGAGGGGGAATTTCATATGAGACGCAAAACCATATTCTATAAAATGGTGATCGGTGCACTCCTGCTTTCCATCTTATCCGGATGTGGAAAGAAAGCGGGCGTCGATTATATTCAGGAGAACGATTCCAGACAGGATGCCGTTTCCGCATCCGACTTACATCTGAACTATTCCGTATCAAACGGACGCACGACCGTCAATGTCGACGCCGATGTGAACACCAGTCTGTCCACGCAGTCTGCTCCGGTTGCGACTGCCGTCCGGTGCGACTATACAAATGAAGATATCACACGCATTGCGGCTGCAATCTTCGATGAGGGAAGCTATAAATTATTCCTTCCATACAGCCGTCAGTCAAAGGAAAATATCACTGCTGCCTGCGATGCATTTGCAGAGACTTTTGCTACCTACGCAGATAAATCCAAGATTCCGTATAATCTGTTGGCGGAATGCTCCTATGCACAAAATGCAAAAGACGGCGGCGTCTTTGATCCTATCGAGACAGATGGAACGATTCAATACTATCCAACCATCAAGCCAAGTGCAGACAGCGAGGAATTTTGCAACTTCTGTAATATCCGTGGCACGATAGACGGAAAGGACTATCAGCTTTCCTTCGTCCAGACGCGCAAGCACTGCATGCTTGTGTTGCACAAAGATTATAACGAAGAGCTTACCTATGGCTTGTTTAACCAATTATCCCCGATCCGTCCGGATATGCTCGAAACGCTTGCCGGCAGCGACAACATCTGCTCGTATTCCACGGAAGGTGCCTCAACGCTTGTCACCGATACGCTCTCCAGAATGGGAATCGATGATTATGTAGTTACCGACGTATTTCCGACGCAGACCATCCGGACCGTCTACGACATCAGCAGCACATATCAGGTAACCGCAAACTACGACAAGGAACCAGTCATCTCTTATGATTCCTATCTGGTCTACGGTGGGCGCAGCTTAGATGCGCTTACCCCTGTCTACACCACTGCAAACTTTCAACCAGAGCTGACTGATTATGAAAGCATGGATCAGGACGAAAACGGAACAATCTCCAATTATGAGGATTATACTTTCTATGGCTACGAATCCATCACCGCCAATGTCGGAAATGACGGCTTGAATTATCTGATTGTCGCCAACCCTATGAAGATTGAAACCATCGACGTCGATATGGCAAACACGCTGGATTTCTCCCAGATCGATACGATCGCACAGGACTACATCAATAAACACACATTTGATGAGACGATGTATGACATAACCGATATCCGGTATGGACTGATCCGGGTATCCAACGAAGCGGATGATTCCTACCAGTTGCTTCCGGCATGGTATTATCTTGCAGAAGGAAGCGAAGAAAGCAAACCCTATTATTTCCCATCTGCCTATGTCGTCATCAACGCCATCGACGGAAGTATCTACAACAACGAACTTGGCTACATCTATCAGCATCGAAATAAATCAGATTAACAGGAGGACAATCTTATGAAGAAACGAATTGCAGGCATTCTCATATCCATCCTTGCATTATCCGCCCTGTCTGGGTGTGGAAAGGATAAAGATTTCTCATACGTGGATGAACCGGCAACGACAAGCGATGCTGCCACCGCTTCGGTTCTGCACCGGAATTATGAGGTCACAGACGGACTCCTGACATTTACGGTGGATGCCGATGTCGATACCAGTTTATCGGCACAAAGCTCACCTGTGGTAAAAGTCTCCCGAAACGACTACACCAAGGATGATATGAAGCGGATTGCAGATGCCATCTTCGATGCTGGAAGCTACGCATTATTCCTGCCCTATGTCCTGCGCCCGGATGAGGAGGTCAAAAGTGCGTGTGCCGATATGCAGGAGAAAATCGCACAATATAACGACAGCGCAGACATTCCATACTCTTTGCTGCAGGAATACTATATCGCCCAGCAATGTATGGAGAATGACAACGTGGTCACCCCGATTCATACGGATAGTTCCCTGAAATGGTATCGTTTCACCTCCTCCGAAAATACGGATATTTATACAAATTTCTGCGTCATCAAAGGAACGATCAGCCAGAAGCCTTACTATCTGTCGTTTATACAGACGGATGTGTACTGTACAATGCTGCTCCACACGATCTACGAACCATATATCCAGTATCCGCAATACTACGACACCTACGCAAACCCTCTTTATGAGAATGAATCGTACTCCGATGAGTGTCAGTATTCTAAGGAAGAATCAAAAGCAATGGTGCTTGATACGCTTCAGACTATGGGAATCTCCGATTACACGATCACAGATGTACAGAAGGCGCAGACCATAAAGCCCGATTACGAGATAACGAAAGATGGGGAAATCATAGCCAGCGATTCTTCAAACGATGGATATTCCTATGATTCCTATCTGCTCTATGGCGGCAGAAATGTGGACGGTATCGCTCCTGTTCATACGGATTTCAATTTCTCCCGCGAACTAGTCTCCGGGACAATCGGTGAAAACAGCAGCTCCAACGATTCTTACACGAATGCCAGATATGGATACGAAGCCATCTTCGCGAATGTCGGAAATGATGGTATCAACTATCTGGTTATCCAGAATCCGATGAAAGTAGAGGAAGTCTTAGAGACAAATGCACAACTGCTCTCTTTCGATCAGATTGACGCAATCGCCAAAGATTACATCTCGAAGTTCGATGGGACGACTTTACCATTTTCTGCGGATAACACCTACAAAATCAAGGAGATTCAATATGGATTGATCCGGTTATTTGACGAAGAATCTGATTCCTATATGTATATTCCTGCGTGGTATTACATGATCGATGGGGAATCTCTTTCTTCCCCATTTTGTACATTTTCCCCATACGTCATAATCAGTGCCATCGACGGAAGCATCTATCATGATTATAACGGAAACATCAACTAAAGCGAAAGGAGAACGCATATGAAGAAACTATCCTGGATTTTAATTATTACACTTCTTGCATCCTGTCTCTCTGCCTGCGGCAAGAAAGAGACTGTCATCTATCAGGGAGATACCGCATCTACGTCCGATGCCACAGATGACCCTATCCGGAATCTCGACTACACCGTTCCGGGTGACAAGGGGACTCTGACTGTACAGGCACAGGTGGATACCTCGCTTGCCGAGAAATCAGCACCGGTTGCGTCTTTATCCCGCGCAGACTTCACGGACGCAGACATCCAGACGTATGCCGACCTGATCTTCGACGAGGGAAGTTATTCACTATTTATGCCATATGATTTTCGTTCGATTGAGGACTTAACCTCCGCCTGCGGCGCATGGGAAGATACATTCAAAAGCTATGAGAATTTCTCTACAATCCCGGAATATATGATTGCAGAATACTACGATGCAACAAATGTCCTTGCGACGAAGAAACAAGATGCCGATGCAGCAAAGCGTGTCGTAGAAACCGACGGTGAAATCAAATGGTATATCAATCCCTATAGCGAAAGGGATGCTATCGGACAATTTATATCGAACCAATTCTGTATTATAGACGGAACCATTTCCAAAGAGCACTATTATCTGGCATTTTTTAAATCCAACCTATTCTGTCGTATGGTATTATACAAACAGTACTGTACTGATGCTATCGATTTTTCTACCAGTAACACCTATAATGCGTATCCGATTTCTTCCGCTTACGTTGAGCAAAATGGGGGAAACAGCTGTTCCCTCTCCCTCACAGAAGCGAAGCAGATTACTGAAAAATATATGCAGACACTGAAGATTACTGATTATACAATTGTGCAAACACTGGATGCTATACGACATCCTCAACATTATACGATCAATGCCTCCTTTGCCGTAGAACCTCCGGCAGAAGAAACAGAACCTGACACAGACTCCTATCTGCTCTATGCCAGCCGAAGCCTGAATAATCTTTCTACCTTATATACATCTGAGACATTTTCAACAACCCTTACGGATTATTCCAATGCCGAATATGATGCCAATGGTGGTTTTATATTCTCCGCGGACGAATCCAATACATTTTACGGATTTGAATCTCTGATTGCCAGCATAGACAGTAACGGACTTTCCTACCTGATCTGGAACAATCCAATGCAGTTAGACACCATAGAAGCAAAAACTTCTCCAACCCTGTCATTTGATCAGATTGATACCATTGCAAAGACAGAGATTGATTTCATGAGTATGTGGAACAGCAGCCCTTACGATCCCCTTTCCATAGCTGATCACGAATATACGGTAACGAGTATCGAATATGGTCTGATCCGGATTTCTGATTCCAAACATAAATCCTACTCGCTCGTTCCTGCATGGTTTTACATGCTTAAGCCGGATGAAGCCGGTATCCTTTACAAATCCAGTTATGTAATTATCAATGCGATTGATGGCAGCATCTATAACCCATTTATTGGCACACTGGAACCAACCGACAACAACCAGACAAATAAATAAGAATCATAAAAAAAGGGATTGCATATGCAATCCCTTTTGTAGTGTGTGTGATTTTAAGTTTATTTACTAATTTGTTGTTATTACTTTCTAAGACCAAGCTGCTCGATAAGTGTTCTGTAACGCTCGATATCCTTGCTCTTAAGGTATGCGAGAAGGTTTCTTCTCTGACCAACCATCTTAAGAAGACCTCTTCTTGAGTGGTGATCCTTTGGATGTACCTTGAAGTGCTCATTCAGGTCGTTGATTCTTGCTGTAAGGAGTGCAACCTGCACTTCTGGTGAACCTGTATCACCTGCTGTACGAGCATACTTCTCAATGATCTCTTTCTTCTGATCTGCTGTAATCATGCTTTTTTCCTCCATTTTCTTATTTTGTCCAGTCGCTGAGTTATGGTCGGAGTGATCCTATAACCAAGTGACGGCATTTGATATCTTACCACAAGACCTTCATCTTGTAAAGCACTATTTTACTTATAAGTTCCACCCTTGATATAGTCCTCGGCTTTCTCGCTTCCATGTGTGAATTTGTAGCCGATTCCTAACCATTCACTGTTGGTTTTACCAAAATATCGAAGTGGATCTGTCCAATTGTTATCTGCATTCTGTGGATCGAAGTTGTACCAGATTCCGTTGATCTTGATGACACACCAGTAATGCTCACCATACGAGTTATCTGCACGTAATGTCTCGCCTCCGACACGATACGCCTCAAAGCCGAGTGCTCTTGCAAATACAACCATCGCCGAACCATAATTGATACAGGTTCCGTAACGTTGCCCATTCACGCCGCAAATAATTGTCTTTGCAAAGCTGACAACCTGTCGATCCCGATTATTAGAATACGAAACATTAGTGTTGTTCCATGATCCTGTGAAGCCATCATACTTATAAAATGAATTATCTATAGTCCACTTATAACATGCCAGAAGCTTGTCATAATTATCCATTTCAGGCTTTACGACCTGTGCCAATACTTCCTGCACTTTTGTATCAATTGCCGTATCTCTGGTTATGGTTGGAACCAGCACAGCCTCGCTCAGAACTTTGCGCAGATTCTCGCTGGTCGCCTTGTCGTTTGCTTCCTTCTCAGCTTCTTCCTGCCGTTTTCTTTCTTCTTCCTTTTCCTTCTCGATCTGCTTTGCAATCGCAGCATCGACATACGGATATCTCGTCTCGCCCGGTGCAGTCTCGCCCTTTTCTACGAGCACGATCTCGATCGCCTCCAGACGCTTTGCAAGCCCCGACGTTCCGGAAGCCTCTCCATTACATGCCCAGTCAAGCCATCCATACGTCTGACTATGTACACGGTAATACACATCGAACTTCTCTGCCATCTCTCCAGTCAGCTTGATCTTGATCGCTTCAAGGCGCTTCGCCTGTCCGGATGTACCTGCCTGCATATCATTCGTTACCCAGTTCATCCAGCCGTAGGTCTGACAATGAACGGAATAGGTAATACCACCCGTACAGCTTGTATTTGGTACATCAATCTTGATTGCCTCCAGACGTTTGCCCTCACCGGTTGTTCCAGACTGCTTACCATCTACTACATAATCCAGCCATCCATGTGTCTGTACATGTGTCGTATACTTGAGGTCTGCATCATCGGCGCCATTTTTACGAACGAGCTTGATCTGGATTGCTTCAAGACGCTTCGCCTGTCCGGTCGTTCCACACTCAGTACCATTCTTTACCCAGTCTGTCCAGCCGTAAGTCTGTCTGTGTACACGATATACAACGTCATACACCTCAGCAAGCTGTCCGGTCAGACGGATCTTGATTGCTTCGAGACGTTTTGCCTCTCCGGTCGTTCCACATTCCTCGCTGTCCTTCTTTGTTCCGATGCTCCAACCATAGGTCTGCACATGTGTCTCGTATTCCACGCTACCGGAAAGCTCGGACTTCACCCAGATCTTGATAGACTCCAGCCGTTTCGCCTGTCCAGATGTACCGGTTACCTCGCCGTTTTTAGCAACGCCAAGTCCCCAGCCATACGTCTGACAATGTACTGCATAATAAATATCTGCATCTGTACTTGCCGCTTTCGCTGTGCCCGCTGTATTCCCTGTCTGTACCAGTCCAAGCACCATCACACATATCAGTATTCTCGCTAAAATCTTTTTCATCTGCTATTCCTCTTCTTTGTTTTGTAACAATTTTGTAACATTATCGCACATGTATAGGAAAAAATCAACAGGCTCTTCCTATTTTTCACAAAAAGATGTATAATCCCTTCAAATGTATATACAATATGAAAGGATTATATTACCATGGCTGGTTCAATATACGGAAAATTATTTACAGTCACTACATGGGGTGAATCACACGGCAAAGGACTCGGCGTTGTCATCGACGGCTGTCCGGCTGGGATTGCGCTTTCTGAGGAGGATATCCAGATCTATCTCGATCGCAGAAAGCCAGGTCAGAACGAATTTACGACCAAGCGAAATGAAGGCGACAAGGTCTCTATCTTGTCCGGCGTCTTTGAAGGAAAAACAACCGGAACGCCGATCTCCCTCGTTGTCATGAATGAAGATCAGAAATCAAAAGATTACGGTTCGATTGCAGAAAGCTATCGTCCGGGGCATGCGGACTACTGCTTTGATGAGAAGTATGGATTCCGCGACTACCGGGGCGGCGGTCGTTCTTCCGGCCGGGAGACAATCGGCAGAGTTGCCGCAGGCGCGGTCGCTGCCAAGGTCTTAAAAGAGCTCGGTATTACCCTTACTGCATACACACGTGCGATCGGAACGATCAAGGTTGCAGACGATGCGATCGATCTTAATATGGTCAATCAGAATCCACTCTATATGCCAAACAACACCTGTGCAGCAGATGCAGCTGCTTATCTCAATGAAATGATGGAGAAAAAGGATTCGGTTGGCTCTATGGTGGAATGTATCATAACCGGTGTTCCTGTCGGTGTTGGCGAACCAGTATTTGACAAGCTTGATGCGAAGCTGGCACAGGCAGTCATGTCGATCGGCGCTGTCAAGGCAATCGAAATCGGAGATGGTACTGCTGTTGTCTCATCCATCGGCTCTGATAACAACGACAACTTCTATATGGATGGCGACACTATCAAAAAGCGCACCAACCACTCTGGCGGCACACTAGGTGGCATGAGTGACGGCAGTCCGATTCTCATTCGTGCTTCTTTCAAGCCAACGCCCTCGATTTTTCAAGCGCAGGATACTGTCACACGGGCACATGAAGAGGTTGTAATGGAGATCAAGGGACGTCACGATCCGATCATCGGTCCACGTGCAGTCGTTGTCGTTGAATCCATGTGTGCGATTACCGTATTGGATCTGCTGATGCAGAATGCAACCGCACAGCTGGACAATCTGAAAAGGATTTATCGTTCATAATATATAGGAAAAGGATTTAGTAGAATGGTTTTTTCAAGTATTGAATTTATGTTCCGCTTTTTACCAATCTTTCTGATTGTGTATTTTGCAGCGGCACCGAAATACAGAAATATAATATTGCTGATCGGCAGCTTAATCTTCTACGGCGTTGGAGAGCCTTCGTATATTATCCTGATGATTCTCTCCATCCTCGTCAATCATTTTGCAGCCGTCAACATCTACACCGCATGGAAACGCGAGGATGACACGCAGGCATCCTCAGAGACAAACCGAAAGGTCTGGCTTATTGCTGCCATGGTCTTTAATTTCGGAATGTTATTTGTATTTAAGTACCTGAATTTTTTTATCGGCATCATCAATGGAATTGCAGGTACAACCGTATTAAAGCTTGTGTCACTTACCCTACCGCTTGGAATCAGCTTCTACACTTTTCAGGCTGCTTCCTATGTGATTGACATCTACCGCAGGAAATATGAGATTGCAAACGGACTACTGGATTTTGCAACGTATCTTTGCATGTTCCCTCAGTTAATTGCGGGGCCAATCGTCAGCTTCTCAGAAGTCAAAGATGATCTGCACAAGCAGCGCAAGATCAGTCTGCCAAAGATTGAATGGGGCACGACGATCTTTGTACTTGGACTTGCTTACAAGGTACTGCTGGCGAACAAGATAGCTTCCCTCTGGAATACGGTTATGACGGCTGGCGTTATGGGGATTCATCCACTGACCGCATGGCTTGGTTCATGGGGATTTTCGATGCAGCTCTTCTTCGACTTCTTCGGATATTCCCTGATGGCGATTGGACTTGGACGTATCCTTGGATTCAAATTCCCGACAAACTTCAAGAACCCATACTGTGCCACTTCCTCCACGGATTTCTGGCGCAGATGGCATATCACACTCAGCAGATGGTTCCGGGAATATGTCTATATCCCACTGGGTGGAAACCGCAAAGGGCAGAAACGTATGATTCTCAATACATTTATCGTGTGGTTACTCACCGGCCTGTGGCATGGCGCGGACTGGAACTTTATTATATGGGGCATGTTCTTCTTCGTGCTGCTGACCGTCGAGAAGTTATTTTTATTGGACAAGCTGGAACGGCATGCGATCTTATCCCATATTTATATGCTGATCGTGATTCCGGTTTCCTGGACAATCTTTAACATTTCCGATCTGCCAACGCTCGGAAATTATATCAAGCGGTTATTTTTCCTTCCAGTCAAGGGATCGGTCAAAATCGATACCTTCCCGAAGTTTCTGGAATTGTTCGGTACCTACTGGTGGCTGCTCGCAATCTGCGCCATCTGCTGTACACCGATTCCAATCCGCCTGTTAAAGCGGTTTTACAAGACATGGGTATGTAAGATTCTCATGCTGGCACTCTTCTGGCTTTCGGTATATCAGATTGCCTCCGGTGCAAATAACCCATTCCTGTATTTCCGGTTCTGACGACTTTGGAATCTGATTTTCCCAAAATCATATATACAGGAACCGGACTATAGATGAAATAAGGATGATGATTATGAATAATAACAAAAAGCGAAAACAACCGAAAACAATCTGGGATTTCCTGCGGGAATGTCCGCTTGTATCCCTGATCCTACTTTCCGTCATCGGCTATACTTTATATGCCCTTGTCGGTGCTATGGGTGGCGAATACAAGCTGCGGATTTCCAAGGATCATACGCTCTTTATGTCTGCCATGATCAAAGAAGATCCATTTGTGAAAAAAGATGACACAAAGAAACCTTCCGATGACACGACGGCAACCGGTACAGACGCAGATTCCAATCCTATTCCTGCCGCGACATCAACCGATGCACCGGCGACCTCTTCGGATGCAGTCAGCACCGATGGAAGCGAACCGATTCCAACGACCTATATCACAGTTCCAATGCGTAAGGCACGCTCTGCTTATTACGACGATAATGACCGTGTGGCACAGACAACCAACTACGATTATATCACTGTAAATACTGACTACTTTAACGATGCAGCCTTTATCGGGGATTCCCGTATTGAGGGACTACATGACTATGGTACGCTCCGCACCAAAACAACGGCTGATTTCTACTACAAAGATGGTGTTTCCATCTGGGATCTGATGGATAAAACGATGGCAAACGGTGAAACAGTTTCAAATGCGCTCGCCTCTAAGCAGTATAAGAAGATTTTTATCATGTGTGGTGTCAACGAGCTCGGAAGCGGCTACGCCAAGGATTATCAGGCACAGTACAAGAAAGTGTTGGATCAGATTCAGGAATTACAACCAGATGCCGTAATCTTTGTGATGGGTATGATGCATGTTACGCAGAGTTACGCGGATAACTCAGATGTATACAACAACGACAATGTGGATTGCAGAAATGCTCTGGTCGCAGAATACGCAGACGGACAGCATATCTTCTACCTTGATATGAACACCTGTGTCTGTGATATGGACGGCGATGTCCCTATGGGTGTCAAAGCTGATTATTCCAACGATGGTATCCATCTGCAGGCACAGTACTATTCCCTGTGGGAGGCATACCTGTTGAAACATGGTGTCAGTGACAGCGTATTTACAAACCTGCAAAACAAGTAGTAACTCATTATAGATTCTAAATGCTGTATTGTCAGATGCAACAGCGCAAGAAAACCTCATTACCAGATATTTCTTCTCTGATAATGAGGTTTTCTCTTTTTATTTCATCTATGAAATTTTATCTTTCTATTTTGATTTCATTTTTATATGGCTTTCACGCCATCTTTGCACGTGGATGTGCTTTCTCATATTCTTCCTTCAACTTGCTCTGTCTGCTGCGCAGATAAATCTGCGTGGTCGAAATATCCGAATGTCCAAGCATCTCCTGTACCGCCTTCAAATCGGCACCATTTGATACCAGATGTGATGCAAAGGAATGACGGATCATATGCGGTGTGATATCCTTGTCGATACCAGCCTTTGCTGCATATGCCTTGATCAGTTTCCAGAAGCCCTGTCTCGTCATCGGCTGTCCCTTCATATTCGTAAAGAGGAACATACTTCCATGACTGATGGATTCCCGTACCGACTTAATATAGTTCTCCAGTGCCATCTTCGCTACATTCTCGATTGGAATGACACGCTCCTTCGATACATCCCGGCATAAAATATAATTCATCGTCAGATTTACATCTGTGATCTTTAAATTTATAAGTTCTGATACACGCATGCCAGTCGCATACAGAAGCTCCAGCATTGCCTTGTCCCGGATTTCCTTTGGTGTCAGGCGTGATGGCTGATCTAAGAGCAGATTGATTTCCTCAATGGAAAGCGTCTCAGGTGCTTTCTTCTCGATCTTTGGCGGCTTCAATGCATCCGCATAATCTTCTGTGATTTCCCCCTGCTTCAACAGATATAGAAAAAACGATTTCATACTTGCAATGCTTCTGGATATCGTCGCTGTGGACATGCCTTGACTTTCCATATCCAATACATACGAATTCAAATCCGTTCCCCGAAGCTCACGCACATCCGTACACTGTCTGTCCGCAAAAAATCGGCTCATCTTCTTCAAATCTCTCCGATAGGATGCAATCGTATTCGCACTTGCATGCTTCACGCTATTCAAGTAATCAATGTAATTCTCAATCTGTGTTTCCATACCCAAAGTCCTTCCATTCCCTCGACAAAATGCAACCTTTTCCGACTGCTTTTCGCCTTTATCTATTACATTATAATTACTATTTCAGCTAAAATCAAACATAATTTTTTCACATTTTTTCAATATTTGTAACATTTTGTAACATTTCTACAATATGTTGAAATGCACGTTTTTACATGCCTATATATTGGAGAAAATTTTTTAAAAAAATTTTTGAAAGAATACTCTCGGATAGAATTCCGACAAAAAACGTCAAAATTAGAATCATCGCCGCCATCCTCTTTTTGTTCTTATCCTCTCCAACCTTGCGTGCCTCTGCCGCCAGATAATACAACATTCCAAGATAGATCAGATAATGCGGAAACAGGCATAACAGCAGAAACCATACACCCGAAAGTCCCAGATAAAACATCTGACAACTGATTACAAATCCAAATAAAAATAACAACGCACTCATCCCGATCGAGAAGACTGCCTTGGGCGGAAACACCTTATACAGCAGGTACACAACAGCCACCTGTTTCGTCCGCTGTAACAACACATAAAACAACGTCTGCTGCACGGATACCCCGGCTAACCGACTGCTGTCCGTAAATGGCAGTATAAACACCTGCATATCCCAATCGCATCGCAGCACGATATTGGCTAATATACAACCTGCCAGCACCATGCACAGATAATAAAACACGCGGCTTTTCAGTTTTTCACTTTCATATGGCATTGCCTTATACTCCTACTGCATAAAAATTAGGGAATGATTGCTCACTCCCTAAAGCATATGTGCCTGTCTACTTAAATATTCCTCGACTCTTCTTATCATAATAAGCAAGAATCGCGACAATCGTCTTACTATCTACAATCTTACCCGAATAAATCATCTCGCGTGCTTCTTCCATAGGTACTCGAACAATCTCGATAAATTCCGTCGGATCTAAATGCCGCTTGCCTTTCTTCAAATTGCGTCCAATATAGACATCCGTCTTCTCATCAAAGGTTCCAACCGAAGAAATCATATTGCTCACATGATAGATATCCTGCGGAATCCATCCAGTCTCCTCCTCTGCTTCCCGTAACGCACATGTCTCACCGGATTCCCCGTGAAAACTATATCCACCTGCCGGAATCTCCAGATCCACTGCATCTAAGGAATTACGGTACTGACGCACCAGATATGTGTACTCTTCCTCGTCTACAAGCAGAATACCTGCTCCACCGCCGGATTTATGTTTAATCAGATCATATACAACCTCTCCACCATCCGGTGTCTCCAACACATCCTTATACAGCGCTACAATCTTCGCATCATATAATAATTCCAAGCTTTTTCTTTTAAATTCAACCATATTTATGTCCCTTTCTATCCACTCTATTCCGCATCGTCCATATAATCATAATAAATACATTTCATCATTCATAATTTGTTTCGCACGCGATTGCTTTATATCTCTATATATAATACAGGAAATAAACAAAAAAGGAAAGTATTGAAAACTTGTATTCTCAATACTTTCCACGAATTTCATTGATAACAAATAATTACTTTGCGTAATCGGTTACTCTTGACTCTCGGATCAAGTTTACCTTGATTGTGCCCGGATACTCAAGTTCTGATTCAATCTTCTTTGAGATATCCCGTGCGAGTAATACCATATCCGCATCTGTTACCTGCTCTGGAACTACCATTACTCGAATTTCTCGTCCCGCCTGAATAGCAAAAGTCTTATCAACACCCTTAAATCCATTGGCAATGTCTTCCAAGGACTTCAGACGTGTTGTATATGTCTCCAACGTCTCGCGTCTTGCACCTGGACGTGCAGCAGATATAGCATCTGCAGCCTGTACAATACATGCGATCAAACTCTGTGGTTCTACATCCCCGTGGTGTGCCTCAACAGCGTTGATAATCGTTGCCGACTCCTTGTACTTTCTACAAAGATCAACACCAATGGATACATGAGAACCTTCCATACCTGCATCATGATCAATAGATTTTCCGATATCATGTAACAAACCTGCACGCTTTGCTACACGAACATCAAGCCCAAGCTCTCCGGCAAGCAAACCGGACAAATGAGCTACCTCAATAGAATGCTTCAATGCATTCTGTCCATAACTTGTTCTGAACTTCATCTTACCAAGAAGACGTATCAGTTCAGGATGTAAGCCATGTACACCGACTTCCAGGGTTGCAGCCTCTCCCTCTTCACGCATCATAGTCTCGACCTCTTTCTGAGCCTTCTCGACCATCTCTTCAATACGTGCCGGATGGATTCTTCCATCCACAATCAGCTTTTCAAGTGCGATTCTGGCTACTTCTCTACGAACCGGATCAAAACTTGAAAGCAAAACTGCTTCCGGTGTATCATCAATAATTAAATCAACACCTGTCATAGTCTCTAAAGTACGAATGTTTCGTCCTTCACGACCAATGATTCTTCCCTTCATCTCATCGTTAGGCAACTGTACTAAGGAAATCGTTGTCTCTGATACATGATCAACAGCACACTTCTGAATAGCTGTCACAACGTAATCCTTTGCCTTCTTATCTGCTTCTTCTTTTGCTCGTGTTTCTAATTCTTTGATCATGACTGCTGTTTCATGCTTTACTTCGTCTTCAACAGTCTTTAATAAGTATTCCTTTGCTTGTTCAGAGGTTAATCCGGAAATTCTTTCCAGTTCCTGAGTTCTTTTTGCTTCCAAATCTGAAACTTCCTGCTTCAGCTTCGTGAGTTCTGCCTCTTTACGTGATAATGAAGCTTCTTTCTTCTCTACGGCTTCGGTCTTCCGGTCGAGATTTTCCTCTCTGGAAAGAACACGCTTTTCCATGCGCTGAAGCTCATTCCGACGATCCTTGACTTCTTTGTCAATCTCATTCTTCGTCTTCATGGCTTCTTCCTTCGCCTCAAGAAGTGTCTCACGTTTCTTTGCCTCCGCAGCTTTCAGTGCTTCATCTATAATCTCTCTAGCCTTATCCTCTGCCTTACCAAGCTTTGCCTCTGCCACATTCTTACGATACGCAATAGCTAAAAACCAGGTAACGAGAATTGCAACCACGAGTATTACAGCGAAAATCACATACTTGATTGCTTCGTCTGACAACTCAGGAGCACCTCCTTATTTAGTTTTATTGCATAACTACAACACTTAAATATTATACTTTTTTTATACTAGTGTCAAGGAATACTTTACTTTTTTTATGCAAATTGTAAGAAAAAATAGATTACTTTTCTATATTTTTTCAATATTTTTTCTATATTCTGACACCGCTCTGCGAATATCCTCATACTTAAATCCCCGCCGTGCAAAAAAGGAATACATACGCCGCATCTGTCCTTCATCCGAAAAATCTAAGTTACCATAACGTCTTTCCAGTAAAACATAGATGGTTTCCGCTTCATCAGGCACCAGTTCCATGCATAATTCACGTGTCATCTCTGAATCTACACCTTTACCGGAAAGCTCCATTGTGATTCTTCGTCTGCCTTTGGCACGCATCTGATTCCGAATATACGATGAGGCATATCGTTCATCATCAATGTATCCATAGGACATCAGTTTCTCGACTGCCTCTGCAATCTCTGCTTCCTCATATCCTTTTTCTGCCAGCTTATCACAAAGCTCCTTCCGGGAGCGATCCCGGAAGGTAAGATAATAAATCGCTGTATCAAATGCACTGTATGTAGTTGGTTGCTTATGACTCTTCGCTCTCTGTCTGTTCTGCATCTACGCCAATCCCACACTTATTCCGTACCTGCTGCTCAATCTCTTCCATCACTTCTGGATTATTTGCAAGATAAAGCTTCGTATTCTCACGTCCCTGTCCGATCTTCTCACCATTGTAAGAGTACCATGCACCTGCTTTGTTGATGATATCGTGCAAAACAGCCAGATCCAGAATATCGCCTTCCTTGGAGATACCCTTACCAAACATAATATCAAACTCTGCTTCCTTGAATGGAGGTGCAACCTTATTCTTTACAACCTTGACTCTTGTACGGTTACCAACAACTTCTCCGCCAACCTTCAATGTCTCAATCCGGCGTACATCCAGACGGACGGAAGCGTAGAACTTCAATGCACGACCACCGGTTGTCGTCTCCGGGTTACCAAACATCACACCTACTTTCTCACGAAGCTGGTTGATAAAGATAACCACACAATTAGACTTGCTGATAATACCAGTCAGTTTTCGGAGTGCCTGAGACATCAGTCTCGCATGTAATCCAACATGAGAATCTCCCATCTCGCCGTCAATCTCTGCCTTCGGTACAAGGGCCGCTACAGAGTCCACAATAATTACATCAACCGCACCGGAACGAACCATCGTCTCTGTAATCTCCAGTGCCTGCTCGCCATTATCTGGCTGTGAAATATATAGGTTATCAATATCGACGCCAATATGCGCCGCATACGTTGGATCAAGTGCATGCTCTGCATCGATAAAGCCTGCAATACCACCCATCTTCTGTACTTCTGCAACAACATGCAGTGCAACCGTTGTCTTACCACTTGATTCTGGACCATAAATCTCAATAATACGACCTCTTGGCATACCGCCAAGTCCAAGTGCCAGATCCAGACTCAGAGAGCCGGTCGGAACTACATCAATTCCCATATTTGCAGACTGATCTCCGAGCTTCATCACAGAACCCTTACCATACTGCTTCTCGATCTGCGCCAGCGCCGCATCTAATGCTTTCATCTTTTCTTCACTTGCCATACCATAAACCTCCATTATCTTCCATCTATGTTATCAAAACATATGTTCGTTTTTGTTTCTTCTACTATACTACACTTCTGTTCGAAAAGTCAATAAGGAATTCGAACATTTGTTCATTTTTATTTTCTAAATGTATTTGAAACAATGCGCTGTAAAAATTGTACCCTATACATAATGCAAAGTAAAGCAATTATTTGTTGCATTTTGTTCGATTGTTCTAAATCAGATTCTCTGCTATAATTACGTTAAATATTTTCCGAAATCACTAAAAAAAATAACGAACATATATCAATGGGGTGTTACCATGAAAATAAGCAATAAAATATACCGTGATTACGTATATAAGGACGAAGCTGTACTGCGTGCACAATACGATCCGGAACTTGAATTTTATACAACTATAAAATCCGGCGATGTTAAGAAAGCAAAAGAATTATGTCTGGCAAAGATCAGTGAAAAAAAAGGGCTTGGAGAATTATCAGATTCGCCACTGCAAAGCCTGAAATATCATTTTGCAATCACGATGGCGATGCTTGCGCGCTATTGCATTGAAGGCGGTCTGGATTTGTCTACTTCATATGCCCTTAGTGATTTCTATATTCAGGAAGCCGATCGTGTCTCTACGATGGATGAATTAAATACCCTTCATACAACAGCCTGCCTGGATTATGCCAGACGCATGAAGAATCTGCGCAAGAAAAGGATCACCTCAAAGCCAATTTCAAAATGCCTCGATTATATTTACGATCATCTACATACGAGAATTACGCTTTCCAGGCTTGCAGAGCTGACAGGATTAAATTCATCCTATCTTTCCCGCCTTTTCCACAAGGAAACCGGTATGACAGTCAGCGACTATATCCAGCAGACAAAGATTGAAACTGCCAAAAATATGCTGCTTCACTCTTCCTATTCCGCGGCTGAAATTGCTTCGATCCTTGCATTTTCAGATCAAAGTTACTTCACAGAAGTATTCAAAAAACAGACAGGACTGACACCAAAACGATATCAGTCCCTGTATCTGAATGCCTCCGGACTTCCTGACCGGTAAAATCTATGACATATATAATGTGATTATATTATCCCCGTTTGACATAAGCCACTCGTCTTTCACATAATTATTGAAGATAGTCTGACCATTGATTTCCATGCTCTTAAATCCAGACTCTGCATGTCCCGGATTTTTCACCTCAATATGGAGATGTTTCCCACGGAAATCCTTCTCCACTGTAAATCCGTCCCATTCTGCCGGGATGGATGGTGCTATCCGCAATCCATAGAAATCCGGGCGCATGCCCAGAATACCTTCGACACTGCCAACCATAACTGTTGATGCAGTTCCCGTCAGCCAGTGCACATGGGATCGTCCAAAATGAGGACTTGCCTTACCCTCTGTAAATTGACCATAGCAATAAGGTTCAAGCTTTCTCACTTCTGCTTTATCATTCTGAGCTGCCGGTGAATTCTCCATATAATAGTCAAACGCACGGTTTCCATGTCCAAGTAATGCTTCTGCCAGAATCAGCCAGCCCTGTGACTGTGAAAAGATTCCCGCATTTTCCTTTACTCCCTGATTATAGATAACCGCCAGAGCGCCATCAAATGCATGCGCATGGTATGGTGGATCCATAAGTACGGCACCAAACGCTGTATTTAACTGAGCATACACATTCTCCATTGCAGCTTCCGCCTGTGCCTTAGAGGCAAATCCGCTGATAACCGCCCAACTCTGTGGATTCAGCCACATATTTGCCTCCGGATCTGTTCTTTTACCGATTACTTCTCCTTTTTCTGTAAAGCCCCTGATAAATCGGTCTTCATTCCAGCAGAGATTCTGAATCACATTCCGGAGATCTTTCTGGCTCTTATCCAGATAAGAAATGTACTCAGAATCATTTTTATACTCAGCGAATTTACGAAGAATCGTCATTGCATAATAAAACTGCAATGCAACAAAGGATGACTCCCCATCTTTTCCAAGCCGCAGGCAGTCATTCCAGTCTGCATAAAGTCCTGCCGGCATGCCATGTCTGCCAAGATGTTTCATAGAGAAATCAATCGCACGTTTCAGATGATCATACACCGTACCTTCATCTTTATTTGCGTAAGGAATCACTTCATCCATAAATGCCAGATCTCCGGTTTCTGTTACATATTTATAAATTGTAGGAAACAGCCACAATGCATCGTCCGCACGATATGCCGGATGTCCTGTCTCCTTCACATAAGAAGCATCGTCCGGTGTATCCTCATGTCCGGCATTGTGTGTGAACTTCACAAGCGGAAGTCCCCCACCATTGGCAACCTGTGCCGAAAGCATAAACCGAATCTTATCTGCTGCCATCTCCGGTGCCAGATGAATAATTCCCTGAATATCCTGCACTGTATCCCGATATCCGTATCCGTTCCGAAGTCCACAATAGATGAATGATGCTGCTCTTGACCAGATAAATGTCATGAAGCAGTTATAGGCATGCCAGGTATTAATCATCGAATCAAATTCCTTGCTTGGTGTCTGTACCTGGAAATGGGAGAATTTCTCACCCCAGTAAGTCTTTAACTCAGCCAGTTCCTTCTCACAGACATCCGCTGGATCCGTATAGCTGTTCATGATAGCTTCTGCCTCATCATTTTCCTTTAATCCAAGGATAAACGCAATATTCTTTGTCTCACCCGGCATAAGCTCAACAACAGTAGAAAGCGCGCCACAAGAATTTTCATTATAGCTTAAAGCATTTCCAAGATCGCCGTTTACCACGCCATCCGGATTGCCATAGCCATTACATCTTCCAATAAATACTTCCTTATCTCCACAATAGGAAGAAACATCTGCTCCGGCAAGTCCGAAGATCCGGTCTGTCGGACGCTTATCATCTACTGTCTCACCAGCTCCGAGTACATCCAGATTCCCATGCACCGTCTGGCGAATCCGGTTTTCCACAAAGCTTGTTCTGGAAATAAATAATGAATACTGCAGATTCACCTGATCCTGCTCATAATTGCTGTTGTTTGTAAATTCTGCATATCCGGTCAGGGTGAGATTCCTCTTTTCAGAACCATTGTTTGTTACCTTCAGATTCCATACTTCATATGTCTTATTCAATGGCACATAATACAATGCCTCTGTGTGAATATCACTGTAATCTGCCATAATCTTCGTATACGAAATACCATGATGGCACTCACTCTTATACGTATCCAGGCTCTTTCCTACCGGCTGCCAGGATGCAGACCAGTAATCTTTGCTGTCATTGTCTCGAATGTAAATGTAACGTCCCGGCTGATCGAAATTATTGAATACATAGCGCAGGATTCTGCCATTCGCACCAGACTTTGCAAAACTGTAACCACCTGCATTGTTTGAAATCAAAGCACCATATTCCGGGGAGCCTAAGTAGTTCGCCCAAGGTGCCGGTGTCTTGGGATTTGTAATTACATACTCCCGATTCTCATTGTCAAAATAACCAAACTGCATACCGAATCTCCTTTTCTTTTTCGTTTTCCATGATATAGTCAATGCCCATATACTTTTACTTTGATACCGTATCACATAACCTGTAAATATGTTATATCAGATTCTTACATGCATTTATATTGTTATCTTGATATTATTATGGTAATTTTTACGTGTGTAGAAATACATATATCTTTCAAAAATTTTGTAAGAAACCAGCAAAAGAAATGCCCCGCATGTTCTTTCAACATGCAGGGCATTTCTTATATCTCACTAATGTTTCTTCTTTGAAGAAGCGGCCATCTCCGGCTGATCTGCGTTATGATTTGCTGTTGCACAAACCTTCGGCATAACTTTCTTTTTCTTCAATGGATGTTTTGGATTCTTGTCCATATCTCACACTTCCTTCCCTTACTTTACGTTAAGTTTCAAAGTCGATTGTGTATATGGTGTAGATTTATATGCACCGCAGCTACATTCTCATAGATTATTCAATGGCAATGTAGTTATTCTGCGCAATGGCTTTTGCTTCCTTCTTCGGAATTGACAACTGCAGGATACCATTCTCAAACTTTGCATGGATATCTTCCTGCTTAATCTCATCGCCAACATAGAAGCTTCGCATCATGCTGCCTGCATAACGTTCACGGCGGATATACTTACCGGTCTTCTTGTCCTTCTCGTCCTTATCCAAACCCTTCGCAGCGGATATCGTAATGTATCCATCATGCAGCTGTGCATTGACTTCGTCTTTCTTGAATCCAGGTAAGTCAATATCAACTTCATAGGAATCATCTGTCTCACGGACATCTGTCTTCATCATGTTCTTCGCATGCTTACCATACAGCGGATTCTTCGCTGGCCGGAGTTCCTTGTCAAACTCCTTCTCAAAATCGTCCATCCAATCGTCAAACAAATTTTCTCCAAAAATACTAGGTGTAAACATAAGTCATATCTCCTTTCATACTTAAACAACCAATGCCTACGGTATTCTTTAAGCACTATCAGAGAAATCTGAGGTGTCGTTTGAATATCACAACTTTGCAATCTCTAAGGGATTTTCTCTATTTCATCTTTCCTTTTCTTTTCCCTTTCTTGATTGTGACTATACTATACACCCGGTTATTAGCACTGTCAAGAGACGAGTGCTAATTTTACTGTGAACCTTTTGTGAAGTGTGCACCCAATATTTTAGTTATATCATCACCTTATACAGTCTTCACACATCTCTTCAATCCATTCGCGTCGGATAATATCCATCTTCCACGCTTTCGGAATCGCATCATATCCATAATATAATCCTGCCAGTCCACCAGCAATTGCCGCTGTCGTATCCGTATCATGTCCAAGATTTACCGCTTTTAAGACACAATCCTTATAACTTGCTGTCGTAAGCAAGCACCAGAACGAAGCTTCGATAGATTCTATCACATATCCGCCACTCTTAATCTCACTCTTCGGCAGACTCTGTAATATCTGTAAATTTTGAATACGGCTGAAATATTGTAACTCGGTTCTGCATTCCTCTATTTGATCATAATAGGAAAATGCCGCATCTACACCTGCCTGTAACCAATCTGATATAGAACCAATTCGATCCATACATGATCGAACACAGAAATAATAAATTCCACACGCCATCTTGCTTCGAACATGCGCATGCGTAAGCGCAGACACGGCATGAATCATAGATATCGCGTCTGCATCCGTCATCTTTTCTTCTTCCTGCAACTTTGCCAGATAAATTCACACAGGAAGAATACGCATCAAAGAACCATTTCCGTTGCTGTATTCATCCGATAGACCACTGGTTGTTACATCATTTGACTTCCTGTAATTCTGGATTGCCATATGGCAGGTAATCCCCTCATCAAACGTCTCACCAAATGGCGTGAACTCTCCACGTTGTTCCCATGAGACAAAATTAGCCATAATTTTATCCAGATTGATACCATCTCGCAATACATCCAATGTTGCCAACGCCATGCTGCTATCATCGGACCAGCTACCTTTCGGTACATTATATGTGCCGTACCCGGTCATATCCGTAACAGGTCTCTTTGATAGTTCTTCTCCACTCACAAACTCTACCGGCACACCAAGTGCATCACCAACGACTAAGCCAATCATACCATCTAAATATGGATTTGCTGTGATACGCTTCATCACTTTTCCCCCTTGATTATTTGGAAAGGTCAATTTACTGTGAACCTTTGCGACGTACACACTCAATAAGTTACTTCTCTACTAGAACTTCACAACCTTCGGTTCCTGTGTAAATGAAGAAAATGTAGCTGTCGCGTTCTTGAAATAAAATACTTCTGTGTTGCCATCATCTGCAGAGTACATCTTCTGCAGGGATGGATATGCGTCGAGCATCGACTGTCTCGCCTCTCTGCGGTCATCCTCAACAAGTTCGCCTGCGACACGCAGCCACTCGCCATCCTTAAATGCGCAGATCTCCACCTTCGGATTCGCGTGAATCTGCTTCGAAACAGCCTTCGACTTGCCTGTCTGAATATAGAGCTTTCCTTCAAAAATATGTGCTGTGCCAAATGGTCTTACTCTCGGCTGGTCACCCTCAACTGTTGCCAGATAATATGTATCTGCTTCCTTCAAAAATTTTGCTACCTGTTCCATGTGGTTGCCCTCCTGTAATTATGTCATTTTATTTGTTCTTCAGGCATTCAACTGCCCAATTCATATCAACGATATAATCCCGCTTGCCATCGCCCTTGGAATCAATGTACTCGGCCTTGACTGCATCATACACCTTCTGGGAAAATGGACTGTTGCCCAATACGCCATTCTTCAACCGGATCACAAATCGTTCCGGCTTTCCCTTGGTGATCTCTAAGAATATATCTCCAACCTCCAGATCCGGATTCGTCTGCGACAAATGCGCCACCATCATAACCTTCATGACCTCAACGACGCGGTCATCGAGTCCCATGTCGAAGATATACGCTTTCTCCCGGAGCTGATTCTGAGAATGAACTACTCGTAATGTATAGTCCGTACTCTCCATGCCCGGAAGCATGTCACCATTCTCCAGCTTGGCAAATGTGTCTAAAATCTCCTTCTCATCTTCCTTCGAGATTGCATAATAAATCATCAACTGCTTCTCCATCTGATGATACAAAAGTCCGTAATTAACATAATGGACTTTCTTGCATTTCGGACAGGTATACGCAAATAACTTGCCAGACAAAAGCTCCTCTTTCGCCTGTGGATTCAATTTCGTATTGATACTCTGCCATATTGTAAATTCGCCTTCTGTGCCACAATCCGGGCATTTAATTTTCTGTGTGTTTTTTAGGGACATGGGGTTCTCCTTTGGTTTTTATTTTTGTGTTATGTGTGCTTGGATAAATGATACCACTTTTTTATATAAGTGTCGTCAAGCAATGATGCACTTTTTTCTACTAACTCTACAAATACTCCTGTCAATCCGTCCCAATCTTCATAATTGCCAGCAGCATACAATTGCCAATTCAGCTGCTCCAATGTCCAATTGTTCTTGATTAAGTTAGTTATATAGCATATCAAATAGAATATACCAAATAATGATCTCCTTCAATTTCAATCCCCCAAAAAATAGTATACTATTACTCAAATTATTTCTCTTCCACATTATCTCTGATTCTTATGCATATTTGTTCTTTCATTTTGCAGACAGCAATAATTTGAGTCAATATAC
>ERZ1034980.258-NODE-258-length-43309-cov-50.844800_pt1 | contig 43309 bp, 40 predicted proteins | sample MGYA00520622_ERZ1034980 | MGnify/ENA primary metagenome ERZ1034980 (study PRJEB33766, sample SAMN09781791) | gut metagenome | biome: gut microbiome | host: Homo sapiens | place: Madagascar | study: EMG produced TPA metagenomics assembly of the PRJNA485056 data...
AGCGTCCGCCTCCTAAGCGGAAGGTCGCGCGTTCAAATCGCGTCGCGAACATGAAAATGGAGTCAAAGTGATGGGGGTCAGACTCTCTTATGAATTTCCTTGAGAAAATCTCGAGGTGTCCATAAGGGAGTCGGGCCCTGTTCTTTTAAACAGTACTTTTTTACAGGAAGGAGGCACTCTGTCATGCGATATTATATTTCTGATCTGCATTTCGGTCATGCGAAACTCAATACAGAGATGGATCATCGTGGTTTTGCAAGTGCTGAAGAAATGAATCAGCATATGATCAATCAATGGAATTCACGTGTTCGTCATGGAGATGAAGTTGTGATTTTAGGAGACTTCTGCATGTCAAAGAAGGCTGGTGAAGCGGAGGAGATTCTTCGCCAGCTGAAAGGTCGAAAATACATGATCGTCGGAAACCATGACTACTATCTGAATGATCATGACTTCGATCGAAGTCTTTTTAAATGGATTGAGTCTTATAAAGAAATGAATGACAATCGAAGGAAGATCATATTGTCCCATTACCCGATTTTTTGTTATAACGGCCAGTATCGTAGAAATGGCGAAGGTATACCGAAGACCTACATGCTCTATGGGCATGTACATAACACCTTCGATGAAATTCTGGTTAACGAGTTTATTCAACGCACAAGAGCGTGCAAGCGAGAAGTTCGAGGAAGTGACGAACAGCAGAATATTCCGTGCCAGATGATCAACTGTTTCTGCATGTTCTCTGATTATGTGCCGTTGACACTGGATGAATGGATTCAGTTAGATGCTAAGAGACGCAGTGAGCTTTCAAAGAAACAATTAAGATAATTGTTTCAGCAAGGTGACTTTTTGAGAGGTTCCTTTGATAGTAATCTGTATTTGATGAAGGCGATGTATTCCGAATTCCTTCCATTCTGTCGGCATCAATCCGCATTCGATCCGACTTTTCGGAAGTTTTGCGGTTTGTAATCGCAAAACTATTTTATTTCCGGTAACTGGATATTCTCTTCGGACAGGCGGTGCTCTATACTAGGGAAAGTAAAAAGTTTATCCTGTTGTTTTGATAAGGCGAGGTGATCGATATGAGAGATTCTGAATTACATGAAATCGCGAGAGAGGCGTCGCAGGTGATCCGTGAGCTGCTGGAGCAGACGGAGCTTCGCGAGCACAGTGTGCTCGTGGTGGGCTGTTCGTCGAGTGAGATCCTCGGCGGGCACATCGGGAAGATCGGCAGTATGGAGGTCGCGGATGCGGTGTATCAGGGCATCGCGCCGGTGCTGCAGGAAAAGGGCATCGATCTCGCGGCGCAGTGCTGTGAGCATCTGAACCGTGCCGTGATCGTGGAGCGTGCATGTGCGCTTCGGAACGGATATGAGATTGTGTCGGTCTGCCCGTGGCCACATGCGGGCGGCAGCTGGGCGACGACCTGCTGGCAGCACTTCGAGGACCCGGTAGCGGTCGAGGAAGTGCGCGCGGATGCCGGGATCGACATCGGCGATACGCTGATCGGCATGCATCTGAAGCGCGTCGCCGTGCCGGTGAGACTGCGTATTTCACAGATCGGCGCGGCACACGTGGTCTGCGCGAAAACACGCCCGAGATTATGGGGCGGTGAGCGTGCGCACTATACGCCGTACGAGGGAGGCCAGGCATGATAGAGAAGATCGCGGCACACGTGGTCTGCGCGAAGACACGCCTGAGATTATGGGGCGGCGGGCGCGCCCACTACACAGCGTTTGAGGGAGGCCAGGCATGATAGAACAGGAACAGATGGAACGGATGCAGCAGGCGGTCGCGGAGATCCGCCGCACGATGGCCGAGGCGGCGATCCGTGCAGGACGGAAGCCGGAGGAGATTCTTCTCTGTGCGGCCTGCAAAACACGTACCGTCGAGGAGGTCAGGGCGAGCGCAGAGCTTCCGATCGACATCTTCGGCGAGAACCACGTACAGGAGCTCGTCGAGAAGACGGATGCGGGCGCCTACCTCGGGAAGCCGGGCCACTTTATCGGCCATCTTCAGACAAACAAGGTGAAGAAGGTCGTCGGCCGTGCGTCGCTGATCCAGAGCGTGGACAGCGAGCACCTCGCCCTCGCGATCGAGAAGGAAGCCGCGAAACGGGAACTTCAGCAGGATATCCTTCTGGAAGTCAACATTGGCGAAGAAAGCAGTAAGAGCGGGGTCAATGCCGACGGCCTCTGGTCTCTGTTTGAGCGCTTGCTCGCGACGACCCCGCACCTCGATATCCGTGGCCTCATGGCGATCCCGCCAGCGGACGCCAGCGAAGACGAGACCCGTCGCTTCTTCGCGAAGATGCGCGGACTCTACGAGGAAGCCGCACAGCGCTACGCCGGCAGTGTCGACATGCAGTACCTCTCCATGGGTATGAGCGGCGATTACCCGCTCGCCATCGCGGAAGGCGCAAACATCGTCCGCATCGGCACCGCCATCTACGGCCCGCGCGATTACTCCGCGAAGGCGTAAATTAATGGGGTCTGACCCCCTTACGAAATTCTTAAGACAGAAACACAGCCGGGTGGAAACACCCGGCTGTTTGTTGACGCTGCTGTTTTTTATGGATTCGGTGGGCTCTGCGGATTCAGCATGACGGAGGCGTAGAAGATGCCGTCGCGCCACTCGAAGCGGGCGTCGCCGTCGTAGCGCTGGGCGATGTAGCGGATCGAGACGGTGCCGACGCCGTGGCCCACGTGCTTCGTGGAGACGAGCTCGCCGTCGTCCCAGATCGGCTTCTGGCTGCAGGTGTTGTCGACTGCGATGGAGAGGCAGGCGTCGCCGTTCTGCTTCACGATCACGCGGATGGCCTGGTCGGAGCGGATATCCGCGGAAGCGGTGACACCGGCGCGCGGATCGATCGCCGTGCCCGCCGCAGTGCTGCTGCCGGCTTCGGCCTCGGCAGCTTCCGCCCCGGTGACGGGTCCGCCGGCATTGGCGTCAGCAGAAGCAGCGCCCGACGAAGCGCTCTGGCTCAGCTCGGTCTTACAGGCGTCGACGGCGTTCTCGAGGAGGTTGCCGAGGAGGACGCAGAAGATCGGGTCCGGGATCAGAAGATGCTCCGGGAGCTGCACACGGGCGGTGAAGCGGATCCCGGCGGCTTCCGCATGTCCCGCGTAGTACGCGACGACCGCGTTTACGGTCGGATTGTTGCTGTAGGTCTTCGATGGCGTATCCACGTGCTCTGCGTTGTACTCAGCGAGGTAGGTCCGGATCCCATGGAGGTCATTCCGGTCCGCCAGATCCTTCAGTACCATGCGATGATGGCGGAAATCGTGGCGGGTGCGCCGGCTCTCCATGATGCGCGTCTTCAGCATCTCGAACTGCTCCGTCTGGACGCGCAGGAGATTTTCCATGGTCTTGTTTCGCTCGTTCGTGATGATCTGCTCCTGCAGATTTTTCATAAAGAGGATCAGCAGATGACTCAGCATGAACATACAGAGCAGCAACAGGATACGGGCGAGCAACGCGAGACTGCCGACATGGCCGTCCCGGATCGTGCCGGTGAGCAGCAGGATCATCGTGGTCGCGACGAACGGAAGGAGCCACGCCGTCATCCAGAAATCATGAATCTCGACGGACATCAGCGTCTTCAGGATCTTGTGCAGAAATGTAGACATCGGAATCATGGTACTGAGTGTCATGACGAGCGTCACGAGGCCGGCCTGCCAGCTGTAAAAGTCGATGGCGATGTTGTTCTCGCAGAGGAAGAAGGTCGCGGCGCGGATCGCCAGCAGATAGTCGATCGTAAAAATAAAATGAAAGAGGATGATCCATTTATCCGTCCGGAAATTCAGCATCATCAGCACGAGAAACAGCGGGGCCGCGAGGTACTGCACGTACACTGCAGAGAAGCCGAACTTCACCAGAAGCCCGAAGATGCATAGATATCCGCACTCCCAGAGGACCGTGCGGAGAAGTGTGCGCCGCTTCGAAAAGCGGAGACTCTCCTGTGCCGGCAGGTACCCCACAAAAAGGAATGGAAATGTATTCAGTGCTTTGTTGATGATCAGTTCGGTCATAGCGCCTGCCCCTCTCGCAGCGTTTTAAAGGTATAGTCGAGGTACCGCTCACGTACATCGCTGTATTTCAGTCGACTGATCGCGATGGTGGCGCCGCACTTCATATCGAAACGGTCGCTCTGCAGCTTGTGCACATCCTCGAAGTTCACGAGGACGCCCTTCATGCAGTCACAGAACCAGTCGTACGGAAGCAGCAGCTGCTGAAAATCCTTCTGGCTCAGGTTCACCTCCATCGTCCCGCCATCCTTCATATACACCATGATCCGGCGGTTCGCGTACTCCGTGTAGGCGATGCTGTGCAGAAACAGCCGCACATTCTTCCCCTGTGACGGCACCATCACATAGCGGTCACGTTCGATCCGGTCCATGTTGCAGCGGTCCAGCGCCCGTGTGACCTGCGCCTCATTCACCGGCTTCAGGAGATAGTAGGTCGCATTCACGTCGTAGCTGTCGATGGCGAAATCCGGCGACGTCGTCACGAAGAGAAGACTGCAGTTCGTATCCTGCTCCCGGATCCGCCGCGCCGTCTCCATGCCGGTCATACCGCTCATATAGATGTCGAGAAAGATGATATCGTAGCGTCCCGGCTCGAAGTGCTCGAGGAAGGCCTCCCCGCTCGCAAACAGATCCGTCTGATCACAGAACAGCCCATGCGTCGACAGGTAGTGCGCGACCAGGTCGGACAGTCGCTCCGCCTCGCCCTTGATATCATCTACAATCGCGATTTTCATACGGATCCCCCTCTGATCAGGCCAATGCAGTTGACCTGCACGGCCGTGGCTTTCATCACAATGCTCCGCACCACGACCGTGCGATCTCTGATCACATTATACCCCAATCCTGAAGGGAATCGGCATCTTAAATTAATTATAATCCATCCCCGAAAACGTGACAGTACATCTTGTGCCCGCTTTTCTACATCTTGTGATGGATATAAAAAAGTCCCACAGTGAACCACGTTCTCCGTGATTCCCTGCGGGACTTTCAAGATATATCCGGAACTCAGTTCCCGAAATCCACGCCGTACATTTCGAAGTGCTCCTCTATGCGCTGCTTCGCATCGAAAAGTACCTTTACAGTATCCTGGATCTTCTGCTCGGAAAGACGGAAGGTCGGTATCGAAACGCTGATTGCAGCGACCGGTGCGCCGTGAACATTGAGCGAAACGGCGACACAGTTGATCATCAGATTGGTTTCTTCCTGTTCCAGTGCATACCCACGTTCTCTGGTGATGGCGAGCTCCTTCAGCAGGTCATCCACCGTTGCGACCGTATTCGGAGTATAGGACTTCAGCGTGTCAGGATACATATGACGTATTTCTTCGACCGACTTATAGGAAAGCAGTACTCTCCCGAGGCCGGTACAGTACATAGGCAGCTGTTTTCCTACAGAGGAAATCAGACGGATCGGCTGTGAGGATTCGGTTTTCGCGATGTAGAGAATCATGTTTCGCGACTGAATGCCCAGCTGGCAGGTTTCCCCACAGGCAGCCGTAATCTGGTTCATCTCCTGTTTGATAAACTGGAGAGAGGTCTGTCGATTGTTGTAGGAGATGCCGACGGTATAGGTAGCAACACCGATAAAATACCGTAGCGTATCCTTCTGCATATAGATGAAATTACGTGCACACATCGTATGAACGAGCGGCATGATGCTGCTCTTCGGTGCATCCAGCGCCTTCGCAAGCTCTGTCAGTGTCATGCCAACTTCAGAGTTGGAGAGAAGCTCCAGAATATCCAGTACACGTTCTGTGGGGCGATGCTCAGTAGTAGCCAATGATGAAATCTCCTTTATAAATCCCGGTTTTTATAAAAGTATAGCAGATAAAAATTCAGGCTTCTATACTCGAGTGTCAAAAATGAATGTACAAAATTGTGTAATTTAAACAAAAACATACTTCTGTGTGAATCAGTATTGACATTTATGTGCACAAAATATAATCTATCAGCATAAGGTATGTATTTACATACGTGGTACGTAATTACGAACTCAAAACGATAAGGACGGAATCACAGGAGAAGAGAGCCTTCGTGAAATCGAAAATCAGGACCGGTAGATTTTCGAGTCTCGGGAAGCAGGAAGCCCGAGTGCGGATACAGGCTCAGGAAAAAGAAGGATTCGATGAGAAAGAATTCCATGACAGAAGGAGAGTAAAGACTATGATTATGAATTTTTTGAAACGGGTACCAGCGGGTATGATGATCGTACCGCTTCTGATCGGAGCATTTATTAACACCTTTTGCTCCTCTATACTGCAGATCGGCTCACTGACCACAGCGACCTTCTCAAACGCCGGTGCTGCCACTGCGATGGGCATTCAGCTTGTCTGCCTGGGCACCACCCTTCGATTCAAGGAAATCGGCAGTGTCGTAAAGCGAGGCGGCGTCCTCTTACTTGCGAAGTTCGCCATCGGTGCAGCCATCGGTGTATTCGTAGGAAAGGTGTTCGGCATGAACGGATTCCTCGGCTTATCCGCACTGTCTATCATCTGTGCCGTAACCAACAGTAACGGTTCTGTATACCTCTCCCTTATGCAGGAGTATGGCGACGAGGTCGACTGTGGTGCGATGGCCCTCCTTTCACTGAACGATGGCCCGTTCTTCACACTGGTAGCGATGGGTGCTTCCGGACTTGCAAACATTCCGATCATGTCCATCATCGCAGCCGTAACACCGGTCATCATCGGTATGATCCTCGGAAACATCGATAAGAGCTTCTCGGATTTCATGGCACCTGCCGGCCCGATCCTCATTCCATTCGTCGGACTCACACTGGGCGCAGGCATCGATCTTACAGCTGTTGTCAAGGGCGGTCCTTCCGGAGTGCTTCTCGGACTCATCACACTGTTCGTAGGCGGAACCTTCATTTCCTTCTGTGATCGTAAGATCTCGAAGCGTCCTGGATATGCAGGCTGGGCCGTTGCAACGACCGCAGGCAATGCCGTCGCCGTACCAGCTGTCGTAGGCCTCGCAGATAAGAGTCTCGAAGCATTTGTTCCGGCAGCGACCGCACAGGTTGCAGCATCCGTGGTAATCACGGCGATTCTGGCACCGATCGTCACCAACTGGTGGGCGAAGAAGTACGGTTGCCCGAAGCTCGATCGGGAAGCAAAAAAAGCCTGAATGACGCGAAGGATGCGGTAAAATAGAAGCGTATTCGAATATGCGGTAGGCACTCAGCGAAGTAAATGAATACATCCTGAATGTGCAAATTATAAACCCTAAATCAGAAACAGAATCAAAACAGGAGATGAATATTATGGCAGAGAAAATCAATGCAGCAATCATTGACCAGAAGGATACCGTGGCTGTGGCCATCGAGAAGATCAGTGCCGGTGAGACCGTGACCTGGAGAGATCGTGCCGGAGACGAGCAGCACATCGTAGCGAAGACAGATGTACCTATTTTCCATAAGGTAGCGATCGTCGATATGCCGAAGGGCAGCGAAGTTGTAAAGTACGGCGAGCACATCGGACTGGCAGCATGCGATATCCATGTAGGTGAGCATGTACATGTTCATAACGTACAGAATCACAGAGAGAAGCTGTAATCTATATAGAAAGAATTCAGGAGGAAACTTATCATGGATAAAATGACATTTTTAGGCTATAGAAGACCAGATGGCAGAGTAGGTATCAGAAATAAGATCCTGATCCTTCCGGCAAGCGTATGTGCATCCGATACCACCAGAATCATCGCATCTCAGGTAGAATCCGCGGTTACATTCAACAACCAGAACGGATGCTCTCAGGTTCCTTCCGACCAGCAGTTCACGATGGATGTGATGGCCGGCTATGCAGCAAACCCAAACGTATACGGCACGGTAGTTATCTCTCTGGGCTGTGAGAACTGCCAGATGGATCTCGTGCTCGAGGCCATCAAGGAGAGAACCAACAAGCCGATTCGTCACTTCATCATCCAGGAGAACGGCGGTACGATCTCCACGATCGAGAAGGCTGTTCGTGCAGCGAAGGAAATGGCACAGGAGGCTTCCCTTCTTCAGAAGGAAGAGTTTGACTTCTCTGAGCTGATCATCGGTACCGAGTGTGGTGGCTCTGATCCGACCTCCGGTCTGGCAGCCAATGTCTTGATCGGAGAGATGAGTGACCGTATGGTAGCACTCGGTGGCACCTCCATCCTTTCCGAGACGACCGAGTTCATCGGTGGTGAGCATCTTCTCGCGAAGAGAGGAAAGACGAAGGAAATCAGCGACCGTATCTATGAGATCGTTCATAATTATGAGAACGCGATCAAGCTGGTCGGCCATGATGTAAGAGAAGGAAATCCGTCTCCGGGAAACATGGCCGGTGGTCTCACCACACTCGAGGAGAAGTCCCTCGGCTGCATCCACAAGGGTGGTCATGCAGAGATCTCCGCAGTATATGACTATGCGAAGCCGGTCGAGTCCAAGAAGGGCCTCGTCATCATGGATACTCCGGGTAATGATCCTTCTTCCGTAGCGGCGATGGTAGCCGGCGGATGTCAGCTGGTTGTCTTCTCAACCGGACGTGGTACCCCAACCGGAAACCCACTTGCACCGGTAATCAAGATCACAGGTAATAAGGTGACATTTGCAAATATGTCGGACAACATCGATATCGATGCAAGCCCATACATCTATGGCACCAAGACCATGACGGAGCTCGGCGACGAACTGATGAAGGAAATCAAGGAAGTAGCGGATGGTAAGCTGACGAAGGCAGAGTCCCTCGGCTATACAGAGATGGCCATCGCAAGAGTATGTAACTACATGTAATACAGAATTTCCCATCCTGGGGAGGTAAGTAAATGCGCTATTGCAGAGTCAGAGATCAGCAGGGAGAACATCATCTCGGTGTATATGACGAGAAAAACAGACTCTACTATCTGGATGAACTATTCCCTGAGCTGAAGGGCAGAACACTGATTGATTTTATCCGTATGGTAGATGGTGATACGGAGCAGGCGAGAGACCTGGTCCATGAAAAGGCTGCAGCTGGCACTGCACACTCGATCGAGGGGGAGGGACTTCGAATCCTCTCCCCGATCGAGCACAGCGTTCATGATATCCTCTGCGTAGGTGTCAATTACAGAGATCACCTCGAAGAAACGAAGAAGCATATGGCCGGTGCCGTTTCCGACGAAGTTTCGCAGACGGTATACTTCGGGAAGCGTGCAGTGCGCGTGCTCGGCCCGGAAGAGCCGGTACATGGTCGTGACGACCTCGACGAGAAGATCGATTACGAAGTAGAGCTCGCAATCATCATCGGTAAAGAGGGAAAGAATATATCAGAAGAAGATGCTGAAAACTATATCTTCGGCTATTCGGTATTCAACGATCTTTCATCGAGGACACTGCAGACCAGTCACGGCCAGTGGCTGATCGGAAAAAGCCTCGATGAGTACACCAGTATGGGTCCGGTGATCGTCGACCGACAGGAGCTTCCGATGCCGCTTGAGCTCGACGTTCGGAGTTATGTGAACGGCGAACTTCGTCAGAACTCAAATACCAGAAATCTTATAAAGAACGTACCGGCGATCATCGCAGAGCTTTCTCAGGGCATCACCCTTGAGGCAGGTGATATCATCGCTACAGGCACACCATCCGGCGTCGGTATGGGCTTCGTGCCACCACGCTTCCTGAAAAAGGGAGACCGGGTGTGCTGCGAAGTGGAGAACATAGGGCAGTTGACCAACACGATTGTATAGATCCGATGCCTTCCGTCAACGATCAGATAAACACTGTAAAAAGAAAGGATAATTATGTATCAGATTGTAACCCCTGTTGTAACAGCATTCGATCAGAATGAAAAGCCAGATTATGAAGCAAATAAAAAGATCATCGACCACCTGATCACTGGTGGCGTAGACGGCATCCTCGTACTCGGTTCATCCGGCGAGTTTACCGGTCTCACCAAGCAGGAGAAGCATGACTTCTTCCAGTTCTATATCGACTACGTCGCAGGCCGTACGAAGCTGTTTGCTGGTACCGGCAGCCTGAACTTCGAAGATACTGTAGCACTTTCCAATGAAACCATCGAGATGGGATATGAAGGTGTAATGGTCATCGGACCATGCTACTATGGCCTCGATCAGGAGAAGATCTTCGTTTACTATGACACCCTCGCAAAGGCTGTAAAGGGCAACGTCTACATCTACAACTTCCCGGCGAGAAGCGGTCACTCGATCAATCCGGAGACCCTGAAGAAGCTTGTCGATGCAAACCCGAACATCAAGGGACTTAAGGATTCTGTTTCCGAGCCGAACCATACGAACCTTCTGATGCTTGCAGTCGAAGGACATGAGTTCGAGATGTTCTCCGGCTTCGATGATCAGTATCTCTACAACCTCACCTCCGGTGGATCCGGCTGCATCGGTGGCCTCTCCAACATCGTTCCGGAAATCTGGAGCGACCTCGTTCGTGCGACGAGAGAGCAGAACTTCGACCGCAGCATGAAGCTCTCAACCCTCATCCATGAGCTCATGCCTCTCTATGATCTCGACTCCAACTTCTCCCTGCTCTTCAAGAAGCTGATGCAGCACAGAGGCGTGGAGATCCCTGATCGCGCGATCTTCCCATTTAACCAGATGAGCGACGAGACCTATAAGAAGGGCGAAGCCATCCTCGATAAGGTTCTTCGCGAGTACGAGGCACTGAAGTAAGACGTCATCCGGATCAACTGGATACGCCATGCACCTGTCTTATCCCCGGATAATCAACAGCTTAGTGCGATAGTGAAGACGGATGTTCCATCCACCTGTCTGGCCCCGGATGGAATATCCTGTAAAACAAAAGATTCCATTCAGCCAGATATATATCCTTCCATTTGAAAAGCGGCAGGCTCCACACGGCCCGCCGCTTTTCCTGTGACTGCCTTTCACAAAAAGCGTTTTCCGGTCGCTCATGCCATTATGTTTTTCGCAGACTCGCCGTAAATCGTCCTCCTGCCATTAGGTATTTTCGCAGACTCGCCTCCCGGCAACCTTATGACATTAACTCTGACGAAGTCCGGCAGAGAATTCTTGAGCAGATTTCCGGTTTTTGACGCAAACATACCATTTTCTCGACCAGTGACATTATCTCGTCCCACGACATCTCACTGAAAAAGCTTCGGCAAGGGCTCTCGGCGCCCTAAACATAATGTCACGCCTTCCAAAATCGCCCCCTCTGCGAAAAAACATAATGTCATGCAGCCAGAAAATCGTCTCTTTGTAAAAGCTCCCTAATGTCACGATCTCTGAAATCAAGGGGATTGCGAGAAAACTCAAAAAAGTTAATAGCATGCACAGCGGAAATCCGGAATTTGCGAAAGGTACATAATGTCACACCATCTGGAATTCCAGGGCTTGCGAAAAAATCTAAAAAAGTTAATGCCACGTAGAATGGAAAACCTCACTTCGTGAAAGCCTCATTTTGCCAGTACATTGTGGTGACTGACCGAACAAGCTATAATCAAATATAGTCTATCCTCGCAGTGAACCGCGTAAAAAACAACACTCACTGCAGAAACTTAACATGCATTCATCCCACAGGAGTTGTCTATGTGCTGTCGCTTTTACATCGATAAAGAAAGTCCGGAAATGCAGAAAATCATCGCGCAGATGAACTGCTCCCCGCTGATGCAACGCTGGCAAACCTCACAATTTGAGGCCTTTGCTGTCGGCTCCAAGCCATCATCGCTACATGACGGCATCCCCTCATCGCCGACCCAGGACGCGCAGATTCACAGCTTCGCGTCAATAGCGGCAGCTTCTATGCCTAGCGCTACCACGCCTCTCGACATCCGCCCGACCGATCTCGCGCCGGTTATCGCGCCTGATCGCAACGGCCAGCCTGCGGTTTTTCCGATGCAGTGGGGCTACAATGCCCGCTCGCTCCTCATTAACGCACGCGTCGAAACGGCCGCCGAAAAACCGACCTTTCGTGAAGACTGGATCCGCCACCGCTGCATCATCCCCGCAAGTGGCTATTACGAGTGGGAGCACCTAAGCGCCCCGGACAACAAGCCCAAAACCGGCGACAAGTACGCGATCCATCCTATGCACAGCACCATAACCTGGCTCTGCGGACTCTATCGCATCGAGGCCGGTCTCCCTCACTTCGTCGTCCTGACACGCGAACCCGCAGACAGCATACGCTTCATCCACGACCGCATGCCGCTGCTTCTGTCCGAAGAACATCTTTTTTCCTGGCTTGCTCCGACCACAAACCCCGCTGACATCCTCCCGCATGCCATCACCGACATGACCTTCTTAAGAATTTCATAATGGGGGTCAGACACTATATACCCGTAGAGGTATAAATACAGCACCTCCATTTTCTCAAAGATTGACACAATCAAGCATCGATAATATAATCCAAATTATCATAATTCAAATTATATTAATCAAGAAAGGCGGACTATATGTACTTCATCGGGAGAGCGTCAGAGCTCGAAACGCTGAATATGGAATATGCGCGAGAGAGCGGTTTCGTCGTCGTGTATGGACGGAGACGAGTCGGAAAAACGACGTTGATAAAAGAATTCATAAAAGATAAGCGTGCGTTTTATTTTCTGGCGACTACGGAAAGCGAAGCGCAGAGCCGGAAGCGCTTTGCATCCGTCCTGTCACGCGGAATGAATAATCCGATGCTCGCGAAAGTCAGGTTCGATGACTGGCTGGATCTATTTCAGCTGGTAGCAGACGATCATCCGGATGAAGAAAAGGTTCTGGTCATCGATGAGTTTCCCTATCTCGTGAAAACGAACCCGGATTTTCCGTCGATACTGCAGAATGCATGGGATGAAATACTGAAAGATCACCACGTGATGCTTATCCTCAGTGGTTCACTGATCAGCATGATGAAAAAGCATGCCCTGTCGTATGACAGTCCGCTCTATGGACGAAGAACCGCGCAGATCCGCCTGATGCCACTGCCATTTACCGACGTATACACAGCTCAGAAAATGTCCTTTGAAGATACTGTCATGCAGTATGCCATCACAGGCGGCGTGCCGAAATATATGGAGCTCTTTCAGCCGGACGAGCCACTGATCGAGCAGATTCAGCGTGTGATACTGTCGAAAAACGGTTTCCTCTATGAAGAACCGGATTTCCTTCTGAATGAAGAAGTACAGGCACCGGTGAACTATTTTTCTGTGCTCAAAGCAATCTCAGACGGAAACCACAAGCTGAGTAAAATCGGCCTCAGCATCGGACAGAAAAGCTCTGCGATCACACCGTACCTGAAGACGCTGATGGACCTCGGATATGTCGCGAAACATGTTCCGATCACCGAGAAAAATCCGGAACGTTCCCGAAAAGGCCTCTATTATGTAGCCGATAACTTCATCCGATTCTGGTTCTCCTATGTATATCCTTTCAAGGGAGAACTGGAACTGGGAAATCAGCAGATCGTGCTGGATCAGATGGAAAAAGACTTTCAACAGAAGTTTGTGGCTTTTTCCTATGAAAGCATATGCCGCGATATTTTTGCAGAACTATGCCGCAGACAGCAGATCGAGTTCACACCATCCCGCATCGGTGCATACTGGTGCAACGACCATGAAGATGACACCGAAATCGATGTGGCATCCGTAGATAACAAAAACAGACGCCTGTTCCTCGGTGAGTGTAAATACCACCAGAAGCCGGTAGATGTCGCCGTGTACGCGTCCCTGCAGGAGAAAGCCAAATCCCCGGATCTGGCGAAAGCCTTTAAGGATTACGAAATCATCTATGGACTCTTCTCAAAAAGCGGATTCACAGACCGCCTGACCAGCATCGCAGAAGAAAATCCCCGTCTTCTCCTGATACAGGAAGACCAGCGCCTCTAGCATAGTGCAGGGGGCACTCGACCTCTACTCACCTTAAGAATTTCGTAATGGGGTCAGACCCCATATACCCGAAGAGGTATATACACAACGCCGGGCGGTTAATATAATTCAAATTATTATAATCTGAATTATATTAACCGCCCGGCGTTACCATGTCTTCAGCCAATGCCTCCGCCCGCCACATCATCACGCTGCCGTTCCTGTGCCGGGCTTTCCGCCTCTTTGTAAAGGCCCCCTAATGTCACGATTTCTGAAATCAAGGGGATTGCAAGAAAACTCAAAATAGTTAATGGCACGCACGTCCGAAATTCAGAGTTTGCGAAAGGCACATAATGTCACACTGTCTAGAAAACTAACTATTGGCAGCCAGTGGCATTACGCGAGAACGTTCGACTGGCGAGGAATTGAACTTACGCGTAAAGTGTTTCAAGAGGGAAAAATGCAACAGTACGCTGATTTCTATTTTCGAGAATCTCGAATGGCGTCTTGCATAAAACCGATAAATCGCTTTGTGGAGACAGTGGAATGTGGTAAACAGGCAAGGCCTATGGTTAAATGTTGAGGTGGGTTTAGTGGGAGAATTTTTACATCGCTCCGTTTGATTGCTAATGCTTCATTGATTACAGTAATTCCCAATCCTGCCGCGACCATTTCATGTGCAGCAAAACGGTCAGAAGTTGTAAATTTGGTGTTTACGTGTAACTTATTCTCCTTTAATACTCTCGAAGAATCACTATCACTATTTGGATAAATATCGATGTATGGTTCGTTTGTCAAGTTGACAAGATCAAATCGCTCCTGCTGGCCGTATTTGGAATTTGCAGAAACGACAGCAACCATTTCTTCCTGCTGTAGCTTGTACCATAGCATATCAGAATGTGGTTTGCTAACAACACAAATATCCATTTTCCGTTCAGCAACAGCATGGCAAAGTTCTTCATTATAACCCCATAGCATTTCGATTTTGATGTTCGGATATTGTTGAACAAACCGAACAATTTGCTCTGTTAAGAGGGGATAACTAGACGAATATGCAGTTCCAATGGTTAGTGTACCAATTTGTAAACCATTGATATTCGCAATTTTCTGGGTAAGTTGTTCATGGTCATGAAGGAAGGTTCGTATGTCTCCAATAAGAAGTTCGCATTCTTTTGTAGGCTCTACACCGCGGCTGTTACGTACAAGAAGGGGAAAGCCGACTTCCTGTTCAAGACCGGCAATAATTCGACTGATTCCAGAAATCGTATAGTTTGATTGCGTTGCGGCAGAAGATATACTTCCGGCATCTATTATCTTTAGCAATAATGCCCATTTTTGCGAATCCATACTAACACCTCGCATTGACATTTTCGCAAATCAGGTTCGTCATTTTGTCGCTTTGCGAAAAGTATACATTGTGATTTAATGATAGTCAAGAAGCTCGTCAAAGAAATAACAATAATTCGGCGAGCATCCAGTGACACAGAGTCTAGCTTTTAAGCCGGCAAAAGCTGGTACGCTGTTTGTGCAAAGTCGCTGGAAAGAAAATAGAAAATGGTGGGATTGTACCCTTTGTTCATCTAATTGTGGATGATGTGCAAAGGGGAGAATATAGTCAATAACAAGGAGGCTTTCTATGGACAGTATGGTCATTTGTCTAATTATTTTTGCGGTAATGATCATTCTATTTTTTAATCGAAAAATCCCCATGGCATTCACCAGCATGGGCGTTATCGTTGCACTATTTGTAGCCGGATGCGTAGACAAAGCAACAGTATTCGCGGGCTTCGGCAACAACAACGTCCTTACGATGGCGGGTATGTTTATTGTTGCTGCAGGGTTGTCCCGCACGCAAATGGTCAACAACATTACAAAACTGCTGTATCGCGTCACCAATGGATCCTTTACCAAGGTGCTGGCCTCGTACATTCTCGTTATCTTCTTACTTGGTCAGTTTGTTCCCAGCCTTCCTGCAATGTTTGCAATGGTGTACCCGCTGGTCATCAATATGTGCAAACAGTTGAAGTGCAGCCCCTCTAAGATGATGTATCCTATCGCCGTTACGGTTGTGTCTACATCGTTTGTTCTTGAGCCTATTGGTCCTTATGCTGCATGGTTCGTCACTCAGAACGGTTACCTGGAATCTTATGGCTGGACAGGCCCTCTGCTGAGCATGTGGAGCGAGACTCTGGTATTTTTCCCGACTGCAATTGTCACTTTGCTCCTGACGATTTTTGTTCTGCCTAAACTGATGCCTGATCAGCCGGAAATCGAAACTGCAGAAATTACTGGTCCAGACATCACAAATAATGAAGCACTGGATCCTGTCCGTGAGTTCCTGGGCTATGGTATCTTCATTGCGACTGTTATTGGTTTGATGCTTGGTCTTCCTTCCTGGGCAGTTACCATGGCAGGTGCTACGGCAGTTGTCCTCTCTGGTGTTCTCGATGAGCAGACTGCACTGATTCGCATGAACATGAGCATGGTTCTTCTTTATGCAGGCGTTACTGTTATGGGCGATGCACTGGGCAACACGGGTGCAGCACAGCTTCTTGGCAATCTGGCTGCAAGCGTTCTGTCTGGTGTGCATAACGGTTACATTATCGGTGCTGCTTTCTACATTGTTTCGTTCCTGATGACCTCTTTCCTGTATAACAAGGCAACGACTACTGTTTTGATTCCTATTCTGATCATCACCTGTAGCTCCATTGGTTGCGATCCGCGCGGTCCGGTTATCCTTTGCTCTCTGGCTTCTATGTCTTCTCTCATTACCCCAATGCCAAACCCCGTTGTTCCTATGGCAATGCAGGCCGGTGGTTATACTCAGAAGACGATCCTTCGTGTAGGTATTATCCCTGCAATCGTTCGCGGTATTGTTGGCGTGCTGATTGCAATGACGCTTTTCCCGGCATTTGGTTAATCACTTTTAAGATAAATAGGAGGGTGAACTATGAAACGATTTGAAAATAAAGTTGTAGCGATCACGGGCGGTGGCTCTGGTATGGGAAAAATCTCATGTATTCGCTTCGCACAGGAGGGCGCAGCTATCGCTGTCGTTGACATCAATGGCAAAACGGCACAAGCGACAGCTGACGAAATCATTGCTTCAGGCGGTAAGGCAAAAGCTTACGCTATGGATATCACCGACGAGGAGGCTGTCAAGAATCTCTTCGATGATATCATGGCTACCTTTGGCAGGATCGATGTCTACTTCACAATTGCAGGCATTAGCCCGATGGGAACCGCTGTTACCACTACATATGCTGATTACAAAAAAGTCGTTGCACTTGACATGGACAGCATATTCCTTGGCAGCAAATACAGCATTCCGCATATGATTCAAAATGGCGGCGGCGTCATCTTGAATCTGGTTGGAACTTATGGCATTCGTCCAACGCCGAATAAACTTGGCTACTCGGCCGCAAAAGCAGGTGCATTAAGCATCACTCGTTCGGTTGCAATTGACTTCGCACGTGATAATATCCGTTGCAATGCAATTTGCCCAGGTTTTGTGAACACACCGCTGAATAACGGCTTCGAAGGTGAAGCACGTCAGCGGTTCCTGAACACTTACCAGCCGGCACCTTTTGAAATTCAGGCACAGGACATTGCAGAAACAGCGTTGTTCCTGGCAAGCGATGATGCACGTGCAATCACAGGTCAGGCGATAGTCGTAGACGGTGGTACAGAAGCAGCTCTTTATCTGAATTACAAGAGACCTTCTGCAGATAAGTAAGTAGAATTATCTAACAGACGGCAGAAGGGGATACAATGGTGTATGCCAGCTCTGCCGTCTGTCTTCTTTATAGGAAGGAAAACTGATATGAACAAGATGATTTTGGCACCAAAATATCTCTGGGATGGTATTAGCGATAACGTACTGGAAGGGAAAGCAGTCTTAGTTGATGGCTCAAACATCGTTAGTGTTGATGGAATTGAAAGCATTAAGCAGGAAGCTCCCGATGCAGAGATTCTGCAGAATGACAATTGGCTGATGATGCCTGCATTCGTTGATGCGCACGATCATGGGCGTGGTATGTCCCCGATTTCTTTCGGAACTCCAGACCGTGCGCTGGAAATGTGGCTTCAGGACCTTAATAAGCTGCCGGCAATTCCTCATTACGAAGCTTGTTATTATGATGGCATGCGCCTTGCATCTTCGGGCGTGTCGACTGTATTGCATAGTCACAACCCGAATAGTTTTGCAAAGATCCGTGAAGAAATGGTAAATGCTGAGAGAGGATATAAGGCCGCTGGTGTCCGCAGCATACTCTGCCCTCTGTACCTGGATCAAAACAAGCGAATTTATTATAATCGTGATGAATTTATCGCCAGCCTGCCAGAACCGCTGCGTACGAGCTTTGCTGCAGGGATTCACGATAAGATCATGAGCATGGATGAGTACCTGGCGCTTGTGGAAGGTATTTGCACTGATTTGGCAGAGGACATTAAGGAGGGGTGGACTGAAGTCCAGCTTCATCCAAATGGCGGACAGTGGTGCAGTGATGAAGCCCTTCTCCAGATGAAGGAGTATGCGCTGAGTCATGGAATGTACGTTCATCTGCATTTGCTTGAAACCCAGTACCAGGCAGCATATGCTCAAAGGACCTGGGGCAAGAGCTTTATTAAACATTATAAAGATATCGGGTTTCTGGGCCCATGGGTCTCTTTTGCACATGCTGTATGGCTGGATGATGAAGATCTCCAGATTATCGCCGACACTGGCGCACATTTGATTACCAATCCATCCTCCAACCTGCGCCTCCGCAGCGGAATCTTTAACATGAGACGTGCTAATGAGCTGCATATCGACTGCGGTATTGGCCTTGATGGATGCGCTTTTGACGATGATCAGGACTATTTACGTGAAATGAGAGTTGCGTGGCTGAACAACCATTGCAATGGTGTTGACGGCGAAGTGGATTATCACGATGTTCTGAAGATGGCAACTTCCCGCGGAGCAAAAATTTCTGCAGGCTCGTTGACCTCTGGTACTATTAAGGCAGGAAGCAAGGCTGATTTTACAATGCTGGATATGCAGAGCGTAATTGCTCCTTATGCCGATCCGGGAATTGATCCGTTGGCACTGGTCGTTCAGCGTGGCACTCGCAGCAGTGTAGCCATGACCTGTGTTAACGGTCAGATCACCTGGATGCAAACACCTGAGTTTTCTGCCAAAGAAAAAGATGCAGAGCAGAAGATCTGCTCGGCCATCCATGAGCTTCGCGCAAAGGACGATGGTAAACGGAATAACAGTGTAATCTTGCAGCATGTGCATGACTTCTACGCAAATACACATTGAGCTAGGATGGGAGGAACTATGGTGAAAAACAAGTCAATACGAAAAAGCGTATTCATTCCAGCTTTTTCCTGTGTTTTGCTGGCAGGTATTGTTGGTCTGGTAAACAATCAGCTCCTGATCGCTTTCTTCAGAGGTGCATTCGAACTCGCATATAATAATCTGAGCTGGTTGTATCAGTTGATCGTTCTTGCCATCGTCATAGTTTGTGTTCTTTTGACCTTCACAAAAGCAGGCAATATCCGCATTGGCGGCGAAAAGGCGAAGTCTAAATACAGCTTTTGGTCATGGTTTGCTATGTCCTTGACAGGCGGCATAGGTGCCAGTATCGTATCTTCCAGCATCTCTCAGCCGATTACGTTTTTGTGGAGTATATGGGGGGAACTGGATGGATATGGTATTCAGCCAGGATCTCCTGAAGCAGTGCTGTTTGCAATGGGACGTTCTTTTCATGAATGGTCGTTCTTCCCGTATGCATTTTACGGTATTTGCGGTACTGCAATCGCTTATTTGTGCTTTAATAAAAAGCAGCCGGTTTCTCTTTCCAGCTTGCTTGTGCCGCTTTTCGGCGAAAAAGTAAAAAAGAAGTGGTTTTCGTCTCTGATAGACTGCATCAACATTCTCGCATTAGCACTTGCTCTGGTTGGTACCTTAGGCACTTTCATCGGTTTGTCCAGCGCCTGCTTCAAGTTTGTCTATAATATCCAACCCAGTCATTTGCTGATGCTGATCGTTATGGCTGTCACTACGGTGATTTATCTTCTTTCTTCGTTAAGTGGTGTTGATAAAGGCATTAAGTTTTTCGCTAATCTGAATTTCCGATTCTATATGCTTCTCATGGCTATCGTAGTTGTTCTTGGAGGTTCTGCAGCATATATCCTTAATACCTCTACTTCCGCCATCGGATACTGGCTGCAGAATATTCCGCTCTGGAGTTTTGATACAGGCACCATGGGCGGTAGCGCATTGCTTCAGTGGTGGACGATTTATAACTGGACCTTCTGGATGGCATTTGCGCCAGTGACAGGTGTGTTTCTTGCGCAACTAACATACGGTCATACTATTCGCGAGGTTATGATCGTCAACTGGATCATGCCTAGCGTATTCGCAATTATCTGGTTTAGCGTTTTCGGTGGTTGTGCAGTGAACTGGCAGGTAAAAGGAGTCTTGGATATTGCGTCTATCATGGCCGAAAATGGTACTTACGCTGGGATTTGGGATTTCATGAAACAGCTTCCGCTGTCGCAAATTTTCATCCCCATTACTCTCTTCATCATGCTGATTTCCTTCTCCACAAGTGCCGACAACAGTGTCTCTGCAATTTCGGCGCTTTGCACGAAGAACTGTAAAATTGGTGAAGAGGCACCTTCTATTTTGAAAGCAATGTGGGGTATTGCAATTGGTATTCTTGCGTATCTCCTCATGGCATATGCTGCTGGCAGCAAAGGCAATGATGGTGTACGTTATATGGTAGTTGCTATTGGAGCGGTTCTTTCTATTTTCATCATTCTGATGATTACCGCAACGGTTAAAATGTTCTTTTTTGATATGCGCACACAGCAAGCTTTGAACGATGAATAGAATGGCCCTCTTGAGAAGAACCTGAATTAACCCCAAAAGTAAATAATCGAGTTTAGCAGCCCCAACGGCCAGAATCCTGTACTGAACAGGACTCTGGCCGTTGAGTTGTATTCACAAAGGCGGGTCGCTGTGGGATGTTTTTATATAATGTTATGCAACTCGTTCTGGATTATATTATCCCGCGTCATCTTCCGATAAAGATTTGATTTTAAAATGATTGTATCAAAACAGCAGCAGGAATGTGTTAAAATCAGAAGCATATTGAAGCTTGCATTTACGTAGCTCATCTTTAACCTCCGGAGGCCTGCTTATGGACTTAGTATTACATACCGATGCTTCCTACAGGAACGATCTGGATACGGGCAGGTTCGCGCGCATGCTCGACGATCCGGGGAAAGTGCGAGAATGCGCTAGAGCGTGCGATCAATGTCATCAACCGGAATGATTAGATGTCCTACGCGTCCTCGAAGGATGAAATCATGCATGGCATCGAGCAGCATCAGGCGGAGATCCGGGCGTGCCGGGCATCATCTATAAGCTGACACCGGAGAATGAAAACGGTCGCAAGCTGTCGAACGCGAAGGCGCTCTGGAAAGAGGTGGCGGAGGTACTCACGACGCCGATTCACGACATCTATTCCGGCTAGGAGATCGACGTTCGGAAGAGGGACCTCGATCACTTCGTGCCGTGGTCTTTCGTCGCCAATGATGAGCTCTGGGACCTCATTCCGATGGAGCGTCGGCTGAATTCCAGTAAGAGCAATCGCCTCCCGGAGTGGGATCTCTACTTCTGCAATCTGGCCGCGCTCCAGTATAAGATGTATGAAACCGTCTTTAGCCACGAGCAGATCCAGAAGGTCTTCGAGAAGTGCCGCCGCGACAAGCTCAATGCGATGTGGGCGGTCGAAAATCTGTACATCCCCGGCAACACCGAGGAGCAGTTCACGAATATCCTCGAGCACAACCTGCGACCGGTTTACGACGCCGCGAAGCTACAGGGCTATGGACTGTGGAGATATACAGATTATGTGGTTATCCGATGATGAAAATGTGGAAAACCCTGTTGCTTTGGCGGGCAGACATGCCGGTCATGCAGCGTAAAGACGCAAAACAGGACGTTTGCATGTGGATAAGCAGAGAAAGATTACCGGACAATGATTGATGTCGGAAAATTTACTGCAGGGTGGGTCAAATCTAAGTATAAAACGGGTCAGTTTTAAGTATAAAAAATGATGACGAACGAGAAGAACCAGACGATAGCATATTATGATGATTTTGCCAACGCTTATGCGGAGCAGACGGTATATGCAGACATGAGTGCGATTTATGAACACTTTGAGAAATATCTCACGTCGGGGGCAGCGGTGCTGGATGCCGGCTGTGGAAGCGGTCGGGACAGTCTGCACTTTATGAAGGCAGGCTACGCTGTGACCGCCATCACTGCGAAGAGGTATTTTCTTTGTGGCCGGATTATGAAAAGCCGGCACTGGACAGCTCGCTCCGCTTCCTTTCGTTGCTGGCGGAAAGAATGAACTGCAGTCTGAGTCTGTTCTTTACGATGGGGCAGGAGGACAGAAGGCGCATCGTATATGGATTTTTGCGGGAGCATGTCCGGTGTCTGGAGGATCTGGAAAACGGTGAGCTGGAATTATGTGAGCCGAATGATGATGACGAGATGGAGTGCACCCGAATCAGATTGGACTGTCTTCCGGATGGGCGGGTGTATCGCAGTGCTCAGAAAATGGTACGTACACCCATTTGGGAAGATGTGCCGGCGGTAGAGGATTCGGATCTGTATGATGCAGAAGCGCTTCCTTACAACGAAGTGATTCTCGAGAAGTATCATGATAAAAAGAGTGACCGGAACCTGTATGTATTTGATTATCGGGCCGAGGAAACGATAGAAGACAGGCAGGAGTATACACACATGTACCAGGGCTCGGAAGTCTATGAAGAAAAGGCTGGCGAGCTGGCAGATCTTATCGAAGCGCTCATTGAAAACAGGGATAAGTTAAGGATTATCGAGCATGATGAAGATGGTGAGACGACAGACTATGGATTTGTCGGCGCGTATATAGAGTACTGACGTCTGGGAATATGCATGAGCTGAATCTGTGAGCAGAGACGTGACGATGTAGAGGGCAGAGGCAATGGCGTAGGACGGTGGTGCCGCTTTCAAAACTTGAAAATTTTTTGAGTTTTGAAAGTGAGGGTGTTCCACATAGTGGATTCATACGGAAAGATTTCTCCCGGTGCTCCTCTTTCTCCCAAAATGCAGGCGAAATTGGGAGAAAGAGATGCGTTTTCCCTTAGAGTAGGCGTCTTTCCCTTAAAATCGGGTTGAAAATAAGGGAAAGGTTGTCGCACGGATCATGCGTGGGTGGGCAGTAAGCGGGGGCGGCCCCCATGAAAATCCCTCTGTTCGGGTGTGAACAGGGGGATTTCGTCTACGCTGTGAAATTTCGGTGGGGATTCAGCTAAGCCGGCCACCAGGGGGATGACGGTGTGTCGCTGTGGACAGGCCGGGGTGCTGCGGATTATTCTACTGCCATCATCGTGCAGGCGAGCAGCGCCGCAAAAAACTTCATTTTCTGTTTCATAAAAGCCTCCTTTCTGAGTGTACGCTTACATGGTCAGCATGACCGGTCATAGCGGATCAAACACTTGCCGGGTCGCAGCTTAAAGGCTGGAAAGCACGTGCTGATCGCCGCGCACTCTTACATTCACGAACATGGTGTATCTACTACAAACTTACCATGTTTTCAGGCGGAGGTAAAATACAAATCGGCGATGGGAAGATAGAAAAGAGAGGGGCGTGGGATCATTTTCGTGAGGTCACGAAAGTGGTCCCACGTCCCAAGTTACCCCTCAAGTCAGCTTCGTTTCCTCGACTTTGCGCACCGTGGTCATCAGTGCTTCTGTACTTTCGTCATAACCGATTTTAAACAGTGCTTCGGAGAGAAGCGGGTACACGTCGGTTTCTTCGTCCTGCTGCGCAGGTGCGTGAGCGATATGCGCTGCTATTTCGCGGAGGTCGGTGAGGATGCGAAGCTTGAGCGTGCGGACCGCTTCTTCAGCGGTCCACAGCGCCTGCATATCATAGTCAGCGGTTCTGCCGCATGGTGCCATACACTGACTGCACCCAGGCGCGAGCCGTTCTTTTTCCGCTCTGACTTTTCTGATCAGCTCTTCGATCGCAGCATCGTCCGAGTGAGCATCGAGGGTGGTGGTAACATCGTCCAGGCAGACATCGGGCGTGGTGGCAGCATCGTCCGAGTGGACATCAATGGCGGTTGCAGTATCGTCCAGGCAGGCATCGGGCGCGGTGGCCAGCAGCCCTTCCGTCATGACTGTCCATGTTTCGGCGGAAACGGTCGCCGGATCATCGATGGCTCTCGCGAGACCGATCAGTGCGCCGGTCAACACATCCTGCAAGCGGACGGTCGCAGCCTTTTTCGTATCGACACAGACGTCTTCTGCGGAGTTGGTGCCTCCGGCGATCTGTACATGCTGAACCTGAAGCATTTCTTTATCTGTCATACTGCACCTCGATCAATCCAGGATTCTGCCATCGATGCTGAACCTGAAGCATTGCTCTATCTGTCATGCCGCACCCCGCTCAGTCCAGGATCTTTCCGTCGATGCTGATCGTGACCACCTGCCATGGGATGAACTTTCCACTGGCCTGCAGTGCCTTCTTCGCGGCCATTTCGAGACCGCCGCAGCATGGCACCTCCATGCGGACGATGGTGACGCTCTGGATGTCGTTGTTCCGGATGATCTCTGTCAGCTTCTCGCTGTAATCGACATCATCGAGCTTCGGGCAGCCCACCAGTGCGACCTTACCACGGATAAATTCCCGGTGGAAGTCTGCGTAGGCATACGCGGTACAGTCGGCGGCGATCAGTAGCTTCGCACCATCGAAGTACGGCGCATTCACCGGCGCAAGTTTAATCTGTACCGGCCAGTTCCGAAGCTGAGATACAGTGCTGGTGTGCCCGCCGGCGGTCGCGTTCGCCTCCTCTGCATGCTGCATCATGCGGACTCTGGAGCCCGGGCAGCCGCCCTCGTGCATATGCTTCATCTTTTCCTGCAGCTCCTTTTTCTTCTTGTTTTCCTGAACCGCCGCCTCATCATACGCTGCAGCCTCACGCTCCTCGAAGCTGATCGCGCCCGTCGGGCAGGTCGGCAGGCAGTCGCCCATGCCGTCACAGTAGTCGTCTCTCAGGAGCTTCGCTTTCCCATCCACGATGCCGATCGCGCCCTCATGGCAGGCGCTGGCACAGATTCCACAGCCGTTGCATCTATCCTCATCGATATGAATAAGCTTTCGTATCATCTCGTCATCCTCCGTTTTATGTAAACCAGATTTCTTCATCCCGATGGAGACATTGGCCATCGAGGATAAGTTTTGCTTTTGTGGCTTGATCATAGTATATTTAAGCGAAATTGTATGTTTGATTTCAAACAAATCGGAGGGGCAATGCAGAAATATTTACCGATATTACGGAGCTGTCCGTTTTTTACCGACCTCAGCGATGAGGAGATTCTGTCGATTCTTCACTGCGTGCAGGCGTCCATGGTCACGCGGCCGCGGGGTGCGTATATCCTGCGCGCGGGCGATACGACCGAGGTCATGGGTCTCGTGCTGTCCGGTTCGGTGCTCATCCTCCAGGAGGACCTCTGGGGGCACCGGAATATCCTCTCGAAGTGCACGGCGGGCGACTTTTTCGGGGAGCCCTATGCGGCGACGTCCGGCACGGTTCTGAACGTCAATGCTGTCGCCGAGGACGATTGTGCGCTTCTCTTTCTGAATGTGAAGCGCCTTCTGACGAGCTGCCCGACCGCCTGCGACCACCATCAGAAGCTGATTCGAAATCTGGTCAGCGTGCTGGCGAACCGCCTGCTGGTCTTCAACGATAAGATCACGCACGTCAGCAAGCGCTCCACCCGGGAGAAGCTTCTGTCGTACCTTTCTTCAGAATCCGTCCGACAGGCATCGCTTTCCTTTGACATCCCCTTCGACCGGCAGCAGCTCGCTGACTATCTCTGTGTGGATCGTGCCGCCATGTCCGTGGAACTCTCGAAGCTGCAGAAGGAAGGCATACTCAAAACGAAACGCCGGCACTTCGAGCTGATCGTCGGCAGCGCATCTTAAGAATTTCGTAAGGGGGTCTGACCCCATAAACTTCAGTTTAGATTTTGTTTAGAAAAAATTAATGGGGTCAGACCCCCATTAATCGCGGCATAAAAACCCCCTGTTCGGGTGTGAACAGGGGGATTTCGTATGCACTGTGAGATGTACGAGGCGCGCAGACGATGCACATCATCGTACATTTTATAGATTACTCCAGCAGATCCTTCGCGGAGATGCCTGGGCTGGTCATCGCGTGGGTGTCGAGGATCTTATCGATGTTCTCCTGGGTGAGGATGCCCTTCTGGAGGATGAGATCCTTTACGGAGGCACCGGTGCGGATCGCTTCCTTCGCGATGTCGGCGGCGTGCTCGTAGCCGATGTGCGGGGTCAGAGCGGTGATGATGCCGACGGAGTGGTCGACGTAGCTCTGGCAGCGCTCGCGGTTTGCGGTGATGCCGACGATGCAGTTGTCGGTCAGGGTGTTCACCGCGTACGTAAGGAACTCCACCTCATGGGTGAGGTTCCAGAAGATGATCGGCTCGAAGGCATTGAGCTCGAGCTGACCGCCCTCGGCTGCCATGGTGATGGTGAAGTCGTTGCCCATGATGTTAAAGGCCACCTGATTCACAACCTCCGGGATGACCGGATTCACCTTGCCCGGCATGATCGAGGAGCCGTTCTGCTTCGCCGGGAGATTGATCTCGTTGAAGCCGCAGCGTGGACCGGAGGACATGAGACGCAGGTCGTTACACATCTTCGAGAGGTTGACGGCGCAGGTCTTGACGGCACCGGAGACAGCCACGAAACCGTCGAGGTTCTGGGTGGCGTCCACGAGGTTGAAGGCCTGCACGAGCTGGAGGCCGGTGACCATGGAGAGATTCGGTACGATGCGGCGGAGGTACATCTCGTCCGCATTGATACCCGTGCCGACGGCGGTGCCGCCCATGTTCAGGCAACGCATCTCATCCTGTGCGCGCTCCAGGCGAGCGATATCTCGACGTACGGCCTCACTGTAGGCCCGGAACTCCTGTCCGAGTCGAATCGGGACCGCGTCCTGCAGCTGTGTACGGCCCATCTTCAGGACGTCATCGAACTCCTCGGCTTTATCGGAGAGGGCCTTATAGAGGCGCTGCAGCTGGATCTGTGCCTTGATGAGGAGCTTGAGTACGGCGATCTTACCGGCGGATGGGAAGACGTCGTTCGTGGACTGACCGCAGTTTACGTGGTCGTTCGGATTTACGAGGGAGTAGTCGCCCTTTTCACCGCCGAGGATCTCGATCGCACGGTTCGCGATGACCTCGTTCGCGTTCATGTTGAGGCTCGTGCCTGCGCCGCCCTGGATCGGGTCGACGATGAAGGCGTCGCGGAACTCGCCGGCGACGATCTCGTCACAGGCCTGTACGATAGCGTCCGCGACCTTCTTGTCGAGGAGACCGATCTCGAGGTTCGTGATGGCGGAGGCCTTCTTGATCTCTACGATGGAGTTGATGATTTCTGGATGCATCTTCAGTCCGGTGATGTGGAAGTTCTCGTAAGCACGAAGTGACTGGACGCCATAGTACGCGTCCTTCGGGACGGTGCGATCGCCGATGGAATCGTGTTCGGAACGGAAATTTGAATTTACAGCTGCCATGTGTATATCCTCCCTGATGGTGGTTAATCTTCTTGTCTTCACTATAGCTTCGTGTTATGTTATTTTCAAATACTTATATGATGAACTGTCATATAGTCTACAGGCTATAACATGCTGTGCTTGGTGGTGCGTCAGCAACTCGTCCGCCCATCGTCCTGGGCAGGCCAATGTCGTCTGCCGGACAGTTCGTCGTCCGTCCAGGACGCGGTGGTGCCGGGCAGGAAGTGGAGGGGGTATGTTTCAGTCGATGCGCTATATCTATGAGGTTTATAAGGAGATGAGCTTTTCCCGTGCGGCGCAGAAGCTCTTTATCAGTCAGCCGTCGCTCAGTGCCGCTGTAAAAAAGGAGGAGGAGCGGATCGGTGCGCCGATCTTCGACCGGAGCACGAACCCGATTCATCTTACCGAGGTCGGTCAGGAGTATATCCGTGCGGTGGAGCGTATCATGGATGCGGAGAACAGCTTCGAGAGCTATGTGAGTGACCTCACGGAGCTCCAGCATGGCGCGATCACCATCGGCGGCACGAACTTCTTCGTATCCTATGTACTGCCGCCGATCCTCAGTCGCTTTACGGCGAGCTATCCGTCGATTCATATCACACTCGTCGAGGGCTCGACGAGTGAGCTGACGGAGAAGCTGTCGGCGGGCACCCTCGATCTGCTCCTCGACAACAGTGAGCTCGATTCGCTGGTTTTCGATCGGAAGGTGATTCAGGAGGACCATCTCCTCATGGCGGTGCCGGTGGACTTCGCGTCGAACATGGAAGTCGTGCCTTATGCATTGACCGCGGCGGACGTAAAGGCCGGACATCACCTCGCGGCCGAGCGGACCCCGGTACCGATGCACGTCTTCCGCGACGACCCTTTCCTGCTGCTGCACGAGCGGAACGACACGCGCGAGCGCGCCATGACGATCTGCCGGGAGAACCACTTCAGTCCGAAGATCCGACTCGAGCTCGACCAGCAGATCACCGCGTACAACCTCGCCTGCTACGGCATGGGCATCGCTTTCGTCGGCGACTCGCTGATCCAGAACGTCCCGAAGGCGAAAAACCTCCTCTTCTATAAGCTTGAAAACCGCGACTCTGTCCGCCAGATCAGCTTTTATTATAAGAAGAACCGCTACGTGTCGCGGGCACTTGCCGCGTTCCTGGAGATGATTTGATTTTCAATTCGAAAAAAGCGCTATTTGCCAACGCTCTGTAATGTAGAATTTCCACAGGTGTTACTGTTCAAACGTAGTTAAGTCAAGGCGTGGATCGGCAGCCGTCCGCCGATCCACGAGTGAACCGTAACCCACAGGGCCCTTTCTGTCAAATGAAGATGGATGACCATGTTCCTTCCATCGAAATCATGGTAAGCTAGTGGTGGATATCGACGAAAACTCTCATCCAGGAACAGAGTTTTGAGTGAGCGCCGGGGGCGAGTTCCGAAGGTGGTGTGATGAAGTCACGCCAGAGATATTGGCGGGCGGGGCAGAGTTTACCAGAGCAGAAGCCGGACGAAACAGAGACTGGTCGGGGCTGATCGGATGGAGAACCCTGTTTCGAATCGTGCAGGCGATGGGGCAGAGGTATAAGCAGGTGGAGGTGACGTATGAATAACTTAGTGAGCATCGGTCGCATGGCGGAGATGAATGGTGTCACGGTGGCGACGCTTCGACTCTACGATGAGATGAATCTTCTGAAGCCGCGGCGGACGGACCCGAAGACGGGGTATCGCTACTACGACATCTCGCAGAACGCGCGTCTCGATATGATCGCGTACATGAAGGAGCTCGGGATGAGTCTGTCGGAGATACAGGATATCCTCGAGAAGGAGGACATCACGCTGATCGAGACACTGCTGGTGAAGAAGAACGAGCAGCTGCATGAGCAGATGCGGGAGCTCAAGTCCCGGCATGCGGCGGTGGAGCGCGCGATTGCGTCGATCGAGAAGTACCGGAAGTCGCCGACGAATGGGACCGTGTCGCTCGAGTATATCGACCGACGCTATACCTATGGCCGTCCATGCCATCACAATTTTTACGAGATGGATGCGGCTTCCTTCGAGGAGGAGCTGATGGCGCTCCGGCAGGAGCTCGTGAAGAAGGGCTTCCTCCACGTCCACTCGTATAATGTCGGCACCACGATCACGGGCGCAAACTTCGAGGCGGGGCGTTTCATCCCGGAGGAGAGCTTCGTCTTCGTGGACCACAAGGACCGGGACATCGTGCCGGGCGTGAAGGTCCTCGACAGCGGTATGTTCGCCTGCATCTACCTCGATTCCTTCGACGAGGAGATCGCATACGCGCTGAAGCTCCGCGACCACTGCCGCGCGCAGGGCTGGATCCTCGACGGCGACTACATCTGCGAGATCATCACGGAGTTTAATGTCTTCGACAGCGAGAAGCGCAGTATGTTCATGCGCCTGCAGGTGCCGGTACGCTTCAGCTGATGCTCGATGCCAATGCTTCTGTCCGCCATGCATGTGCGTGCCTGCTGCGCGCTTCCGTCCACGAGCGTGTACTTCTGCCTGCGATGCAGTAGCGGGCGGTGACGACTCGCCAGCATTGGCCTGTGATGGTTTTGATAATTAATTATCAATTCTGCTTGACTCTCTTCCGACAGCAGACCTTATAGTGGAGCTATAAGAAAAGTTCGTATTTATGAAGACCCTCAGGGTCTGGAATGGAGGAAGATATGGAGAAGATTAAGGTCGTTCAGTATGGTTGTGGTAAGATGGCGAAGTACATCATCCGCTATCTGTATGAGCATGGCGCTCAGATTGTAGGTGCGATCGATGTGAATCCGGCTGTGGTGGGCATGGATATCGGTGATTTCGCAGGACTCGGTCTGAAGACCGGTATCCTCATCTCAAACGACGCCGATAAGGTGCTCGATGAGTGCGATGCAGATGTAGCGATCGTGACGCTGTTCAGCTTCATCAACGACATCTATGATCATGTAGAGAAGTGCGTGGCACGTGGCATCAATGTTATCACCACCTGTGAGGAGGCGATTTATCCGTGGACGACGGCAGCGGCACAGATCAACAGGCTCGATGCGCTGGCGAAGGAGACCGGCTGCACTGTCGCGGGCAGCGGCATGCAGGATATTTTCTGGATCAATATCGTCGGCCTGGTCGCAGGTGGCATGAACAGGATCACGAAGATCAAGGGCGCCTACAGCTATAACGTCGACGAGTATGGACTCGCACTTGCAGAGGCACATGGCTGTGATCTCACGAAGGAAGAGTTCGAGGCGCAGATCGCGCATCCGGCAGCATTTGAGCCGTCCTACGCATGGAACGCGAGTGAGGCCATCTGTAACAAGCTCGGCCTGACCATCAAGTCGATCACGCAGAAGCATGTTCCATACATCATCGATCATGACATCTATTCCGAGACCCTCGGCAAGACCATCGAGGCAGGAAAGTGCATCGGTATGTCCGCGGTTGTAACGATCGAGACCATGCAGGGGATCATCGTCGAGGAGGAGACCATCGGTAAGGTTTACGGACCGGACGACGGCGATATGTGTGACTGGAAGATCTCCGGCGAGCCGGATACCGAGTTCCACGTAGTGAAGCCGGCGACCGTCGAGCACACCTGCGCGACCATCGTGAACCGTCTCCCGCAGCTCCTGAACGCACCGGCGGGTTATGTCACCGTCGACCAGTTCGACCCGAACGCATACCTCACCTATCCGATGGAGTATTACATCTGATGAAGTAAGCAGGATTTTCATAACAGCGCAGCCGGGGATTTTCTCCCCGGCTGTTTTTTCGTGTATGATCCGGTCGAAATACCGCAGATTCGATACGACTGGACACGAGATGCTTTTTTCGAAAATCGTGTATATTTAATCGGCGATTGACAGCGAAAATTGGCGTCTGATTCCGATTTTTACAGACACGATTTCTGAAAAAGTGCTTCCGTGTATAGTTTCTCTTCTGAGTCCGGCTTCGAGCGCAACTTTCATATACACAAAATCGAAAATCACCGAATCATGTCGATCGTCGCCTGCGTCTGCCGAAACTATGCCTCCTGCAAGCGAGAAATCCGCAGTATTTCGCACATCCAGGCTTAAATCTGATATGATATAAGTAGATTTTACAACTGTACGTGAGCGTGCCGATGCAGGCACCGGGAGGTACGCGCTTCCGTGCGCGGACTTCCAACAGAAGAGCGTGCCATACAGGCACCGAGGAGGTGACGGATGAGAAAGAGAGACATTGCCTTCGGGCTGGGGTTTCTGATGATGGCGATTTCACTGTCGGCATGTGCGAAGTCGGAGAAGAATCCGGCAACGACGGAAGGGCCGACGGCGGTCGAGGCGACAGATGCAGCGGATACGACGGAGAAGAAGTCGGGTGCAGATGAGGATGCTTCCTCAAAGGGGCCGGGCACCGGGCAGGATGCATCGGGCGACACCACAGGAAAACAAGATGGTACCGGCACAGATGTGTCAGGCCAGGGCACCGCGCAGGGTGTGCAGCACATTCCGCTCACGCTGGAGACGCGCAGTCTGAGCGCCTGCAAGCCGGACAGCTATACGACGATGGCGCAGTACGACTACTTCACCCTCGAGCTGGATGCGCAGACGGCGAAGCAGTATCCGGCGCTCCAGCGTGCCCTCGTGCAGATGGAGAAGGACGAAACCGCTCGCGCACAGAAGTCGATCGCGGATCTCTCCACGGAGTACCAGGAGCTGACCGCCGACTGGAGCGATTACGAGGGCCATATGAGTGAGAGCGTCAAGCCGCATGTGATGCGCGCGGATTCCAGAATCGTGAGCGTACTCTGCAGCTTCGAGGATTATCACGGTGGCGCGCACGGTTACTACTACACCTACGGACTGAACTATGATGTGGCGAGCGGCCGGGAGCTGAAGCTCTCCGACGTCGTGTCGAAGAAGGCGCAATTCATCGAGCGCGTGCGCGACAAGTTCGAAGAGAAGTACGCGAACGACTCGTATATGCTGACGAACGCGGGCGAGTACCTCAGCTCCCTCGGGGAGGAGGAGTACGCGAGCACGCCTTGGACCATGGATTCCGAAAGCATCACGCTCTTCTTCGCGCCGTACGTCCTCGGCACCTACGCGGATGGTGCGCAGGAAGTCAGCATTTACTTCGACGAGGCACCGGAGCTTTTCGACGCGAAGTACCTCGACACCTGCGCGGACTACGTCATCCCGCTGCTCCCGGCCCGTTCGTATGAGGCCAATGCAGGCGACGGGAAGCGTGTGGCGATCGACGTGGACTTCGACTACAACGACGAGTACGGAAGCTACGCCCGGGAGTACGTGATCGGCAATGTCCGCATCTGCCCGGAGAATTATAGCTATTCCTCGGACAGCTACATCGTATATGCCGGTGGAAAGCACTACCTCTACACCTTCTCCTCGACCGAAAATGACTATTCGATGCTGGAGGTCGTGGATATAGCGACGAAGAGCTTCGATGAAAGCCGCAGCGTAAATGCGAGACTATATGTACCGGACTATACCTGGGACGAGGGAGACGCGTATGATACGAGCTGCCAGAGCGGACCGGTGTTCACGGATCCGTCTGAGTTTACACTCGCCTGCAGCCACCTCGATATGCTCGGCACCACGAGCGGCTATCGGAACTACCATGTCGGTGTCGATGGGTATCCGGTCGCAGCTGAGCCGTACTATACGATGGATACGAGCTTCGCGATCCGCGCGAAAAAGGATCTGAAGCTCGACCTCGTCGACGCAGGTGGCACGAAGACCGGCACGAAGACCGTTCCGGCCGGCACCTACCTCTTCGATATGCGCACCGACGGTGAGACCTTCGTGGATCTCCAAACGATCGACGCATCAGCCCTCGACATCAGCGACGAAAGCGACTGGAAGTACTTCCAGATCCCGGAACGCAGTACCGGCTACATCGACCTCACGAAGCCGATCTACCGCGTCGAGATCGACCATGACGCCGGCTGGCCATACCACGCGAACGGCGTCGAAGAAGACAGCCTCTTCGAAGGCATCATGTATGCAGGATGAGAACAGCGAACATCCGATAAAAGCATCAAAATAGGGCCCCGCTGTCGGAGATACAGTGCACACTGCATCCAGACGGCGGGGCCCTCTGATTTTCGTAAAAACTCCCCGCAAATTCCGGATGCTGCCCATACTATTAAAAATTCATATAAGTTGACACGCATTTGCCTGTAATTTATTATTCACACATGAAACTTCGTGATCAGAGCAAAGGAAATCACCATGGAAAATAAGCGAGCAGAAGCGACAGATGAGCGTCACCTCTGGAATATAGACATCAACGATCGAAGTCCGCACGGGATCTGTGTGATGCACGTGCGGCTGAACGAGGCCGGGGTGCCGTACGACTGGTGCTTCGACTACTGTAATCCTGCGCTGGCACGGGCAGAGGGGACGACGCCGGAGGCGCTTCGCGGAAAGAGCTACTTCGAGCTGCGTCCGAACAGCAGCCGCGAGTGGCTGCCGTACTACTACCGGGCGGCCTATGAGGATACCTACCAGGCGTTCGACGTCGTATCGCAGCAGACCGGCACCTACCTCCACGTAGAGGTGCTGCCGACCGGGAAGACCGGCTACTGCATGTGCATCCTCTATAACATTCAGCAGGAGATCATCGAGAAGGAGCTTAAGAACCGGCAGCTGCAGGAGATGTACCAGCAGCTCGCAAACGAGAAGCAGGTGCTGGACCAGCTCTGTACAGACTACACCGCCGTATATCAGGTCAATGTCGACACCGGGACCTTCAACGTTCTGCATATCGCATCCGGCACCAACGCCAGTCGCCTGCTGGAACGGGAGTATACCGATTTCGAAGCATTTACGGATCGCTATGTGGAGACCTATCTCTATCCAGAAAAGCGGGAAGCGTTACGGTCATGGCTCCGTATGGCGAATATCCGGAAGATGCTGTCGGAGCAGCCGCGTGTGACCGGACACTATGAGAGCATGCCGACACCGACCGGACACCGCTACTTCGAGGCGCAGATCGTGCGGACGCAGGATGCGCAGGGCCAGATGTATGCACTGATCGGTTTCCGCTGCATCGACGCCATCATGGAGCAGGAAAAGTCGGTACAGCAGGAGCTGAAGACGGCGCTCGACGAGGCGCAGCTTCGCTATGAGATCATCTCGGCGATTTCGAAGGCCTATACGACCATCGTGCGCATCGACCTCGTGCAGGATCGCGTAGAGAAGATCAGCGATCGGGGCCATGCGCAGGACATCGCTGAGACCGAGAAGACGGCGAGCGCAGGGCTCCGGAAGGTATGCGACATACAGGTGGCACCGGAGTACCGTGAGGCAGTGAAGACCTTCATGGACCTCGCGAGCCTCCCGGAGCGGATGGCGCACGAGGACATCCTCGACACCGAGTATAAGATGGTCGACGGCAGCTGGCATCGCCTGTCCTTCCTCGTGAAGAAGCGGGATGCGACGGGGCGCGTCACCCACGTGCTCGCTACGGTGCGAAGCATCAGTGATGTGAAGCGACGGGAGCTCGACCTCGTCTACCAGGCGGATGCAGCGAAGCGGGAAGGGGAGATGAAGGCCCGCTTCCTGTCGAACATGAGCCACGACATCCGGACACCGCTGAACGGTGTTATCGGTCTCGTGAACCTCGCGGAGCAGTATCCGAGGGACCTCGAGATGCTGACGAAGATCCGGGCGCGGGAGAGGGAGACGCTCCAGTACCTCGTGTCCCTCGTGAATGATATCCTCGATATGAACAAGCTCGCGAGCGGTGCGATCGAGGAGCGGAGCCTCGACTTCGATCTCGTCGATACGCTCGTTCGCGTAAACCAGCAGGAACAGACGAAGGCAGAGAAGAAGGGCATACAGTATCAGATCGACTGGAATCGCGGCGACATCCGGCACCCGGCGCTGCGTGGAAATCCGGTATACCTCAGCCGTATCCTCACAAACATCGTGGACAACGCCATCAAGTTCAGCGCGCCGGGCACGACGGTCCGCGTCTGGGGTGAGGAGCTGACGGACATCACACAGGTCGAGGGTGATGCTTCCGCCGCCGCTGCCGTCACTGCGCAGGACACCACGGCTTCGGCGGTCGATGTGGGCGCTTCCGCAGCTGGGCCGGACAGGGAGGTGACGAGCGCCGGGGCAGAGACATTGGCCTCGGAAGCCGCACCGCAGAAGACGGTGTTCCGCTTCTACTGTGAGGATCAGGGCTGCGGTATGAGCGAGGAGACGCTGCAGCGCGTCGGCATGGCGTTCACACAGGGCGAAGAGACGAGCCGGACGCAGTACCAGGGTGCCGGCCTCGGCCTCGCGATCACGAAGCAGCTGGTCGAGCGCATGGGCGGCCGGATGAAGATCGAGAGCACCCTCGGCGTCGGCACGAAGCTCATGATCGAGCTTCCGTTCGGCATCAGCGAGCAGAACGCGATTCATCCGGAGGACCAGAACCTTGATGAGATCCCGGTGGCGGGTATCCGTGCGCTGGTGGTCGAGGATAACGAGCTGAACCGCGAGATCGCGACCTTCATGCTCGAGAACCATGGCATCGAGGTCACACCGGCGGTGGACGGCCAGGAGGCGGTGGAGATCTTCGAGCACTCCGTCCAGGGCTACTTCGGCGTGATCTACATGGACATCATGATGCCGCGTATGAACGGCCTCGATGCGACCCGGGCGATCCGCGCCATGAAGCGGCGCGACGCGCACTCGATTCCGATCATCGCGATGTCGGCCAATGCGTTCGCCGACGACATCATCAACGGCCGTCTCGCCGGTATGAACCGGCACCTCGCGAAGCCGGTCGACGAGGCGGGCATGATCCGCGCGCTTCGCGAGTGCATGTCGGAGACCGATGTGCTGAAGCTCTCGGACGAGCTGTAAAAAAGCATGGACCGCCCGGCGAATCGTGCTATAATGTAAATTAATAGTAAATTGACGGTATGCATATCTATAGCGATATAGATATGCATACTTTTATGTTGAAACATATATATCCCGGACATATGCAGGCGATAACCCGCAGTGATCGCAGAGGACGCCCTGTATGGTTGGGAGCATGGCCTGTATGTGTATGTAGATGAACTGGAGAGATTTATGGAGCAGAGTACCGCTATCAAAAAGAAAACCACCACCCGTGACATGACGACGGGCAACATCGCGAAGGAGATCATGCTTTTCGCGCTGCCACTGATGTTCGGCAATATCTTCCAGATGCTGTACAACACCGTTGACTCGATCGTCGTCGGCAACTACGTCAGCACCGAGGCTCTCGCGGCGGTCGGCGCGACCACGATGATCGTCAACATGGCGGTGTTCTTCTTCAACGGCTTCTCGATCGGTGCCGGTGTCATCATCGGCCGTTATTTCGGTGCGAAAAACATGGAGCGACTGCACGATTCCATCGAGACCACCATGGCCACCACCTTCGTATGCTGTGTGCTCTTCACCATCATCGGTATCCTGGGCGTACCATTCATGCTCGACTTCATGGCGACCCCGGACGACGTCATGGCCGACGCCAGCACCTACCTCCGCACCTACTTCGCGGGCATCGCCGGCCTCCTCATCTACAACATCGGCTCCGGCATCCTGCGTGCGGTCGGTGACACGCGCCGCCCACTGTACTTCCTGGTACTGACCTCCGTCTTAAACATTGGCCTCGACCTCCTGTTCGTGCTGCAGTTTCACCTCGGCATCTTCGGCGTGGCGCTCGCGACGATCATCTCGCAGTTCATCTCGGCAGAGCTCACACTGCTCCTGCTGCTCCGTACGAAGGACATCTATCGTCTGACCCTTCACGACTGCCGCATCGAACCAAAGATGCTCCGGCAGATCCTGGCAGTCGGCCTCCCGGCGGGCATCCAGTCGGTCATCACCGCGTTCTCGAACGTCTTCGTCCAGTCCTACATCAACAACTTCGGTTCGGCCTGCATGGCCGGCTGGACGAGCTACAACAAGCTCGACGCCTTCATCATGCTTTTCATCCAGAGCATGGCCATGGCGTCGACGACCTTCGTCTCGCAGAACATCGGCGCCCAGAAGGTGAAGCGGGCCAATGAAGGCACCGTGGCGTCGGTGGTGATGACCCTTATGCTGAACGCCAGCCTCGCCGTGTTCCTCTGGATCTTCGCCCCACCAGCCGTCGGCCTCTTCACCCCGGACCCGGATGTCATCTTCTACGGAACGCTGTTCCTTCGTCAGAACGTGTTCTTCCTCCTGTTTAACAGCGTGAACCACGTCCTCGCCGGCGCCCTCCGCGGCCGCGGCGACTCCACCGGCCCGATGATCATCATGCTGCTGAGCTTCGTCGCCGTTCGTCAGACCTACCTCTTCTTCATGACCCGCTTCATCGCGAACACCCCGGCCACCGTCGGCTTCGGCTACCCGGTCGGCTGGACCACCTGCTGCATCCTCGAAACGATCTACTTCTTCCGCCGCTGGAGCCGGAAGAACTGATCGAGTGGGGGCTGCCCCCTTCCCACACAAATTACGAATGGAAATCAATCATTTCCAGTGCTATGATGGAGCCCGAAATCAGGGGCTCCATTTTTTGACGCCCGGGGTCTGACCCCTTCCCGCACACCATTTCACAACGTGAATTCAGTCGGAACCCCGGGGGCTGACCCCCTTCCTGTACACCACTTCACGAATTACATTTGAGGCACGAACTATGGAAAAGTATTTCGACATCAACGAATCCGGCTTCAGCATCCGCTGCAAGCTCTACTATAATAAGGATCTTCATAAGCTCCCACACATCGTCGTCGCGACCTACGGCTTCGGTGGCAACAAGGATAACAAGGCCATCGAGAAATTCGCCGAGCGCCTCACCACGAAGTACCACGGCTACGGTGTCGTCTGCTTCGACTGGCCATGCCACGGAAAAGACGCCCGCAACAAGCTGATCCTCGACGAGTGCTGCACCTACCTCGACCTCGTCACCCGTTACGTACGGGAGACCATGCACGCCGAGGACGTCTACAACTACTCCTCGAGCTTCGGTGCCTACATCACCCTCCGCTACCTCGCGGAAAACGGCGACAACCCGTTTAAGCGCATCGCCTTCCGCTGCCCGGCGATTAAGATGTACGACGCCATCGCCGCCGGCGTCACCCCGGAGGACTGGGATAAGCTCCGGAAGGGCAAGGAGATCCTCCGCGGCTTCGACCGGAAGATAAAACTCACCGAGGACTTCTTCGATGATCTCCGGGCCCATGATGTCAGCAGCTGCGACTTCATGGACTACGCCGAATCCATCCTCATGATCCACGGCACGAAGGACGAGATGGCCCCGATCGAGGTCACCCGGAAGTTCAGCGATGACAACGTCATCGAACTCATCGAAGTCGAAAACGCCGATCACCCCTTCAGCAACCCAGCCTGCATGGACCTCGCCATCCAGAAGATCATCGAATTCTTTGCGCCAGCGGAGAAATAAGCATCAGCTTATTTCGTAGCGATATCCCACCGAGCTATGCTTGGTGCCCGCAGGGCGAACACTGGCCCACCACAGGCCAGTGTTCGGGCCTCATCACCATCTCTGTCAACTTCCTTAAAATTTCATGAAATTTGGGCACATGGGCGGTTATGACAGGTATTCGTTCTTGTAAACAGATAGTAAAACACTTATAATGTTTCTGTGTTTCCCATTACGGGAGAAATGTTTTTCGGCCATCCAGGGCCGATACATAGGAGGAAAGTATTTATGAAAAAGAGAATGATTGCAGCACTTATGGCTGTATCCATGGTTGCTTCTCTCGCAGCCTGCGGTTCCAGCAAGCCAGCAGAGACCACAGCAGCATCTGCAGAGACCACAGCCGCAGCGGAGGCAGGAACTGAGGCCGCAGCAGCAGAGACCACCGCAGCCGCAGAGGCTACCGGTAAGGATGCTTCTGACGTGAAGATCGGTATCGTAACCGATGTCGGCGGTGTAAATGATGGTTCCTTCAACCAGTCCGCATGGGCAGGCCTTTCCAAGGCAGCAGACGAGCTCGGCTTCCAGGCTTCTTACCTCGAGTCCCACACCGACGCGGATTACAAGCCAAACATCGAGACCTATATCGATGAGGATTACGACATGATCATCTGCATCGGCTACGCACTCGCAGATGCACTGAAGGATGAGAGCGCAGCGAACCCGGATATGAAGTTCGCCATCGTCGATGATGCTTCTCTCGCAGATGTTCCTAACGTAACTTCCCTTATGTTCGAGCAGGCACAGGCTTCCTACCTCGTAGGTTATGTAGCAGGTAAGACCACCAAGACCAACACTGTAGGTATCGTTCTCGGTATGGCGACCGACCTCATGAACCAGTTTGGTTACGGCTATGTTGCCGGTGCGGTCGATGCAAACCCGGATTGCAAGGTTCTCCAGAACAACGCAAACTCCTTCGCAGATACCGCTGCTGGTAAGACGGCTGCAAACAACATGGTTGCTCAGGGCGCAGACGTGATCTTCCACGCAGCTGGTGGTACCGGCCTCGGCGTCATCGATGGCTGTAAGGAAGCCGGCATCTGGGCGATCGGCGTTGACTCCGATCAGTCCTCCATCGCTCCGGAGACCATCCTTACATCCGCTATGAAGCGTGTAGATAACGCTGTATACGATGTAGCGAAGGCAACCGTAGAGGGTACTGTTGAGCCAGGCGTAAAGACCTATACCCTTGCAGACGCAGGTGTTGATCTCGCTCCGACCACAGACAACATCGACCCGGCTATTCTCGCTGAGGTTCAGGATGTGAAGCAGCAGATCGTTGACGGTAAGATCACTGTTCCGTCAAACAAGGCTGATTTCGAAGCAAAGTACGGCGACATCTACGAGCTCGACTAATCCTCACTCGTTCTATATGAAACCGCAACCGGGTGGCACACGCCACCCGGTTTTTTATAAAAAAATATAGAATTTCATCGTCATCTATTATATTATAGGTATAAAGAAAAAACGCGAACGATTATTGATTTTGAGGAGACGATTACAAAATCAAATCGGAATTCGACTCTGATTCCGACTATGCCTCCGACTCTGGGGCCGTCTCTGAATCCGATCGTCCGCGGACATGATACAGAATACGAGGTAATCTATATGAGAGATATTTCCATGGAGCGCGTAAACCAGACGCGCGAAGCGATGCTGGAGACCGTGAAGTCCCCGACCCTGACACATGAGCAGAAGGTAGCGACGATGGCGAATCAGGCGGATTCCCTGCTCGAGGTGCTGAACCTTCCGGAGGGACTCGATGAGCTCCTGAACCAGCCGATCGACCGTCAGTGCATCTGCGACCTCAGCGAGGGCCATGCACCGCTGCGCCCGCGCTACATCATCCCGAATTACGAGAAGTTCATGAAGGAGGGCTCCCGCTTCCTGAACCTCGAGCCGCCGAAGGACCTCTTCGAGGCGATCAATGCACTCGAAATCATCTATCGTCATGTCCCGTCCGTGACCAACTTCCCGGTCTACGTGGGACAGCTCGATGAGCTCCTCGACCCGTTCGTACAGGATATGGACGAGGCACTCGCGCAGAAGCTGATCACCCTGTTCTTCGTCAACATGGACCGCACGATCCTCGATTCCTTCTCCCACGGCAATATCGGCCCGCGGGACACGAAGGCCGGCCGTCTCATTCTGAAGGCGATCGAAGCGACCCGGGATGCCGTACCGAACATCACGATGAAGTACGACGAGGCGGAGACCCCGGATGACTTCGCACTCGAGTGCGTAAGGGCAGCGCTGGCTTCCGCGAAGCCGTCCTTCGGAAACCATGCGATGTTTAAGTCGGAGCTCGGCGAGGATTACGTCATCGCCTCCTGCTACAACGGCCTCAAGTTCGGCGGCGGCTCCTATACCCTCGTCCGCCTCATCCTCGGCAACATCGCGAAGCGCGCGAAGAACATCGAGGACTTCCTGCAGAACCAGCTCCCGTACGTGATGGATATCCAGGCACGCTACATGGATGAGCGTATCCGCTTCATCGTGGAGGAGTCCGGCTTCTTCGAGAACAACTTCCTCGCGAAGGAGGGTCTCATCCGCCGCGATCTCTTCAGTGCGATGTTCGGTCTCGTCGGCCTCGCAGACGCCGTCGACATCCTGCTGGAGAAGGAGGGCCATCCGGAGTGGCGCTTCGGCCGTGATGACGAAGCGACGAAGCTCGGCGTACGCATCATGGACGTGATCAAGGACTTCAACGATCACCACTTCAATCCGTACTGTGAAGCGACCGGCGGTCACTTCCTCCTGCACGCGCAGGTCGGCATCGCCTCCGACGTGAACGTCACCCCGGGCACCCGTATCCCGATCGGTGAGGAGCCGGCGAACCTGGTGGATCAGCTCATGATCCTGTCGAACTTCCACCACTACTTCCCATCCGGAACCGGCGACATCTTCCCGATCGACATGACCGTGCACAAGAACCCGGACTACGTCCTCGATATCATCAAGGGCTCCTTCCGGCAGAACCTTCGCTATTTAAGCTTCTACGCGAGCGACTCCGACGTCATCCGCGTCACCGGCTACCTCGTAAAGAAGTCTGAGATCGAGAAGCTCGAGCAGGGCCAGAACGTCAAGCACGACACAACCGCCCTCGGCCTCGGCGCGAAGCAGAACTGCCACATCATGGAACGAAAAGTCCGCTGATACGGCACCCATGAGGAACATCCACACAGCGAGGAGAGCAGACCAGCACATGGCCTGATCTCCTCGCTGCATTTTGATGGAAGACAGGCACGATGAGTGATTTCGAGGCTGATCATGCCTACAGTGAAGAAAAAAGGAGAGAGAAATGCGAAACGATCCGAGACGTGCGTGCGGCCGCGTGCCCGTGAACAAAATCATCCCGTTCAGCTCCGTCGACGGCCCCGGCAACCGTACCGCCGTCTTCGTTCAGGGCTGCAACTTCAACTGCCACTACTGCCACAACCCGGAGACCCGCGCCGTCTGTATCAGCTGCGGTGCCTGCGTCGCGACCTGCCCGGCCGGCGCCCTCACGCGCTCAGCCGAAGGCCTCGTCCTCTTTGATCCGGTGAAGTGCGTCGGCTGCGATACCTGCATCCATACCTGCACCCATGACGCGAGCCCGCGTATCCGCTACATGAACGCGGAAGAGGTGTACGCCGAGGTGCGGAGAAACGTCCCGTTCATCCGCGGCGTCACCGTCTCCGGCGGCGAATGCACCTTCTACCCGGCCTTTCTCCACGACCTCGCGGTCCTCGCGAAGCAGGACGGCCTCGGCTTCCTCCTCGACTCGAACGGCAGCTATGACTTCGAAGCCGATCCGGCGGAGCTCCTGTCCGTGATCGACGGCGTCATGCTCGACATCAAGGCCTACGACGCCGCAGACCACCGTGCCGTCACCGACGTGGATAATGCACTCGTCCTCCGGAACATGCGCTTCCTCGCCGACCGCGGCCAGCTCTACGAAGTCCGGACCGTCATCGTCCCGGAGCTCTTCGACACCGAAAAGACCATCGTCGACACCGCCCGCGCGCTGCAGCCATACCTGTCACGGCAGAAGCATTGGCCGGAAAACGAGGGGACGAGCATACGCTATAAGATCATCAAGTACCGCCCGTTCGGCGTCCGCGAAGCGTACCGCAGCTTCACCCCGCCGACCGACGCCTGGCTCGAGCACCTCGCCGACCTCGCACGCTCTGAGGGGATGACGGATATCGTAATTATATGAAGTCAGGCAGGGGCCGCCCGGAGGGCCGGCACCAGCAGCCATACGTAGAGACCGTGTGAAATCAAGTCGGGTCCCCTTAGCAGCACTTCAACAAACCAGTGTAAAACACGCGCGATTTATGATATTCTAAAGGGTATCAACAGAGTGAAAGTACCGTCTCTGTCCTGGCTTTTCCGACAGAACGGCCGTGTCAACCAGCAGT
>ERZ1034980.260-NODE-260-length-43058-cov-131.077716_pt1 | contig 43058 bp, 71 predicted proteins | sample MGYA00520622_ERZ1034980 | MGnify/ENA primary metagenome ERZ1034980 (study PRJEB33766, sample SAMN09781791) | gut metagenome | biome: gut microbiome | host: Homo sapiens | place: Madagascar | study: EMG produced TPA metagenomics assembly of the PRJNA485056 data...
CGACTGCATCGAAGATTTAGATGATGCAATCGCACTGGTGGATGTGTTTGAAAGCTGGCTCGATGATCTGACCAATGTTTCGGATACGCTTATTAAGCCGGAAAATCTGCCCGCTTGGAAGTACAGCGATTTGCCTACATACTTCCGCACGCTGGGCATTGCCCGACAGAAAATGCTACAGATTTCTGACCGCTTTGCGAAAGCAGAAGATGGAAAGGCGGTGATCCTGTGAACGCTTTGATTCCTGTGAACTATGATAATCCGGAACGCCCCACCGTGAGCGGGCGTGAGCTACATGAATTCTTGGGCGTGAAAGCAAGATACAATGACTGGTTTCTTCGTATGGTTGAGTACGGTTTTACCAATGGAATTGACTATGCAGAGGTTTTGGACAAAAATGTCCAAAACCCCAAAGGCGGCCGGCCGAGCACCGATCACCAGCTGACCATTCCAATGGCGAAAGAGCTGTGCATGATTCAGCGCAACGAGCGTGGCAAACAGGCACGGCAATACTTCCTGAAAGTTGAGGAGCAATGGAACAGCCCCGAAGCCGTTATGCGCCGGGCGGTGCTGATTGCGCAGCGCAAGAATGACCAGCTGAAAGCGGAGAACAAGTTGCTGGCCGCCGACAACGAGCGCATGAAGCCAAAAGAGATCTTTGCAGATGCGGTATCTGCCAGCCAGAACAGCATTCTGGTTGGCGAGATGGCGAAACTCTTGCGCCAGAACGGCGTTGAGATGGGGCAGAATCGCTTTTTTGAATGGCTGCGGCAAAACGGATACCTTGTCAATCGGCGCGGCACAGACCGCAATATGCCCACGCAGAAAGCAATGGAAATGGGTTTGTTTGAAATCAAGGAAACTTCCATTACGCATTCGGATGGGCACATCAGTGTGACCAAAACCCCGAAAATCTCCGGCAAAGGACAGGTTTATTTTGTGAACAAACTGTTAAGCGGCAAGGCAAAAACCTGATAGTTAGATAACAAAAATCCGACAGGAAAACGAGAGTTTTCTTGTCGGATTTTCCTTTATTATTAAGGTAAGAAAAGGAGCGCTTCTTTATTACCTTAAATAAAGGAGGAAAATTTTTATGAGTGAAATGATTCCTGCAAGCCGTGGCGTTGCGAATGCTGGCCTGACCACCGGCGTGATCGGCACTGCTCTGGGTGCGTTGAATGCGCTTGCCGGTTTGGGCGGCGCAGCCGTGGCCGGAACTGTCGTGCGCGACAGTGACGAGCATTTTGTAAATCGCTACGAGTTGAACCTTGTGCGCGAGCTGCAGAACAAGGATGCAGCTCTGGCTATTTCCGAGAGTGAAAAACACACCGAAAAGAAGATGGTGGAAGTCTATAACGCTCTGAATGCGCAGGACAAGGCAATTCGTGCGGAAATCGAGGCACGCTATCGTGAATTCCGTGATTTCACCGATCAGCAGAGCACCTATAACGGTGTAAACACCGCTACGCTGGGCTGTATGAAGAACCAGATCGATCAGCTGCTTGGCCTTACCAAGCTGGTGATTCCCAACGGCAGCTGCTGCCCGGGCTGGGGACAGGTTGAAGTGAAGCCCGCAACTACTACCACCACTCCCGCCACTGGCGGCTAAACTATTGATTGGGCGGGGCAAGCGCCCCGCCCTTTCGGCTATAAAGGGGGCTGACCAATGAAAAAGAGTTTTGCACAGGTTGAACAAGCCATTATCATGTATGCAAAAAATGAATGGCTTGATAAGCTACAGGGGTTGAACAAATGGCTTTTGCTGGGCGCTACAGGCATTGCAGCGGCAAAGGCTGAACAAATTGCAGACACATTCATGCACAGCCCTCTGGCGCGCGCTGTGGTGGACGATGACGGCATGATAGATGTGGATATGATCTATCAGCAAATGCTGGCAGCAGCGGAAACCACGGGCCCTGTGACACAAAATATACCAATGATTGGCGCTGTGAAATTTGACCGCAGCGATATCGAAAAGTTGTATAACATGATTCAGAACCAGTGAGGTGAGATTTGTGACGAAAAACGAAATGAAAGAAAAGGCTCAGGAAGAAATCCGGGACGCTCAAAATTATTTTGAGATCGCAGAGCAGATGGACGATAAAGAAATGGCCTGTGAGTTTATCACCATGGGGAAAGAAGAACTTGGCCATGCTGGACGGCTGTATGGGATGGCTGCAAGGTGGTGAATATGCGCTCAAAAAGTGCGTAACTTTTGCGTAAGTTGCGTGAATTTTGCGTAACTTTTAAGCCCATTTTTGCCATGTTTTGCAATGCTTTGCAATGCAAAAAACAAAGAGAAAAGCACGAAAATCCGTTTAATTGCCGGAAATTCGTGCTTTTCTCTTTTGGTGCGGGTAAAGGGGGTCGAACTCTTTTTGTGAAACGATTTAACGCAAAATTATTGCTGTTGCGTAAGTCGTGCGGAAACCTTATTTATTTCGGCATAGCTATTTACAAGGGCTTGCTCGCGGATGTGCGTATAGTGCTTTAATGTGGTTTGTATGGATTTATGACCAAGAATTTTTTGTGCCACATATTCCGGAATGTTTGCTTCCACACAGGCGGTGGCCATCAGGTGCCGGAACTGGTGCGCCGTGATCGTTGCCCGGTATTCGGTTATCATATATGTCTTGCCGTCACGCTGCGGGCGCTTGCTGGGAATTTTTATTTCTTTCACAAATCCGATTTCCTTGCAATACATTTGCCAACGCCGCTCATAAGCCCGCGCTGTTAAGGGCTTATTGCACCGAGAAACCACAAAATCATCTTTTCTTAGCCCTTTTACAGCAGCAAGCAATATGGGCCTGAACTGGTCAAGTATCGGCACTTCGCGCACACCGGCTGCGGTTTTTGGCTTTTTTATGACAGGCGCGCCGCCTTGCCATTGCACGCTTTTACTTATAGTGATAACGCCTTTGCATCCGTATAAATTGCGCTCAAAATCAATATCCGACACCTGCAGCGCCATGATTTCACCGAGGCGAGCGCCGGTAAACGCAAACAGGCACGGTGCAATGCCGAACCCGTCCGTGTGCTGCATCACGGCCTTAATCGCATCATCTGGTACAGGCTGTCGCTCAACCGGCGCTTTGCCTTTGGCTGTTCTCGCTATTAAAGCCGGGTTATGATCAGTGCCGTCCATGAAATTCCAGAGATTAAATATATTCCGTATAACCGTGCGCTCGTGGGAAATGGTTTTGCTGGAAAAGCCCTGCATTGCCAGCTTTTCGTATAATCTCGTGATATCCATAGGGGATATCTCGTTCATGTGATATCCGCCAAGCTCATTCAATGCAGCTTCATACCGTGCTTTATAGGATGACATGGTCGAATAAGAAAGATTTTTCTCCGCACTGCGATACCATTTTTTGGCTACATCCTCAAACAATGGGCCTTTTTCTTTTTCTTCTGCTTCTGCGGCCTGTTTTGCAAGCCAATCTTTTAGCTTCTTATCTATTTCTGCACAGGTTTTTCCGCGCAGCATACAGCGCTTGCCCGCTATTCGTTTATCATAAACATATATGCCGTTTTTGTTTTTGTTGTACTTGGCCACAAAGCATCACCTCGAATACTCGCTGCGTTTTAACTGTGCCGCCTTTTGCCCGGCGATATGCGCCGAGCGCAGGTTGCCAATGTTCGGCTTTGCGGTTTCAGGATCTACCAAATCCCCGGTAGCGGCTTCCAGCTCATAATTCTCTATCACCAGCCTGCACACGGCGGCACGGCTGCGCATAGAGCAATGCGCGTTTGCCACATACTCATCCAGCATGGACGGCCAATCGCTGCCGTGTTGACCGAAAATAAGAAAGGCAAGTTTATCTACTTCGCCCGGCGGGCAGTCGGCCAGATATTTAAACAGCCCATTGCGGCGCTGTTCCACATCGGCGGTGCTGCCGTCAAAGACGCAGTACAGCTCCGGGTTAGCCAAACGCAGCATATCTCGAAACCAATTCATGCCTAAAGCCCGATACCATTCTATGAAATTTTCCAGTGTTGGCGCTCGTTTCGCGGATTCTAAGCGCTGCACTGTGCTTATGCTTACATTCAGAAGCTCGGCAAGCTCTTCCTGACTTTGCCCGCTCCGTTTTCGTGCATCCAGCATAAGCCTTGCTATTCGTTTGGCATCACTTAACATATAGAATCCCTCCTTTAATCCTTATATGAAAAGGGCGGTTTCAGCTGCCATTCAAATCTGACAGGAAACCGCCCTTAAATCACATCAAATCTGCTATGGCGTTTTTCTCTCATTTGCGCTATAGTAAGTTTGGTAAAACCACTATAACGAAAGCGAGGAACTTATGAATGATGACTTAGTGCGACTAATCGAACGAATTGAAGAATTGGACGAACAGACCTATAAAGTCTTTATACAAAAGGCGTTTGAGCTGTTGAAAATTGAAGAATGAATCTTGATTGCCCCCGCATTGCGGGGGCTTTTTGTTTTAATAGCAGCGAGAACATGCAGTATAACCAGCGGCAATGGCATCTTTTTTGCTGATCGGTATGCAGCTTTTCAGGTAACTGCATCCAGCCCGGTGATACTTTGAGCCTGTGCGTGTAATATAAACGGTTTCGCTCTGTGTTTGCTGCTGCACTGGCTTAGGTGTCGGCCTTGGTGTAGGTGCTGGTGTTGGCCGTGGTGTTGGTGTGGGAGTAGGCGTAGGAGTGGGAGTAGGTGTAGGAGTGGGAGTAGGTGTAGGAGTGGGAGTAGGTGTAGGGCTTGGTGATGGCGTAGGTGTCGGTGTAGCCGTTGGCTCTGGTGTTGATGCGCCTTGGCTCCAAAACTCGTCATCAATAGACAAATCTTCTTCTAATTCTTCTTCGTCCCAATCATCAGGCACGCAATCGCATATTGTGTAAGAATCTAAGTTTTCAGAGGAATATAAACTTGAAAGGTATCCCCCTTTTATATTAGACGATTTGATTTTAGAACTACATTTCCCGTCCGTTGAGTGAATAACTCTTGTTGACAAGTCTACTACATAATCGCCAAATACCTTTTCATCGCCATATTCCCGGCGGAATGCATCTATCGCCTGATACTCGTGATCGCTTTCTAAATCGGCAACGATTTCGTCAAAGACTTCATCGTAATCGTATAGATCGAAATCTCGCCTATTATCCCGTACTTCGTCAATGGAATAGTAATCGTAATTAAAAGCGTACTTTTTAAAGTATTCGCCAAGGTGTTCTTCTATATCTTCTTCGTTTATATAGCCATAATCATGTGCGTATTGCTCAACGACTTCTTTTATTTCATCGTTAGAGATAGATTGCGTTGATGAACTACAGCTTACTAATAAGGTAGATGCCAGCGCAACAGACAGAACTTTCAAAATGCGTTTCATTTTTCCTCACCGCCTTTCCTCTCCACCGCACTGACCAGCTGATCGAGCATGATAGACAGAGGCTTAATATACTCCGGGTTGCTTTTACATACATCAATAATTTTTCTAAGAGCAGGATCTTTGATCTCCTGCTCTTTTTTTGCCAGCGCAAAAGCAGCGGCGAGTTGCTTTATATCTTCCGGCACTTGTTCATATTGGTTGCCATCATACATGGCCAGCGGAACACCGACGGCGAGATTGTCAACTGAATCTTCACTGTTTACCAATTTATCAACGGTCACATTCAACAATTCGGCAAACAATTTTAGGTTTTTCTGACTCAGGCTTTTTGTTTTACCGGTTTTCAGCGAACCAAGTGTTGAACGCGGCAAACCAACCGCAGCACAGGCGCTTCCGTCTGTCATTCCTTTATCTAATACGAGCGAGTGTATTCTATTATACAAATTGCCCATAAAATCCTCTCCAATTTGTGCAAACATACAAAGTCGCAAAATTCGTACAAATGATATTGAAATGTGGGAAAATTCGCACTATAATAAAAGCATGGCCGGTACGAAAATCGCTACACATATTTTAATTTGTTCGTACTCTTATTATAAGTGCAAATTTTCGTACTGTCAATATCTACATAAGATAGGCAGGTGAAATAATGAAACAGCTAACCCCGCTTGGGGTGAGAATCGAGATTGCGCTAATCCGAAAACGGATGACCAACACGGAGCTGGCGCAACGAGTGGCAGACGACACCGGGATGTTTTGTGACTGCAAGTACATTTGCAAAATCAAGACCGGCGAGAGAACGCCGCCGAAAATCATCGAAAGCATCCGCAAGATTCTGGAAATCAAATGAAAGGAGAATGACAATGAACTTTGATGTAAAGCTGGTAAGCGGAGGTTATAACAGCGAGAGCCCCATGGAACTTATCTATAAAGCAGAAAAGCAGATCGACGATTTGATGGTTACTGTGCACAAGCTGGCAGAAATGAAGATTTTGCTGCAAGAAACAGAAAACCGCCAGATTAAGTGAAAAGGAGATGAAAGAATGAATGATTTGAAAATATGGGAGAACCCCGAATTCGGAACGCTACGAGTAATCGAGCAGGACGGCGAGCCTTGGATGGTTGGTAAAGATGTGGCTGCTGCATTGGGATATACAGCAGTGGAAAAGGCAATCCGAACTCATGTTGACGAAGACGACAAAGGGGTGACCGAAATGGACACCCCCGGCGGTAAGCAGAAAATGGTTATCATCAACGAATCAGGCCTTTACAGCTTAGTGCTTTCCAGCAAGCTGCCGGGCGCAAAGCGGTTTCGGCGATGGGTGACTGGCGAGGTTTTACCGAGCATTCGCAAGGACGGCGGCTACATTAAGACCGCACCGGGCATGAGCGATGCCGACATTATGGCAAAGGCAATTCTGCTGGCGCAGAAAACCATTGAGGGCCAGAAAGCGCAGATCGCTGAAATGACCCCGAAAGCGCTTTTTGCGGATGCCGTGAGCGCAAGCAGCACTTCCATTCTGGTGGGCGACCTTGCAAAGCTGATTCGCCAGAACGGCATGGACATCGGCCAGAACCGATTGTTCGACTGGCTGCGAAACAATGGCTATCTTATCCGAGCAAAGGGCATGAGCTGGAATATGCCCACACAGCGCAGCATGGACATGGGCTTGTTCGAGGTGAAGGAAACTTCCATCACGCATTCGGATGGCCACATCAGCGTGAACAAGACCGTTAAGGTAACGGGCAAGGGGCAGATTTACTTTGTGAATAAGCTCGTACCGAAGAAAGGAGCGTAAGAATGAATAAGAAGTATGAATTTACCGGGGAAGAAAAAGTGATCGATACCCACACGCTGCACCGCATTCGCGCTGTGCGCGATTTTGGCGTAGTAAAGGCTGGCGATCTGGGCGGCTGGATTGAGGGTGAGGATAACCTTAGCCATGACGGATATGCGTGGGTATACGGCGAGGCGTTGGTAGAAGGCAACGCATTTGTAGAAGGGAATGCGCGGGTAGGCGGCAATGCGCGAGTATCCGGCAATGCGTTGGTAACCGGCAATACGTTGGTAAGCGATGCGGCGTGGGTATACGGCGATGCGCGGGTAAAAGGCAATACGTATGTAGGCGGTGATGCGAGGGTAGGCGGCAATGCGTGGGTAGACGGCAATGCGAATGTAAGCGGCGATGCGCGTGTAACCGGCAATGCGCAGGTAAAAGGATGTGCTGATTTCTCGATTATCGGAGGCTTTGGTAGATTTTTCCGAACCACGACTTTTTTTCGCTGCCAAGACGGAAAAGTCCGCATGCAATGCGGCTGCTTTTACGGCGATTTGAACGAGTTTCGCGCAAAGGTGAAAGAAACTCACGGTGAAAGCAAGATGGCGAAAGAATATCTGATGATCGCCGATTTGATGGAAATGCATTTCGCGAAAGAAAGGTGAATCTTATGCGAATTAAAGACGGTGTTCCCGAAACCGCAGCAGCCTTGCGTGAGCGATTCGGCCGGGAGATGTTGAGCGCTAAAGAAGTGTCCGAAGCCACCGGGCTGAGCGAGTACACAGTGCGGCGCAAGTTTACCGGCTGGAATGGTCGGTTTATTGCTGTGGAAGTTATTGCACGGCAAATCGTTGGTTAATGAAAGGAGAAGAAAAATGGAGAAGTCTTTGAAGTTTAGCGGAATCGTCCGCGTAACCCCTTACGATATCACGCTGAAAACTGGTGACGGCATCGCCTTGACTAACGCCGTGCGTGAAATGATGGGTGCAGGCATTGATAAGTATGAGGATGTGCCCTGTGAGTTTGTGATCACCATGAACCGCTATGACGACTGCTTTGAAATCAACGGTGAGAAATTCGAGGTGGCTAAAGGTGTGTAAGATTCTTGACGCGCTGAATGCCATCACCGGCGCAGTGCTGGGCACGAGCTTGGGCATGATCGTCTTTATCCCTGCCGCCTTTGCCGAGCGCGGCTACTGGGGAATTGGCGGCGAATGGATTTTGATTGCGCTGTGCGGTGCGATTGGTTGGCATATTGTTGAGAAAGTGAGAAATTGACGATGGAAAATGTGAAAATTGATATCCGTGTGAACCGTGACGAAGGTATGCACGTCGAGGCAGAAGGCACCAACGAGGATATTTTGAAATACCTGGCACTGATTGCAATCCATGTGACTGCTAATAAGAGCGTTGAGCATTCGATGATTTTGCGAAGACTACTTTGCGACATGATCATGTCTGCACCGACCAATGAGGACTGATTGCCTGCTAAGAATTGTAAATTCGTGCGGGTTTTCGCACGAAAGAAAGGAAAGAAAGATGGAGCAGACTAAAAGCGTTTTTGAAACGCTGAATGTTATCAATGTGAACGGTAAGACGGAGAAGAAAAACAATCTTACCTATTTATCATGGGCATGGGCTTGGGCAGAGGTCAAAAAGAATTTTCCTGATGCTCAATATAAGGTGTACGAGCGCGATGACGGCTGCATTTACTGGACGGATGGCCGCACCTGCTGGGTGAAAACCGGAGTGACCATCTGCGGTCTGGAACATATCGAGTATTTGCCCATTATGGACTACCGCAATGCGGCAATTCCTGCTGATAAGGTGACGAGTACAGATGTCAACAAAGCCATTCAGCGCAGCCTGACCAAAGCCTGTGCCAGACATGGCCTTGGCCTGTACATCTATGCCGGCGAGGACTTGCCAGAGGGCGCAGCTCCTGCGCAGCCTGAAACTCCGGATCAGCCTGAAACTCTGGAGCAGAGCGCACAGGCCACAGACCGTTACATTGCTGCCCGGCACGAGCTGACCGCAGCGATTGCCGCGTATGTGGAGAGCAGCGGCAAGGAAAAGCAGGATGTGCTGAACGATTTGAAAGCTGTTCCGGGCGGCACGATGAAAACTGAACAGGGCTGCATCCTGCTTATTAACCAGCTGAAAGCGTGGAGCAAATGAAGCAGCAGATCGCCATCAAGCGCATGGAGTGCTTCGGCAAGGACTGCGTAATCATGGAGCTTTCTGAGAGCGACCGGGAAAAGTGCAAGGCTCTTGTGGACGAGGGCAAGCCGCTGGCCTCCGTGATCGGTACGGTAACAGGTAAACGCAGCTTATCGGCAAATGCGTATGCGTGGACTTTAATGAATCAGCTTGCGGAGAAGATCAACCGGCCTGTGCTGGATATTTACCGTGACCTTATCCGGGATATCGGCGGCACAAGCGATATCGTGACCATTCCGGCAGCCGCGTTAGAAATGTTTAAACGTGGCTGGGAAAGCAAGGGTGACGGCTGGCAGGCCCAGCTGATTGACACCATGACCACGCCGAACGGCTCTTACAGCACGGTGCAATGCTGGTATGGCTCAAGCGTTTACGACAGCAGCCAGATGCACCGGCTGATTGAGCTGATCGTGCAGGAGTGCCAGCAGCAGGAAATTCCCACCATGACCCCGGACGAAATTGCGCGGTTGAAAGGACTTGAAAATGCAGAATGAGTATGGGGTTGAGATGACCCGAAACGGCTATGCGCCCAGCATTATGGACACAACTGACGGCATTTGCTATTTGTGCGAGAACCACACGCACACCGAGCGGCATGAGATTTTCGGCGGCTCGAACCGCACGAAAAGCAAGGCTTTGGGGCTTTGGGTTTGCCTTTGCCCGGCCTGCCACCGCACCGGCGCGTATGCCGTACACCAGAATAAGTTCGTGGCCGATAAGTTGCACCGGGAGGGGCAGCAGGAAGCTATGTGCATCTACGATTGGAGCGTTGACGAGTTTCGGCGGCGCTTCGGGAAAAATTACTTGTAAGGAGATAGCTATGTTTGTGACCGATAATCCGTATTTTGATTTCTGCCGCCACGAAGCGGAACAGGAGCGAGCAGAACGCGACCTGCCCACCTGCGCCATGTGCGGTGAACCTATCACCGATGAATTTGCGTACCGCATTGACGGTGATCTGTACTGTGAGGAGTGCATTTCCTCTTGCAGAAAGGCGGTGTTCTGATGCTCAACAGCTGTACAATTCAGGGGCGTTTGGCTGCTGATCCGCAGCTGCGCCAGACCACCAGCGGTAAGAGCGTGTGCAGTTTCCGTGTCGCCAGCACCAGGAATTTTGGAAAAGAGCCTGAAACGGATTGGCTGGACTGCGTGGCGTGGGGGCAAACCGGCGAGTTTGTGAGCAAGTATTTCCAGAAAGGCGCACAGATTTTGTTGCATGGCAGCATCCAGACCCGCCAATATCAGGACAAAAATGGCAACAACCGCAAGGCCGTTGAAATCAACGCAGAACGCGTTTTCTTCTGCGGTGGTAAACAGGCACTATCCGCCACAGATACGCCTGTACAGAGCCGCACAGTGCCATCATTGGGCTCTTCTGAGTTCTCTGGCAGTTTTGCACCCATCGAGGAAGATGAAGATCTCCCATTCTAAATTTGTGAGGTGAAAAAATGGATTATGTAGACCAGCTTTTGCAAGCCCTGCGCTGCGGCATTGAAACGGAAACCACCCCGGACTGCAGCAAATGCCCTTATGAGCTGCTCGCGAAGCTACCTGACGGATTACCGGCGACACGAGATGTTGTTGTGGTTGACGGGAAATCTTATTTCCGCTGCTGCGACACAGACCAGATCACGAAAGAGGCTATTTCACTGATCGAATCTTGGAGGGAATCGCATGGCTAAAAATGGATTTGGCCGGGCTGGCAAGGCAGACAAAGCCTTGCTGCGCTGGCAGCAGAAAAACGATGCCCGCATGGAAAAAATGCGGGAGAAGCAGCAGATGAAAATGAAAGGTGAGGAAAAAAACGATGGCAAAAATTGAGTTTGAGTGCGACACATACATGGACGAGCTGCGCGGATTCAGCCGCGATTTCTTCGATGGCAAGAAAAATGCCTATACCACCGACAAACTGACCGATGACGAGTTTAATTTTATCTCTGGGATGAACTACGCGGTTAACCATTTCCTTTCGAATTTCATCGATAATCTGGATGAAATAGAAGAGCTGGACGATAGCATTGATATGCTGCAAGATCTGAAAAAGAAGATCGCGGGAATGGCACTTACCGTAGTAAAGAATGGCGTGAACGTGGAAATTTCACAGCTTATCACGGAATTTATTGATTCCCATGAGGACTAAGCGGCCAGCCGAGGAAGGGGGTGATACTGCCAATGGCAACAGAAAAAAGCGGAAAACGCTATTACTGGCTGAAGTTGCAGGACGATTTTTTTAAGAGCAAGCGCATCAAAAAGCTGCGGAAAATCGCAGGCGGCGATACATACACCATCATCTATCTCAAAATGCAGCTACTGGCCATGAAGAACAACGGCGTTTTGGAGTTTACCGGGCTGGAGAACACATTTGCGGAAGAATTGGCACTTGACTTGGACGAAGAGCCTGAAAATGTGGCCGTGACCGTGAACTATCTGCTTTCGTGCGGCCTGCTGGAAACCGACAACGAGACCCAGTATTTTGTACCGTATGCCGTGGAAAATACAGGCTGTGAGGGCGCTGCAGCAAAGCGAATGCGCGAAATGAGAGCAAGAAAAGCGTCACAATGTTACACCGATGTTACGCCAGTGTTACAGGAGCGTTACGGAGAGAAAGAGATAGAGATAGATAAAGAGATATATAGGTCAACTGCCGGGATGAATCCCGGCGGAGAATCTCCCGAAAAACCTAAAAAGGCAGAAGGAAACCAGGCCTATAAAGAAATCGTGGACTATCTCAACACCGTGTGCGGCACAGCCTACCGTGCCAGCAGCAAGGCCACGCAGCGGCTTATCTCGGCAAGGCTGCATGAGGGCTTTACCGTTGAGGATTTTAAATCCGTGATCCGTATCAAGCACAGCGAATGGGCGAACGATACCAAGATGGGTAAATTCCTGCGACCGGAAACCCTATTCGGCACAAAATTTGAAAGCTATCTCAACCAATGCACGGAGAGCCACGAAACAAGCATTCTGGACGATGTTTTCTAAGGGGGGTATAACGATGTATGCTGATGTATTAAAGCGCATTGAGAGCCGCATTCCGGCCACGCAGGTGGAAGAATACACCGGGGACGATGGTTTGAAGCACTGCAAACGCTGTGCCGGGCTGACACAGTGCCGGATAACGCTGTTTGGTGTTGAGCAGGTTGTACGATGTCTGTGCCCGTGCGAAAAGCAACGGCTGGCAGAGATCGAAGCGCATGAAATGCAGCTGCAGCAGATCGAGCGGCGGCGGCGAGATTGCTTTGATGTGCCGACTATGCGCGACTGGACTTTTGCGGCAGATGACCGAAAAAACCCTAAAATCTCGGATGCTATGGAGAAATACGCTTGCCGGTTTGACGAATTCCTGGCCAAGAAGAGCGGGCTGCTGCTTTTCGGGCCGTGCGGCACTGGCAAGAGTTTTTATGCGGCTGCTATTGCCAACAAGGTGGTTGAGATGGGATTTACCGCAAAAATGACAAATTTTGCGACCATTATCAACCGGCTGCAAAGCACTTTCGAGGGCAAGGACAGCTATATTGATGGCCTAAACAGGTATCAGCTGCTGGTGATTGATGATCTGGGCGCGGAGAGAACCACAAGCTACATGCAAGAGCTGGTTTACAACATTGTGGATAGCCGGTATCGTTCCGGGCTGCCGATGATCATCACAACCAATCTTACCCGGGAGCAGCTCAAGCATCCCGGGAGCGTGGAAACAGAGCGCATTTATGATCGTATCATGGAGCGTTGCTTGCCGGTGGAAGTGGACGGGCAGAGCCGCAGAAAGCAAAAGCTGCGGGAAACCGCAGACGATATGAGAAACAGCTTAGGACTGTGAGGTGTACAGCATGATTTATTTCGGGAAAACCGGCGATTTCTGGGTATATGAGGACAGAATCATTGTGCCGGTGTGCGTGAGGGCGGAGCAGGCAGACGATTATATCACCGATTTGGCCAAGGCGCTGGATATGATGCACCGGCAGCAGGACAAGCTGATCGAGGAAAAGGGGGCGATGCCATGAACTCGCCCTGCAAGAACTGCCCGGAGCGGCGCAAGCTGTGCCACAGCGAGTGTGATAAATATGCTGTGTTTGCAGCAGAAAAAGAGCGGATACGGGCAAACCGGATGAAAGAATGTGATGAATTCTCGTTCATCATGGAATTAAGGAGAAAGGTGACTTCCGTGTGGTATCACGAGAGAAAAGTTAAAGATAGGAAAGGTGGATTTAGGGAATGAAAGAGCCAATCTGTGAGCTTTATCACGACAATTTCCAGAATTACAAAAGCTATGGTATCCCGCACGCACAGCTTGTGATTGCTGATATTCCGTACAATATCGGAGCGGATGCCTACGCAAGCAATCCCATGTGGTACAAGGACGGTGACAATAAAAAGGGCGAAAGCAAGCTTGCTAAAAGCTGCTTTTTTAATTCGGATGGGCGATTCAAAATCGCCGAGTATATGCACTTTTGTTCAAAGCTTCTGGTGAAAGAGCCTAAAGAGCGCGGAAAAGCACCGGCCATGATCGTGTTCTGTGCGTTTGAGCAGATCCAAACTGTGATCGAATATGGGAAAAGGTATGGCTTTAAAAACAGTTATCCGCTGTTTTTTTGCAAGAATTATTCGGCACAAGTCCTAAAAGCCAATATGCGGATTGTAGGCGCGACAGAATTTGCGGTTGTCTTATATCGCGATAAGCTGCCGAAATTCAACGGCGGCGGGCACATGGTTTACAACTGGTTTGAGTGGCGCAGAGATAACGGCAAAGAATATCCTAAAATCCACCCGACACAAAAGCCTGTAAACCTGCTGAAACGCCTGATCGAAATTTTTACAGATCCCGGTGAAGTGGTGATTGATCCGTGCGCCGGGAGCGGCAGCACGCTGCGGGCCGCGTATGAGTGTTGCCGGGACAGCTATGGTTTTGAGGTTGACCGCAAATTTTATACGCTGGCGAAAGAAAAAATGCTGGATTTTTCCGGCGCGAAACAACTTCAGTTTGAGGTGTGACGATGAAAAGTAAAATTATTGCTCTGGTGGCGGTAGCCATCATTCTGTGGCTGGTAATGTCTTTTAGCATCAGCCTGTTGCTTGCGGTGACGGCATATTGCGCCAAGATAATGGGCGCACCGGCAACGATTGCTTGCTTTGTGGCCAGCGGCGTGTTTGTGATTTTCTGCTGCCTTATGTGCAGCGAGGAGGGTGAGGATGAGAAAAAATAAATATAATGCCAGGAAAGTTAAGGTGGATGGCATTGTTTTTGCAAGCCAAAAAGAAGCCGACCGCTGGCGGGAATTGCAGCTTTTGGAACGGGCCGGGAAAATCACGGAGCTGAAGCGGCAGGTGCCTTTTTTGCTGATTCCTACTCAGAGGGAATTTTGCGGTGAAATCGACAAAAAAGGACGATTTAAAAAAGGAAAGGTGCTGGAACGAAAATGCAGCTACTATGCCGATTTTGTATACATGCAAAACGGCAAGCAAATCGTGGAGGATGCCAAGGGCAAACGCACGGACGAGTATGTTATTAAGCGTAAGCTCATGCTGTTTTTGCAAGGGATCAGAATTCGGGAGGTGTGAACATGAAAATTAGTAAAAATGCAAGGCGGCAGGAAATTATGGCGGCAAGTCGAGAATTTGAAAGCGCCTATGCTTTTGCAATGAATCAGGACGGTGAAAACAATGAGTGAAGCTGTGCTTATCAGCATTCGGCCGGAATGGTGCAACTGGATTGCCAACGGTGCAAAGACTGTAGAGATTCGGAAAACGCGGCCAAAATTGAAGCCGCCTTTTAAATGCTATATGTACTGTTCTGCAGCGGCAACTACTGACCCCAATCAAATATTAGAGATACATGGCCACGATGGTAAAATCCGAAAAGCCAATGGCCATGTTATAGGCGAATTCGTATGCGACAATATTATGAAAATTAACCGCATAGGAACGGCAGATAATGTTATTACATCATCGTGCCTTACTAATGATGAATTGAACAGTTATCTTGATGGCTGCTGCGGTTATGCATGGCATATCTCTAAGCTAAAAATTTATGGAATACCCCGGGAGCTGAGCGTATTCAGCAAACCATGCCATGAAAAACTGTACTGCGAAAGTTGTGCAATGTACACCGAAAACGCCGATTCTTGCGGAAATGAAGCGCTGCGACTGCATAGGGCACCGCAAAGCTGGCAGTATGTGGAGGATAATGGTTGAATATATTAGCAGAGAAGCAGTAATCAAAGATTTTGAAAGAACAAACTGAACATGTAAAAAAAACTGAACAGTTCGGAAAAGCCGAACTGTTGCAAAAATCGAAAGGAGAAAATGAAAATGAGTGATTTTAAGAGCGATTTTGAGGTTATCTGTTCGCTGGGAGAACCCGCCCTGCTGGAACAGCTTGCCGAGGAATGCAGCGAGTTGGCACACGCCGCGTTGAAGATGGCGCGGTTGGAGCGTGGGGAAAACCCTACGCCGAAAGCTAAAATTGATTGCGAGTCGGCGCTGATGGAAGAAATTGCTGATGTGCATTTGTGTCTTGGCGTGATCAGTAGTCATTTTGAGTGCTACAACAAGTTGGATGATATCGAGATATCGAAAAGGGAACGCTGGGTGCAGCGTATCCGGGAAGCGCGTGGAGAAACACAAGAAAAAAAGAAAACCCGCCAGAGCGAGTTTTTGAAGATATTACCGAATGTGGGGCTGGAAGAAGGCGTGATTAACATTTGCCCTGAAAGGGTATCAGGGGAAAACATTTGTGTATCTAAGGAAAGCTGCATGGAATGCAAAAAAGATTTCTGGCTGGCCGAGGTGAAATGAGATGAACAGCGGCATAAACCGGCAGCTGTAACTACAAGAACCTGAAATTGAAAGGAGTGTCTTGATATGACAGAATTAAAACCTTGCCCGTTCTGTGGCGGTAAAGTTAGCCTTGTTCTGTGCGATGACGAAGGGAATCTGCATGATGAGGCATATAGAGAATATCCCTATAGTGGGCTTGGCTTTGTGCTTCACCACGCTTACGAGGAAAACCCGGAATGCCCGATTGCAAGCTATGAGTGCGATGGAGGGACTTTGGGCGGTGTTTATATTTACGACACAGAAGAACAAGCCGCCGAAAAATGGAATAGGAGGGCTGACAATGGGTGAATATCTTGAGCGAGAAACTGCGGTAAAAGCGTTCAATAATTTAGATGCTGTGGTCGTGACACGGTGCAAGGACTGCAAGCACAGCACATTGCCGTCAGAGCTCACCCAGCGGTATGGGAAGCCGGGGACGCTTACATGCCACAATAGGAACGCACCGAGCAATAGACGCAATGTGGGCAGCAACGATTTTTGCAGCTACGGCGAACCGAAAGAGGCGTTTTATGGGAGGGCTAACAATGACAGCAACCAATGAAGAACTCGCCCTGCTTGAAAAGTGGAAGCGAAAACTCTGCTTGCAGGAGTGGCGGATAAAGCTGTTGACCCACCTACGCCCCGAAGAAATGATGGTGAGTAATACCGCAGGCTGTACAGAGTGGTCAGAAGCAATCAAGACCGCTCGTATCGAGATCATCAACCCTGCCTGCTACGGTGACCGCATTGTGCCGTTCGATTTTGAAAAGACGCTGGTGCATGAGCTACTACACCTGAAATTCTCGTTCTGGTGCCAGAACGAAGATGATGTTGGCGATAGAGTCATGCACCAGATGATTGACGATCTCGCAAGAGCTTTTACAGAAAAACGGGAATGTGAGGAAAAAGGCGATGGATAAAATCGTGATCTACAACCGTGCCACCGGGGCGCTGCAGCGAAAGACGGTTGATGACTGGCACCAATATAAAAAGTTGCTGCTGGCTGCCGGTATGCGCCGGGACGATTCAGCTTTTGATCCGGAAATCTGGGTAAATCAAGATTATATCTTGCGGAGGTATCGTAATGCGACAGAGTAATATCAAAAAAATCGTGGCCATGGCGCAGCGGCAGGCTATGGCCGCAGCAGACAGGGAGCGCATAGCCATTGCCGTGCGCACAATCATGATCTACTGCTACGCCATGATTCAGGCTGGGCTTTCGCCGAAAACTGTGCAAAAAGTGCGCAAAATCGCGGATGATCTCATCGCAGACAAGTTTGACGAGCTGAAAACCGATGGCGTGGCCGAAGCATGGCTGCGGCAGCAGCTGGAAGCGGACGGACTCAAGTTTCAGGAGATTCCGCCAGAAGTGAGTTTCGATTTTGTATAAAAAAAACAGGGCCGGAGAAATCCGGTCCTGCTTTATGTGCCTCAAAAGATGCACATAATTATTTCTATCCTCGGGTGGATTGCTCCACCTGACATCGATATTGTATCGCATTTGCTGCATAAAAGCCATTGGCAAACCAAACAAAAAATGGTGAAGATTTTTGTGAGAATCATTCTCCTATCAAATCCTCGATCTCCACGCCGAGGGCGTGGGCCAGAGCAGTGATCGTGCCAATGGTAATGTTCTTGGTCTTGATCTCTCCAGTTTCGATTTTGCGGATCTGCCGGGCATTGATGCCCGACATCTCTGCAAGTTTGGCTTGGGTCATGCCCTTGCTGGTGCGGATGGCCAGCAGTGGGCATTTATCAGGCCGCCTGTTGCCGAAAATAGGTGTGACGGACAAGATTTCAAAGGGAATTTTCTCACGCTTTCCGGAGATGGTCGGCGCTGTAATGGTCAGAGATTGGATAGCATCGTCAATCGCTTGCTCAATGCTGCCAGTTACGCGGACGGATGGAACTTTGGCAAAAACCAAATTTTTGTTTCCGTCAGTAGAGGTGTAGTCGGAGCGTATGCCGCCTGGCACATCGTGGATGAAGTCTGGCAGGGAAACCGTCACGGCTTTTCTGCGTGCCATGCCGGTGGGGGTGGTTCCGATTTCCTCCCATCCATCTGGCAGGTCAAGGCCATAAACATAATCCTGTACGGTTGTAAAATAAGCGATTTCGGCGGGGGTGTACTCACCTGTGCTGCGGGAAGCGGAAACGACAGTGATGATGATTTCTGTGGTCATGGTTGTTCTCCTTTCAGATGTTCTTCGTTTGTTTAACTATAGTATAGGCCAAAATTGGCCGCATTGCAATAGTCAAGTTGCACAAAGATTAAGGGGATTTTTTAGCGCTCCCATCGGCCTTTAGCTATATCCATCTCAGCGGTGATGCCGGGGTGAGCCTTTACAGCTGCATTAAAGGCTGCAATGGCCTTGTGCCGCTCTTTACCGCTGTATGTGGTGTGTCGCAGCTCGGTGCGTGTGCCGTCCAGATACTGCCGATACTCGGTAAGCGTGTACTGGATGCCGTTGTAGGTGTTGGTGCGCTTTAGCGTGATCACCGGCACGGTGGGGGCGGTGGCTAACTCTTGATAGCGTGCCGCTATGGCCTGCCGGTGCTGCTTTAAGCAATCCACCATGGCTTCCAAATCGGCTATCATGTTGGCGCTGCGTTCGTCCTCACGCTGCAGCTCGTCCAGCGCATAAATGGCACTGGGGCGGCGGCCGTATAGATACAGCTCATGCTTATATTCTTTTGTTTCCATGCCGTACTGGCTGTAGAAATCCTTGTAGGTCGTGCGGTAAGTCATGCGGACACCTCCCACAGTTTGATGATGCTGCCGTCAGCGTTGATCTGCACGCGGCGGCTCTGGTGATCGGCTAAGCGTGTAGCCTCAACGATGATAGGCGCACCATTGGCGGCGGCAAGCCGGTAAGCGTGGCGCATGGCCTGATCTGCTAAGGGGGTAGCGCCGAGCTTGCGCCCGGCGGCGAAAATCGTAAATAAAAACATGGTTGCACCTCTCAAACCCTATGATAAAGACCAAGGTAAATATATTTACCGCTTTTGCATCCAAATGCGTGATACAGTGCGCCGCGCTGATCGCTTGCGGCTGGTTCGCCCATCAAAAAACCGGCGGAAACCATGCCGCACGTTTCTTCCGGCAGATGGTAGGGCGGCATGCAGTTAAGCATGTGATCATAGATTTCAGCGGCGATCAGCTGCCCGGGCTTGGCGTTAAAAGTCTGATCGCGGTTCCAATCTGCGCGGGTGTATTCGGGGGTAACAATATTAAGCATTATCAAAATCTCCTTTAAAAAATTTAGTGGGACCGGGCTTTTGGATGAACCCGGCGGAACCGTTCAAGCGGTGATGGTTTCGCGGCGGCGGGCGGTGGCGCTCTGTGCGCCGTATTTAGCGCGTATCCAGTCGTAGGATTTACGGCTGCCGCGGCTGGTTTCCTTGGCGCTTTCGGGGCGCCAGTACCACATTTGGCGGCGCTCGGAGAAGATCATTCCGGCTTTGGCGGCGCGCTTGTCGGTGCTCCAAATCCACTTTCCGAGGATTTCAAAGTTAACGCCCATCGCGTTGAGCTTATCCACCATGGGCCGGAGTTCGGCATCAACGGCGGCCTGCTTTGCCCGTTCGGCCTCGGCGCGGGCGTTGTAGTCTGTGTGGATGCCGGTATCAAACCGGGGCAGGCGGGATTTGAGGTAATCCCATTCTGCGTTGATCTGCTTCATGGCTTCCTCGCTGCCGCCGTGGTCGGGGTGGTTAGTCATGCACAGATCACGGTAAAGCTTTTTGCCCTCGGCTAAGGTGTGGGGCTGGGGGATAAAGTATTTTATAGTCATGGTAGTTGTCCTTTCTGTATTTGTTTAAAAATTGGTGGCCGCCATCCTTGCGGATCAATCGGAGCAGCAAAGCATATAGCCGCGCTTGGCGCAGATGATTGCAAGCCGTGTAAATTCCATGTAACGGCGGAGGGTGCCAGGGTTGCGGGTGTCGGCCAGTTCTGCCCGTTGGCGCTGCATATAGCGGCGCTGCCTTGCAAGTTCTTTTTTCGCTTGACGGTCAGACAGACGATAAAGTGTGTAAGTAGTCATGATGTTTGCCTCCTGTTTGTTTCGTTGTCTGCATTGTACAATGCGATTTATGCCTTGTCAAGCATTGTACAATGCTTTCTGCTCTTTGCACAAATTCCAGTGTGTGAATTTGGCTATTTTTGCATTGTATCATGCCGGATGTTTTGCTATAATAGTAAAGAGGTGATACAATGCCAATTTCAGATAAAAAGAAAATAACGAATAATCGCTATTTGTCAAAGTGCGTACAAGTTAGCTTTAAACCACGCGCTGAAGACGCGGCACAGCTTAAAGCCGCCGCAGCTGCTGCCGGGCAAAGCTTACAGGGGTATATATTACAGGCATGCCGGGAACGGATGGAGCGTGACGGGAAACCGCCGGAAAAGTAAAAAGCTTGAAAAAACAATGGAAATCTGGTAAAATAAGAGTGTAACGAGAGGGCGAAAGCGATTAAGTTAGTCTGTTATCTGTTGTGGGCGGTCAACCATGCAATCAGATAAGATTTAAAAGCGGCTTGCTTTTGCTCTGGGGTGAGCTTCTTGTATTCGCTGTATTTCATGGGCTTGCTCCTTTCTGTTTTCTGCCCTCTCGTTACAATCACATAATAACACGGTTTACCAGTGCTGTAAATAGGCAAAGTAGACAATGTTTAACCGTGTTATTTGTGCAGTTTGACACTATTAAACCGTGCCTTGTATTGGTATAATAATAAAAAACATTAAAGGCGGGATATTATGCCAGTATCAGAGAAAAAAAAAGCAAGTAATGCCAGATGGGATAGAGAAAATCTAACTATTTTGGCATGCAAGGTGCGTAAAGACTACGCACGGGAATTCAAGGCCGCATGCGCCAATGCAGGGACAACACCAAATGCAGTGCTTAAGGCGGCGGCTGATAAGTTTTTACAAGAGCACCAATAAACGAGATAAGCGCCAAAAAAAACGGCGCTTATTTTTTTACCTAAAGATTATACAAAGAGTATTGATATTATCTTATATATATATTATAATAAACAGAGAGTATATAACAGACTGTATAAGAGAGGGGGAGCGGAGAGCATGGACGAGAAGAAAGAAAAGAAAAAAGCTGGCGAAAGAGCCGGGCCCAATGGTGCATTGATTGTCCGTGATCGCTTCCCCGAAGGGGCACAAGCCAAAGGGGGACGAGCTGCGGCCGCAAAGCGGCTGGAAAAGCGTAAGGCAAAAGAGCTCCTACAAGATATCCTATGTATGGCTATCTCTGATAAGAGCATAGAGGCCGGAGAGCTTGAGAGCATCGCACAAGGTCTTGCACAAGAGCAAGGCGGGAGCATCTCCGTTTATCAAGCGATCATGATAGCGCAGGCGGCGCGAGCGATGCAGGGAGACACGGCGGCGGCTACTTATACACGCGACACGGCAGGCGACAAGCCCACCGATAAACAGGAGATCACCGGCACCATCACAGAGGGTGATAAAGCATTATGCGCGGCTGTAGCCGCTCGGCTGGATGAGCAAAAACCGCATAAAAAGTAACAACAAAGTTACACAAAGTAGCGAAACAACGATAATGCGATAAATGCTATTTCGCTTAACACCAATTTAGCGAAATAGACCAGCATAGCAGGGCAGAATCTGAGCATATATAAGCCGTGGCGGGGAGTTTTACCAGCGACACAAGTAAGCCGCTTTATTGTACCCCGCCCCCATGAATGGGCACCCCGGGGAGAAGCGAGGGCGGCGGGGCGTAGTATATGTTCTCCAAAATATTTTTTTACCCAATACAGAATAACAAGTTCTTGCGGGTAATATGCTTTCTTAGCTCAATGGTAGAGCCTTGGCCGCGGCAAGAGATAAGGGTTCAATTCCCTTAGAGAGCACCACCATTCACTTTGCATACTGGAAATCTTTTCCGCCTATTCCCGGCTGCACGAAAGTGTCAGGCGTAGTTAAGCCGGGTTTTTAAAAGATCATAATTAGAGGGCAAACCGCATTGTTCTCTGTTTTGATGCCCTACCAGCTCTGGGCTATTGGGAGTATGGAGTTAAAGCCGGTAGAGTAAAATCTATCGGCTTTAACTGAATCAGGAGAATTTTATGGACATGAACAAAGTCCGCCGAGCGGAAATTGAATACTGTGCGGAAAATCCGGTGTATTACATAGAAACCTATGTGCGGATAGAGCATAAAGGCGCAAGCCCTCTGATACAGCCGTTTAAGCTGTGGGAAGGGCAGAAAAGCGCTGTGGAAAGTTTGTATGCCAGTCCGCGAAATATCATTCTGAAAGCGCGACAGTTGGGTTTCACATGGCTTGTGCTCGCCATCAGCAGTTTAAAGCTGTTGGATAGACCGGGCAGACGGTGCGGTGCAATCAGCCAAAAGGAAGATGAAGCCATGGAGCTTGTGCGGCGCATGGAAGTGATTCTTGGGCACATGCCGGAGATCATCTGTGACGAAAAGAATGCGCCGATTGGGTGGAGCGGCCCGACATACACAAAAAAGGCAATGAGCATTACCCTACATTTTCCGGGAGAACCAGACAGCGTGTTTTTGGCTGAAGCCAGCGGCCCAAACCCTTTCCGTGGTCAGTCCATGGACGAAGTTCTGATTGACGAAATGGCATTCCAAGACCGTGCTGTGGAAATGTTTTCAGCTATTTTCCCCACGATCAATGACGGCGGCGCCGCCTGCACCATTATCTCCACCAACAAACGCGGCTCGCTGTTTGAGGAAAAGTATACAGACCCGGATTTTGGCTTTAACAAGGTTTTTCGGGGATGGAGAACAAACCCAAACCGAACGGATGACTGGTATAAAAAGACCCTTGCGGCATTAGGGCCGGCAGAAACGGCGCTGGAATACCCGGAAACGGAGCAGGAAGCGCTTGAAATGGTTGGTGGCTTGATGTTCCCTGAAATTCGCGCTGAAACCCACATGGGAAAAGCGGATTTCTGGGATGATGAAGTCATTCGGTATGTTTCTATAGACTATGGCCTTGATATGTTCAGCTGCCTTTGGATTGCTGTAAACACAAAAGGCAAGGCCAGAGTATACCGGGAATTGCATGAACCCAATATGCCCATCGGTGCAGCGTGTGACCTGTTCAAAAGAGTTAATGAGGGAGAAAAAATTGAACTTATTCTTGCGCCGGGCGACCTTTGGAACCGTGAACAACTGCACGGTAAGAGCCGAGCAGATTTTTTTGCCGAGAACGGAATGAATCTGACGAGAAGTTCACGAGATTTTGAAGCCGGTGTGTCGGCCATGAAAGAGTGGTTTTCCATCGGTGAGGACGGAACGGCAAATTTAACCTTTGAAAACTGCCCTGTGACTTATAAGCATTTGCAAAAGATCCTTGCAGACCCGAAAAGACCGAGCGTTTACGCAAAACAGCCGCATGAATTGACACACAGCTGCGATTCGTTGCGTTATTTCTGCATTTACTATATTTCTCCGGCGAACAAAAAGAAACCGGCAGCAAAACAATGGACGGAAGATATGCTTGAGGATTATAATAATGCCAATGAGTCCGAAAAAAAGTATCTTATCAAGATTTGGGGTGAGCCAACATGACGGAATGGGGAAATAAAATCAAGGCCAGATTGATGGCCGCCGGTGTGAAACAGAAAGATTTTGCCAAGAAATGCGGATATGAAGCAACACGGCTTTCGCATTTGCTGTCTGATGCCAAAGTATCGGATAAGGCAAAGCAGAAGATCGAAATCGAGTTGAAAAAATTGGAGCGTGTATGAAAAAAGAAAATCTGGAAAAAATGCAGAAATATAAGGCGCTCTATGAAACCGCCAAGGCTGCATATCAACAGGAACTGAATAAGATCAACCAGCAGGAAAAGGCATATAACGGCACGCGGGAAATCCGAAAAAAGGGCGGCGGCATTTCCAACCAGGAAGCCGACTGCTGCTATAACATTACCTACCGTTTGATCGAAAGTGAGATCGACACAACGATTCCGACTGTGCGCGTTGACCCTATTCACGAAGAAGATGAAAAAGCTGCGGAAAGCATTCAGGCCGTTATTCGCACGGAGTTTGAGCGCTGCGGCATGGCGAAGCTGAACGATAGCGCAGAACGAATGAGTGCTGTGTTTGGCGGCGTTCCGTTTCTTGTGGAATGGAATAATGACGGCGGCTATCACGATACTGTAGGCGAAGCTACCGTAAAGATTCTGCATCCGAAAAATGTTATTCCGCAGCCCGGTGTAACAGAGATCGAGCAATGCGAATATATTTTTGTGCGAACGGCGGAAACCAAACAGTCCATTCACGACAAATACGGTGTTCCGTTATCGGATTTGTCGGAAGATGAACCGGAAGCCCGCAAAGAAGCAAGCGCAGATAAAACCTATAGTGACGAATTAGCGACAAAAATTGATTGCTATTTCAAACACATGGTGGATGGCGAATTGAAAGTTGGCGTTTGCTCTTGGGCGAACCGTGCGTTTCTGCGATACGATGCAGACTACTATGCACGGAAAATCACGGTATGTGAGAAATGCGGGCAGATCAAAACCGGCGAAGTTTGCCAGTGCGGCAGCAAGAAGTTTGTTACAAAGCCTGTTCAGACGGAAATGCTGGACGATATGCGGATGACTGTATTAGGCGGCGGCACAGATATGGTGCAGGCCGTGACGGACGGAGACCCGGTATATGCGCAAAACCCTGACGGTTCGCTGCAATATCCGTTGAACGAAAACGGAGAATACGACACGAACCAGCAGCCGATTCAAATCGGCGTTGAGCAGGTAAGAACCGTTTTGCCGCAATTCAGCCCAAAACGATATCCCATCGTTATGCGGCGCAATATCTCAAAGTTCGGCTCATTCCTTGGGCGCAGCGATGTGGATGTGATTGCAGACCAGCAGAACAGCATCAACAAGGTTTTGAGCAAGATGCAGGAGAAACTGATGAAAGGCGGCAGTTTTGTCACCTTGCCGCAGGGCGTTTCTGTGGATACCAGTAACAAGGAGTTGAAAGTCATTCGCGTGAAACCGAATGAGGTTTCCATGATCAATGTGCTGGACATTCAGCCGTCTATTGACAAGGACATGAATTTCCTTTCGGTTTTGCAGTCGCAGGCACAGGATGCTTTGGGCTTGACGAATGCATTCTTAGGCCAGCAGGATACAACGGCTGTATCTGGCAGCGCAAAGCAGTTTAGTGCCAACCAGTCGGCTGCACGATTGTCGAGCCGCAGAAGTATGAAATATGCGTTCATGGAAGAACTGGCCAATCTGATCATTCAAACCTATATGGCATTCAGCGGCGGCGCAATTCCGTATTCGTATGAAAGCACGAACGGCGAGAAGATTTATTCTCATTTCGACCCAAAAGAATTGATCAAATTGGATGCCGCCGGGGAAATGTACTGGAATACAGAATTCATTTTCCGTGTAGATGAAAGTGCCACGGTTGCCAGCAACCACGAAAACATGTGGAACATGATGAGCGTGATGTATCAAGCTGGTGCATACGGTGCAATCGGGCAGGATGACACAAATCTTTTGTATTGGGAACTGCTGAAAGAAGCGAAGTACCCCGGTGCAGGAAAAGCTATCGAAAGCATTAAAGCCAAAATCCAAAAGCAGATGGCCATGATGCCGCAGTCGATGCCGACTGTGGCCGATGAAACCATCAGGAATAACGGCATTGATGACCGTACCACGGTACAGAAAGAGGATTTGACAAACCTTGCTGCAATGGGGGTGAGTTTATGATCTGCCCGAAATGCAAACTGGAAATGCGGAATGAAAAACCACACATTGTGTTTGAGGGGGATGATTCCCCGGACACACAGACAAAAGCATTTATGATGGTTTCTCCCGTATGCAGGAATAAAAAATGCCCGGCTTACGGAGAGGAAACAGCCCCGATCAAGACGGAAATGAAATAGTGATTATAGAGATGCGGTATTTGCTGCATCTCTATTTTTTTTTAGCCAGCTATGGCGAGAAATAGCAGAAAGAGAGAAACCATGACTGATGTGAACAGCAGCGTAGTGACCGAGGAAACTGTAGATACCACCGTTACCGAGGAAACGACCGGGCAAGCTGCCCCGGAAGAAACCAATGCAGAGGGTGAAGAAAGCGAATCTGAGGAAAGCCAGCCCGCAACTGGTGAGCCTGATGCAGAAAAACAGCACGAGGAAAACGAGCGATGGAAAGCACGCAGAATTGAATCCGAGGAAAAGGGCCGCCGCCGCGCCATGTCGGAAATCGACAAATGGGCTGTGGAAACATTCGGCAGTGCAGTAAATCCGGTAACAGGCAAACCCATTGCCAGCTTTGCGGATTATCAGCAGGCTGTTGCGGCACAGCGTGAGGTGCGCAGAAACGCCCGTATCGCGGAAGATGCAAAAGCGGGGAAAGACATTTCGGAGCTTATCAAAGAAGCTGTACAGGAAGCCCCAGCCGTGCGAGAAGCAAATGAATGGCTGGAACAGCAGAAGCAGGAAGAACAAGACCGAAAGAACATTGCCGCTCTTGATGAAATTCTGAAAATCGACCCATCTTTGAACGGCGACCCGCACAACATAGGGAACATTGCCGAGCTGAACGACTTTAACGAGCTTTGCGAAAAGGGCATTGACCCGGTTAAAGCCTATCGTTACGCCTGCATGGAACGACTTTCCAAGAGCGTGAACGAAAAGCGAGAAGCCGCAGTTCGACAGCAGGCGATCAATGATGCAAAGGGCGCAGGCCATGTGAAAGCAACCGCAACGGCACAGGCTGGCGGTGAAGAAATCACGATCCCGGCGGATAAGATGGCATTCTATCGTGAACAGTTCCCCGACAAAACTGACGAGCAGCTCAATAAACTTTGGGCAAAAACGCATTAAAAGGAGTAAAACATTATGGCTATTACCATTAAGAAATCTGACAACCTGCTGAACAGCGAATGGAACGAGGAAGCCGAGTTCATCAATATGAAGATGGCGGATGCCGACACCGAGCAGAGCGATGATGATGCGCTTGTGAAAGCGGTTTTCAATGTGCGGACCTCTAACCGATTTGGTGAAAAGGCGGTTGGTTCCAGTGGCTACCAGAGCATGCATACCGTTGAAGAAGGCGGCACTTTTGCTACTGACACTATGCAGAATGTCAATGAAAAGCTGATCAAGCATATCAGCTTTGGCAAGGAATACTCTATCACCCCCGAAATGAAAGAAGATAACCTGCACAACATCACCGGCCGCGCTGCAAAGAACATGGTTCGTGCTTACAAGCGTACTCGCCCTGAATTCGCAACCGCTGCGTTGGTTGCTACTGTTGCATCTGATGCAAAGACTTTCAGTTACGGCGGAACCACTGCCATTGATTGCACGGCGCCTGACAACCTTTCTCTGTTTAACCCTGCGCACACCGGTCTTACCGGTGTCGCTGCACAGAGCAATGTATTCACCAATGCTTTTGGCAATGATGATGAAATGCTTGACCGTTTGGCAAACATCGGCTTTAACTTCGTAAACGCCAGCGGCCAGCACATGGGTTATGTGTTTGATACGCTGATTGTGCCTGGCAACTGCCATCGCCTGATTCGGCTGGCAAAAAAGATCATCAACAGCGACCAGCAGGTTGGCAGCAATTTCAATGATGCCAACATCAACAAGGGTATGTGGAAACTGATCGTTGACCCCTACTGGCAGGCGGCTGCAAGCACCGAGCCTTATATCATCATGTCCAGCAAGGCAAATAAGGATATCGAAGGTTCTATGTTCTATGATCGCCTTGTCCTTGATGTGAAGGAAGATCTGGATATCCATACCCACGGTATGATTTTCAGCGGTCGCGCTCGTATGGGCGTTGGCTTTACCGACTGGCGACATATCATTTTGGGCGGTTCTACTCAGACCGGCGCAACCACCTTGAAGTAAGGAGAGCACAATGAGCTATATTCCGCCTGACCTGCATGAGGGTGACACTTTTGAGGATGGCGGCAGATGGTTTCGTGTGCTGAAAGTATTGGAAGATGGCAATTATTCTTCCGAATATATAGGCATTAAAAAGCCGAGAAAGACCGCAGACAAAAAGTGAATCGTATCCCCCGCACACGGGGCGGGGGATATTTAAAAAAGGAGCAAACCATGGGAATGTATTGGGGAGAATTTAAGACTGCCGTTCTCGGAAAAATGTTTTCCTCAAAAAACGGCAGCATTTCCACAACGAGCAAGAATAACCGTGATTATGTGACGATGATGCCGCAGGCAGTCAATGAGGGTCTTGCCATTATCGGGAACACGGTTCGATGGCCGCGCAAGAACACAGAAATTGAAGTAGACCTATCGGATAGAAAGCAGAGCTTTAATATTGCGGATATCGCAATGGATTTCAAGCGCGTTGGCGGCTTTGAGATTTATCTTCTGGACGATGAGGATGTGCCAAACCCTTTATACGGTGCAAGTATTGTTGCAAACCGGTTGATCATTCCGGCCGGCGTGAGCGGGAATGTGGTTTGGTATTATGATGGCGCATACGAAAAGATAGAAAGCGATGTGCGGGATACGGACGAAATCGACGCGGACGATGATGTGATTGCGGTTCTGGTGCTGTATGTTGTCAGTCAGCTGTACATGGATGATGACTTGACAACGGCGCTGAACTGGCGAACACAGTTTGACAGTGCGCTTTCTATCCTTGCAGGAAATCCCCCGGCAGACGAACACACGGAATTTCAAAGCGTGAACGGATGGTGATGGAATGGCAGTAAGGACAATAATGCCGTCATCGAATAAAAGGCGAAGCGTTATATCGGAATTCGTGTCTGCCAATTTCACGGATACCAGCGGTATTATCGCAGACAATCAAAGCCCGGATACGCAGAACATGATTCGTGATGTGCCCGGTAAAGTACGCAAGTGCATGGGATATGAGAAAATCCGAAAATACAGCGGGAAAATCAATGGGTATCATGTTCGGCGTGGTGACGGAATCGGAATCATTCATGCCGGCACAAAAATGTACAAGGAAGATGCTGTTTTGTATGACGGCATGGCCGATGCCAGAAGCCGAAGTTTTCAGATGGGCAGCAAGCTGTATATCATTGACGGTAAGGCGTTGCTTGTATATGACGGGACAACCGTAAAAAAGGCTACGGAGATTGCCTATATCCCCACCATTACCATTGCAAAATCCAGCGAAAAATCCGCAGGGTATGAAGCCGTAAATTTGCTGCAGCCGAAATTCAGGGAGCAGTTTTATAACACCAGCTCAACCACATTCACCATGAGCCTTTCGCCTTTGGATGAGGGAAGCGCGGTTGTTGTGGAATGGAAAAACAGCAACGGTGAATGGGAAGATATTTCCAGCAAGATCACCAATATCAACTATGCTGCATCCACCATCACGCTGAACAGCGCACAGACAGCATCTATTACCGGCGAAGATAACATCAGAATCACCGCACAAAAAACTGTGCCGGGATATGCGGACAGGATCAACCGTTGCACGGTTGGAATTCTTTTTGGAGTAAACGGCGGCTCGGACAGACTGTTTCTTTCGGGCAACGAAAGCAACGAATTCATCAATTATGACTGGTATTCCGGGCAAAACGACCCAACCTATTTTCCTGATAATGGATACGCTACGCTTGGGACACAGGTTAGCGCGGTAATGGGATATTGCATTTTGGACAATTACCTGGTTGCCACGAAAGACAACATGGAAGTTGACCGAAATGTTATCGTGCGGCGTGGCGATCTGGTGGAAAGTGAACCGGCGTTCCCAATCGTGAATACCATGCAGGGGCCTGGCGAAATCGCAAAATTCAGCCTTGCGTACCTTGAAACCGAACCACTTTTTTTGACCAACAGCGGCGTGTATGCCATCACAACCAGCGACTTGAGCGGCAAGGAATACACCCAGAGAAGAAGTTATTTCCTTGACGGAAAGTTGGAAAAGGAATCTAACCGAGAAAACGCATTCGCGTTTGTATACCATGATATGTACTGGCTGTGCTTGAACGGAGTTGCCTATATCTTGGATGGTTTACAGCCGATCAAGACCGACCGCAGCGCCCCTTACGCAACCAGACAGTATGCGGGCTTTTACCGAACAAATTTACCCGCCCGCGTGATGTGGGAGCAATCGGGAAGATTGTTCTTTGGCAGTGACGATGGAACAGTTTACCGTTTTTATAACGATACAACGGAATCTATAAGCTACAACGATGACGGGAAAGCCATTGATGCTTACTGGACATTGCCGCTGAACTTTGGCGGGGCATTTTTCTTGAATAAAAATTTCAAGAAAATGAGCGTTCTTTTGGATGCAAACCCAACGACTGGCGTTGAATTGTGGGCGAAAGAATCCGGGAAATGGGAATTGCAGGGAGAAGAAATTGAAGCCACACGCTATTTCACATGGGATTCTATTTCTTGGGGTAGCTTTTCTTGGAGCACAGATACAAGCCCTGTTACCATTACGGAAAAAATCAACATTAAAAAGGTTGATGAGGTGCAGTTTAAATACCGTAACGCAAGAATCGGTGAGCCATTCGGCATTTTGCAAGCAGCTGTAGAATACACCGTTGGAAATTACTATAAAGGAAGATGATTATGGCTATTGAAAAACAAATAGAATCCATTGACCTGTCGGTTGCCAGCTATGCCAGTAAAACCACGGTGGTCGGACAGGAAGATATTCCGGCGCTCGGCGTTAGGGAGATGCAGGAAAGCGTGGAGTATATGCCGCGAAACCTGCTGCTGCCCAAGCTGAATGAGGTGGTGGGCGCTGTGAACCAGTGCTACACCAAGGCAGAGACCGACAAGGCCATTGGCGATAAGATGACCGAGATCGGCGCAGGCGATATGGCAAAGGCTGTGTATGACCCGAACGGTGAGGGGCTGAATTTTACCGACCTGCGCAAGACCATGCAGCAGGCGGCAGTGCTGCAAACGGATGTGGGAAATTTAAAGTGTGCTGCGGTGAGTTTGCCTGTGGACGGCTGGAACGATACGGCACCCTACACCCAGACCGTGAGCGTATCGGGCATGACGGCAGACTGGGTGCCGGGCATCCCCACAGCCGTGCTTGGCAGCAGCGTGGAGGTTACGGCGCTGCTGGCAGCCACCGAGGCGCTGGGATGCATTAAGATGGTCACCAGCGCGGCGGGCACGCTGACCTTTACCGCACCGGAGAATAAGCCCGGCGTATCGCTTACGCTGCGGGTGCCGGGACAGATCGAGAGGCGATGACATGAGTACAACTGCGTTTAATATGGGCGGGAGTAAATTGCACGCCACATTAACTAAAAAGACCATAAATGGCGGTTCAGCTGTTGTGGTATCGCTGCCAAAATGCTCTATGTGCGTAATCAGCTATACTACGACATATTCCTCTCCGTGGAATAGAGATGGATATGGCGTGACATCCGGCTCTGCCACAAAAGTTGATGTATGGGATACGATTTACAACAACATGACTTTTTGGACTTATATCTATAGAGATGTCGCGGAATCGACAACCATAGATTTTGGCATCTGCCCGTGGCGGGTTGATGTGCATACGGCCTGTATTCAATAAGGAGCAACAATGATCTATTACAGCGAAACCGGCGAGCTTTTGCCCGCCGAAGAAATCGATTTGGAAAAAGGCTATCTGGTTGACCGGGAAACCGTACACCATGAAGCCGAAACCCACACGGCCAGCAAAACGTTGCCGGGCGGCGTGGTGCTGACTTGGCAGCAGCTGGACAAGCCCGCCTACGATGAGATTGTAAGCCAGACTTATATCAAGTACGCCGATCACCCAACCCGCGAGGATGAGATCGAGGCGGCACTCACCGAGCTGGCGGGACTTGTGGCAGAAAATCTGACCCGGCTGGACGAGCAGGAAGCCGCGCTGGTGGATGTGGCTGCGGTGGCAGCCGGAAAGGAGTAAGCTATGGCAAAAATTTATGTGCGGCGCATTAAAGCGGGGCTGATGGAGCTGGAGGATGTGCCGGAGATTTGGCGCGAGAAAGTTAAGCAGATGTTGGAACGGGAGGGGTAAAACATGACGGGTATTGATGTGAGCAAGCACCAAGGCATGATCGCTTGGAGCAAGGTGAAAACGGACTTTGCCATTCTCCGCGCAGGTTTCGGCCGCTATGCGTACCAGAAAGACCCTATGTTTGAGCGCAACTATGCGGGCGCAAAAGCAGCGGGAATCCCAGTGGGGGCGTATTGGTATTCGTATGCCAAGAGCGCTGAGGAAGCGCGAGAGGAAGCAAAAGCCTGCCTGCAGGTGCTGAAAGGGAAGCGGTTTGAATTTCCCATCTACTTTGACATTGAGGACAGCACGCAGGGCAATCTGAGTAAAGCCGTGCTGACCACCATGTGCGAAGCATTCTGCGACTCACTGGAAAAGGCCGGCTATTTTGCGGGAGTATACGCCAGCACATACTGGTTTACCCACAAGCTCGATCATGCACGCCTTGCGGGCAAATACACCATCTGGCTTGCCGATTATCGCAAGTACTATGACAGAGATCTCAAGCGGGATATGCACCAGTACACCAGCAACGGCCATGTGGATGGCATTTCCGGGCGCGTAGATATGAATACCTGTACCCGGGACTTCACCGGCATCATCAAAAAGGCCGGCCTGAACGGATTTGGCGAGGCTGCGCCGGTGCTGCGCGATATCACCATCAAGCAGGCCAGCGACGGGGATATCAACGATTTCAAGGCGCTGGCTGAACGCAAAGAGCTGAAATATGAAATAAAGTGAGGTGCGCAGGTGGACGAACTGAGCATGGCTGTTAAGCTGCAGGAAGTAGAGAGCAGATGCAAAGGCAACGAACATCGGCTCGATGCTTTAGAAAAAAACCAAGATGCGATCAACCAGCTGGCTACCAGCACGGCCGTTATGGCACAAAACATCAGCACGATGGGCGAGCGTATCGACAGTATGGGCAACGACATTAAAGACTTGAAAGAAGTGCCAGCTGCCCGCTGGAAATTCGTGGTGGAAAAAGCCATCTATGTGTTGGTGGCCGGGATCATGGGATTTGCTTTGAGCAAATTCGGAATGTGATTTTTTCCGCACGGCCTTGGTTTAAGTAAGATTTAAGCAAGCGTTTAAGCAAGGCTGTGCGGCATTTTTAAAAGGGGGAAATATTTATGGATTACACTACTTACATTAAGCCTGAACTGCTGGTTCTGATTCCTGTGCTGATTTTCGTTGGCTATTGCCTGAAAACCAGCGCCACCGTAAAGGATAAGCTGATTCCTGCACTGCTGGCCGCTGTTGGCGTTGTTCTGGCGGCTGTTTATGTGCTGGCAACCACCAATATTGCCGCACCGCAGGACGGCGCACAGGCCGTTTTTACCGCCATTGTGCAAGGCTTGCTTTGTGCTGCCGGGGCTGTGTTTGGCGACCAAATCGTTAAGCAGCACAATAAAGACGAATGATTGCGAGGTGACGGCGCATGGCCAAGTGGAATACAGTAAAGGACAACAAAGGCAATACTTTTGTGAACTACGAAGGCACACTGTGGCCTACGATTGGCGGCGGTGGTGCGAGCCTTAGTTATGGAAGCAGCGTTAAGAGCAACAGCGGCGGGCAGAGCAGCGGTGGGAGCGGCGGGAATAGCAGCAGTTCCAGCAGCACTGTGAATGTTGCTTCTGCGCCTGCTGTGAGTGCGCCAGCGGCAACGGAAAGCAGCGGCAATGATTGGTATTCTGAAGCATTGCGTGCCCAGCAGAGAGCGCGACAGCGTGCCTACGATGCAGCCGCAGCGGCACAGCGCCAGCAGTATGAAAACAGCGTGAGAAATGTGAATTCCGCTGCGGAAAGAGCCTTGCAGGATGCGTATGTGAACAAAATGCAGAACCAGCGCACCATGAACCAGGGCTTGACCGCACAGGGCATGACCGGCGGCGCAAGCGAAACGGCGCTTTCCCGGCTGCTTAACAGCTATGACAATAGCCGGACTTCGACAGAGAATGCAAGACTTGAAAACCTTGCAAACCTTGAAAACACCTATTTGAACAACATGGCAAGTCTGCGCGGCATTCTTTCTAACGGACAGGCTGGTGACATTTCGCAGTATATGAGCAATATTGCAAGTCTGGCCGCACAGAACGGCGTGAATCCGCTGACACTGTATCAGCAGAGCGGCGGCGACACTTCCAGCGCGCAAAGCTATTATGAATGGCTGCAAAACTACCTTGCAAGCAAGGGATTGAATACGACTGCATAAAATACGGGGGCAAGAGTAAATGAGAAATAATGTTTCAAGCACGAGCCTGAAAAGCCTTTTGGAGAGCTATGACCGGGATGCTGCGGCCAGTGGGCGAAAGAAAATTTCTACTGCCGGAAGCACCGGCGTTTCTGGCATGAAGTCAAGCGCATCTACTCTTGCCTCCGCAATTCCTGAAAAGACGGTCGTTCCTGAAATCAGTGCTGCGGATGCAAAGAGCTTGATGAATGCTTATTATAAGCCCATGCTGCACGAAGCAAAAGAAGCTGCCGCTGCGGAAAAGAAAGCACAGGCAGAAGCGAAAAAGGCGAGCAAGAAAAAGAGCAGTTCTATTTCTATTGATGACCCTAATGCCGATGGGCCCGCAGACGATTTTTGGAGTAACACCGGGAAGTCTGACAATAAAGACAACAGCGCAAAGCCGGGCAATAATAGCAACAGCAAGCCTGAAAAGGAAGAGGACAAAGAAAAAAAGCCCGGCTTGATCGCAAGGGATTTCGGCGCATTGGGCAGTTTGCTTTCTGCAAAGAACGATGGAGAAAATTCCTATCTTGAAAACGGGTATAAGCAGGATACCGAGAAGAATGAAAAGAAGCTGAAAAATGAGGATAAGGCCGAAAAGCTGCGCGAGCTGAACCGCAAACAAGCTAAGGGGCGCGAGGAGAGCCGAGCGGCGAGAGAAACCAATGCGGGCCTTTTGAATAAGAGCAAACTGAACGATTCGGAAAAAGCTGAGATTTACACGCGTGTGAATACTTGGGCTGAAAACCCGGAAAACAAAAGCCTTATGACCGCGCTGCAAATGGCCAAGACCAAAAACCGCGTTGGTGATCTTTTGGAAGCCGGGTACACAAGCCAACAGCTTGACGAAGCAAATGAAATGCTTGAACTTTACCAGAAAATGGGTAAGGGGCAAGTGCTGAAAGAGCGCGTTGGCGGCACAGCAAAGGGCACTGTGAAAACGGTTGCAAGTGCTGGCATGATGGGCGCAGACACGGCCATGCAGACTGCGGAAAATGCCGTTGCCAGCGTTAAGGACGAAGAGTACCGAAACGCTGTAAAGCAGTATAACGATGCTCTTTTAAAAACGCAGACAATGGAAGATTCCAATACTGCGTACACTTTGGATGAAAACGGGAACACCGTACAGACCGAAGAATATCAAAAGGCATGGCAGCAGTTGAATGATGCACGGGCTGTCATGGACAGGAAAAATAGCGAGATCAACGCGCCGGTAAGCAAGGACTCAAGCGGATACAAAATGTATCAGAGTGCGCAGGAAGATCTGGCACGCTCCGACCTTGGACTTGATGCCGGGACAAAAATGTTGAAAGGCGCTGCCACGAGCGCCGCTGAAAACATTGCCATTGCAGCGGTAAACCCTGCATTGGTTTTGCCGGTGTTAAGCGCACAGGGCGCTGCTGGCGGCATGGCGAACAGCATTGAAAAAGAAGCACCTGCTGTTAATACCTTGGCCAACGGCGCGGCAAAATTCATGGCCGGTTGGGCGATCAACAGCGTTGGTGTGGAACAGATGCTGGACACCATGGGCGCAAGCGGCGCACGAAATACTATCGCGGCGCAGATCGTGCAGTCTATCAAGAATAACAGCAAGCTGGCACAGACAAACCCGGCATTTTATGCGGTGCTGATGGGTGCCGGTGATAACGGCTTACAGAGCTTTGCGGAAACATGGGCAGACCTGGCGATTGATCTTGCCACCAATACGGCTGAACCCATGAGTTTGCAGGAGCTTGCGGCGCAGAGCCTGCAGGAAGCTGCCAGCGGCGCTTTGGGCGGCGCAATGACGGCGGTTGCTGGCCTCGGAGTGAATGCCGGGCGGCAGGCCATGAATAACGCGCAAAACGCACAGGCCGCGCAGTATGCAGCTGAAACTGCGGATAATGCAACTGGTGACAATTTGTCACCGATTGAGCAGACGGCCAATGACGATTTGACCTACGGGCTGTTGGATAACCAATTTCGGGACACCAACAAAATGGTGCAGCCTACTGACTACGATTTGTTGCCGGTTGATGAAACATCCGTGAATGATAATCCGAATACACATACGGATGCACAGATGAACCGTATCAACGATTACAAACAGTCCGTTGATACCGACATGGTGAACTTTATCGAAAACGTTAGGAGCGGGAATTATACCGAGCCGTATGTTGTTTCCGAAACGAACGATAGAATGCGTTCGGCCATGATGGAACTCACAGGGATGGATAAAGTTGGCGATGTTGTTTTATTAGATAAAAATGGTGTAAAGCACATAGACAAAAGACATGGGGAAAACGGCCAACATGATAAAACCATGTCCAAAACTGAGGACATGGCAAGAGCCGCTTATGTACTGCAAAATTTTGATAACGCCTATTTATCCAAAGACAGGGCTGATGGGTACACAACAAAAAATGGAAAACTCGCGCCAATCGTTATTTTTGACAAAAAAATAGACGGCACTCACATTGTTGTTGAGGCCGTTTCGGATAGCAAAAAAGGCAGAAATTTTATTGTTTCTGAATATTTGTCTAAAAATGGTGTTGATAAACAAAAAATAGCAAGAGAGCTTCCGTCCTCTATGGATGCCGGGAATACCGACCCCAGAGCCACGCCCGAAGCGTTAGCTTCCACTACTCTTGCTAATCAAAGTTTAGCACAAGAAGTTGCGCCTGTCAATGAAGACTTGCTAACATATGGGCTACTGGACAGTCAATACGCCGAACCCGCTGCGGAGCAGCATCACGCGAACGACAATTATGATCTGCTGCTTGATGGATGGAACTACGAAAATTCGCAGCCATTGGCAGAAGAACGGGGACAGCTCGACTACGGAGAGCCCGTGGGCAACATTGCGAACCCAAACACTCTGGATAATGATGAAATTGCGTGGAACGAACAGCGAGTAAATGATTTTCTTACTGATTCCGACCGCCTTAGCAATGAAGAGAAACTTGCGGAACTTGGCAATCTCGGCATTATGAACGATCTGATTCACAACGAAAACGAGCTGAACGGCGTCATGGAGTTGCTGGAAAGCGGTGCGAGTGGAGCATATATCAACGAATACATTGCTCAAAACGCCACGGATTCCGAGAAAATCCAGTTCATCACGGGGAAAACAGTGCGTTCCGGCGTTGGCAAGGCGCTGCTGGGCCTTTTGAGTAATTCCGGCAGCATGACAAACGAGGAATTTTCCAAAGCGGCTTATGATATTGCAGAGCAGGTGGAACCGCGCAGCAATTATCATTCGATGAATGCCAGATATAAGCACCAGTGGGATGATGTGACATGGCGCTACGCTGTAGACACAATCGTTTCTAAAATCAGCCAGATGGCCGGGCGCGGCGATGGCGGCTACGGCGCAAATACCGTAGGCGCTGCGGAAAGCAAGTTTGATCGCAGCACAGCACCAAACCTTGATATCGCGGAGCAGACCGGAATCCAAAATCAGTTGAACGATGCAGCACAAAATGCCTATGGCGAAAGCAATCAGCTACAGCATGATGTCTACAGCCATAAGCAGGGCGAATATGAAGCTGCCATGAATCTTGATCTCTCTGTATCAGAGGCGGGCGGTGATACAAATGCCGGCATCAACAATGAAGTAAAACGCCTTACAGATGTTGCGCAGTGGAATGCAGAAGACCAGTACAGTGCAAAGGAAGTGCGAAACCGCATTTTGCAGCAGCTGAATCGGGCAGCAGAAAGCGGTGAAGATACAGCTGAACTTGTGGCAAGGCTTCATGCGGTTGACGACCTTATTTCTATGAAGCGCAGTCAAATCGGCCAAGCGCTGGAAGCTGGAAAAGAAGCGGCGCTTTCCAGCGAAAATGTTTCACAGAAGTTCAGCCAGTATAAGCAGGAGCAGGCGCAGAAGTTCGCCAATAAGGACAAGAACGCGGCAAAGACAATGGAAGAGATCGCCTCTGAAATTTCAGATGCCGACCTTAGCGGCCAGCAAAAAGATTTCATTCTGGATTTCATCAAGGAGAGAGCAAAGGCAAAGAATGTCGATATGACTGATGCGCAGGCCGAAAAACTTGCACAGATGGTGCAAATGGGCGCAAAAACCGAGCAGTTCTATAATACCATTCTGGAATTTGCCACTGGAATTGATGACCTTTCACTTGATCAAATCGAGCAAATCGACAACTTGATCTATGAAGCAGAACAACTGCCGGAAAACAGCCGCGACCGAGTGGAAAAGGAAAAGCAGGTATACGCTATAATGGCGAGCACCGTCAAAGCTGGCTTTATGGACAAAGTGAACGCCTGGCGTTATTTTGCTATGCTGGGTAATACCAGAACCCATGCCAGAAACATTATCGGCAACGAGGCTATGGGCCTTGTTACTGGCGCAAAAGATGTTACGGCTACTCTTATTGAGCACGCAGTAATTCGCGATAAGAACGACCGTACAAAGGCTGTATTGCTGCCAACGAAAGCGGATAATGAGCTTTTGAGCGCAGCCTATAAATATGCCAATGAAAGCCGCTATCGCCAACTGACGGACAACAGCCGATTCAATGTGAAATCTGGCATTGAGGGCGAAAAAACTGTTTTCAAAAACAGAGTTACAGAAAAAGCAAGACTTGCAAACAATGCAGGCCTTGAAGAAAGCGACTATTCTGGCACATTCGGTGAGCTTGCGGTTATCAAAGAAATCGGTGGAAAGCCCGGCGAGTGGGCAGGCAAGATCATGGAAAAGGCCAACAAAGCCGGTGAAAACGGCAAGGTTGGTTTTGCCGGCCTTCGTGCGCAGTTTGCTCGCTCTATGGCGCAGCAGATGAAAGCTAAAGGCATAAGCGCGGACATTCTGACATCGACAGACCCCAAAGATATTGCCATTGTAGAACGAATGGCGGATACAGCCGTTGCCGATGCACAGCGTGCTACATTCCATGAAGATAGCAATACTGCCTCGTGGCTCTCTGATAAGAATAAGCCAGCTTGGGTTCGTATATTAACGGATGCCGAACTTCCGTTTACCAAAACCCCCATCAACATTGTTAAGCAGGCAGCCAGATACAGCCCGATGGGTATCGTAAAGACAGCCACCGTTGATGCCTATAATTTGAGCAAGGGCAATATCACAATCAACAAATTTGTGGATAATCTGGCAATGGGGCTTACCGGCACCGGCATTGCTCTGGCTGGTGCATGGCTTGCTGATTCTGGCATTCTCTTTGTTCCCGATAAGGATGATAAAAAGCAGTCATTCAACGAAATGCAAGGCAAGCAGGGATATTCTATTATCATTGATGGAAAATCCTATACAATCGACTGGCTTGCACCAGCTGCATTGCCGTTGCTTATGGGCGCTTCGATTGCAAAAGAAGCAAAGCAAGAGGGTTTTGGCTTTGACAACATTGCTGATTCTATTTCAAGCCTTGCCGACCCCATGATTGAAACGACCATGCTTTCCAGCCTTTCAGACACATTAGAGAGCATCCGTTACTCGGAGAGCGGCTCTGGTATCTTTTCTACACTGTTGGTTGGCGGCGCGACAAACTATGCCGGGCAGTTTGTTCCTACTGCATTGGGGCAAGTTGCGCGATCTCAAGACGAACACCGCAGAAGCAATAAATCTTTCGCCAGCAGCAAAACAGGCAAGCAGGCTGAATACTTCATGCGCAAGCAGATAAACAAAATCCCCGGCCTTGGTGAAGCGCTTGACGACCTTGACTTGTATGAAAATGCTGACTATGTGGATGCTTGGGGGCGTAAACAAGAAAACGGCGGTTTGGCCTACAATGCACTTTCTCCCGGTTATTTAAGAGATGTGGACACGACAAGAGCCGACCAATACATTGATGACCTTTATAATGAGGTTGGCAGTGAAGCGGTTTTGCCCAATGTTAGTTCCAGCAAAGCGGATGTCGATTTAACACCGGACAGCTATGAAAAATACGCAACAGAAAAAGGCCAAACGCAGGCAGCACTTATTGACGAGCTTGCCGGGCAGGAATATATTTCCGATATGCCTGCGGAAGTTCAAAAGAAAATTGTAAGCGACCTTTATTCTGTTGCAAAAATGGCCGGTAATAAATCGGTTGACCCATTGTGGGAATCTGATTCAAAATCCGACCAGAAGCTTTATGGCATTTATGAAGATCTGGGAGAAAGCGGCCTTGTGAATTATGTTGCAGGAAGCAAGGCTTTTGCGGAAATCAAAAGCAGCGACAACCCCGCCGAAACGGCAGAGCTTTACAGCGGCATTCTGGACGAGCTGACCCCTGAAATGGTTGGCACTTATATGTCTGATGACTATAAAAAACCGTATCAGGCGTACAAAGAGGGCGGCATTAAGGCCATGGCGGCGTATGAACGGGCAAGCGACCGTTACAGCGAGATCAACGACAATGGCGGTAAATATGTCGATGCTGTTCTGAGCCTTGATGATATCACCCCAGCAGAGCAAGGCTATATTTATATGCTGCACGCCAGCAAAGATGCAAAGGTAAAATTCCTTACTCAGCATTACAGCAAGAACATGGCGTATAAACTTTCCTATTGGTTTATGCGCTACAGCGCCATCGAAGATAAATTGAAAGCCCAGATAAAGGGCACCAACATTAAATTGTCCGCTGCTCGTGAGGCATGGGCAAATCAGTACATTTCTAACGAGCAGGAGCGAGAGAGCTTTATTTATCTTTACAAAACCGCCAGAAAGGATTGGAAATTTGAATGAGCCATCAAGTCGTTTGGACGAAATTCATCCTTGAGCGCTTTATCGATGTGGGAAATCTCACCAAAGAGGAAGAAGCCGTGATTCGCACCCGGGCGGCCGGGTGGACACGAACGGAGCAAAGCATGAAGCTTGGCATGAGCCTTTCCACCATCGACCGCATTATTAAACGGCTGAAAGTGAAGTACGACCGGGCGCAGAAGTATGATGTGCTTTTGCCGCCGAGAAAGCAATCTGCTCATGAATTGTATATGGATGAAAACTAATATACTACGCGTAAAATCTGTTGACATTTAGTATACAAAGAGTTATACTTTAGTCACGGGGACATGGTTGTGCGATAAAACCTCCAGATTTTCATTCTTTTTTACGATCCTTTCAAACAAAAAGGCCGGTGCTGTTTTCAGCACTGGCCTTTTTGTTGTTCCCGGCAAATTACCGGCAAGTTAAATTTTTACGAAAAATCAAATTATTTCTTTATGGAAACTTTAACAGAAGTCTTTTTTGCAAAATATTCAGGATCGTATTTTCTGCATTTTCTCTCCAATTTTTGAAAATCGCAGCAAATCTTTTTATAAAGTGGAATTTTCTTTTCAGTTGCTTTTTGATATGTAGTTTCTGCTCTTCTTAAAATGACATCTTTGTTCTTTTCGCAGAAGTTAAGCTGATTGATTAGCAGCATTTTATACTTTTGGTCTGAAATGGTCTGTATATCAAAATCAATCAAGCAACTGGGGATAACGGGAATCATATTATTGAAACCCATGATGCCCAATGTGCCGCCGTCCAATTTTAATACAGGGCCACCAGACTTTATATTTTCGTGATTCGGCTTTGGAGATTCCAGCGGAACATAATAATCAACACCATTGATGGATAAAACAATTCCTACATAAGGTCGGCGTTGCCCCTTGTTGAATTGAACTTTGCTATCGATGCTGTGCAAATATGATACATAATGTTCGTTAATATGATATAGCCGAAAACTTTGCATTTTACGCTCCTTAGCAGAAAAGCACGGAAAGAAAACCTCTCCGTGCTTTTTTGATTCCCTACTTTATGGTAAGGGCTCACCACTTTTTTAATTCTCTTATTACGGAAAGAGCTAACCGCTTTTTTAATTCCCCAATTATAAGGCGTAGGGCGGGGCTCCCCTCTTTGGTGGCGATAAAATTGGACAGTGCTAATTTTATCTTGCAGGGATAATCCCTGTAAACATATTATACTGTGCTGGTAGAAAATATGCAAGTGCAATAGTTAGCACGCACAGAAATTTTACAGTCCTTTTAATTTATCCAGCAGCGCCTTTCGTGCCCGCTCGGTTTCTGAATCAGAGTGGACAGGATTTGGGGCAACGGGTGGGGCAGCAGCTTTTGCTTTATCACTGCCCATTCTGTTTCTGATAGCCGTTAAGCAGTAGCCCTGCACTGATTCACCAGCACTGGCGGCAGCTGCACGAATTTCCGCGCCCTCTTCTTTTGACGGCTGCAACATTATATGGTCTCTCGTTTTGTTGTATCTGGCGTTAGATGCTGCTTTCTTTTCAGATAATCCCATATCTTTTCACCACCTTTCTTACAACGAATTATAGCATATATATATGCGGAATGTATATGTGCAATGTGAACAAATAATTCACGAATATTTGTTCACTATTTGAACGTTAATATGCTTTACATTGGAATGTTAATGTGCTATACTTGTGTTCGTAGCGAGAGGGCGGAAAGGAGAACGCCCATGAAATGGAAAGATTGGCAAGCAATGACCCCAGAGCAAAAACAAGCCGCTTTCACCGCATATAAAAAGAAGTGGTTAGCTACTGTGAATAGCTAACCACTAAGCAAAAAAACCAACCAACAAAATTAGCTCTCTCGCTGCCCTATTTCGGGCAACACCATTATATCATGTGTTGCCCATTATTGTAAAGGAGCAACAAAATGCAAACTGTTGATGTTATCAAGAATCTGGACATTTTCGACTGCATCGAAGATTTAGA
>ERZ1034980.261-NODE-261-length-43014-cov-9.381829_pt1 | contig 43014 bp, 69 predicted proteins | sample MGYA00520622_ERZ1034980 | MGnify/ENA primary metagenome ERZ1034980 (study PRJEB33766, sample SAMN09781791) | gut metagenome | biome: gut microbiome | host: Homo sapiens | place: Madagascar | study: EMG produced TPA metagenomics assembly of the PRJNA485056 data set...
GATAAATATATATTGTGCGTTTTGCGTGATTGGAGGGCGTAATGCAGTACAAGAAAAAGATCATGAGAGCGTCGGAAATTGAGCAGGAATACGGCTACTCTAAGAGCAGTATATCCAGACTCATACACCTACCGGGTCAGACGTTTGCGTTTAAGCTCCACCCGGAGCGGAGAAATTCCCCGGTTCTGATCGACACAGAGCGGTTTGAACGGTGGAGACAGCGGAATACCTGCTAGGGAAGAGCAAAGGCAAGGAGACGCGGGGGCCGGCTATGCTATGCAAAGGATTAGCCCAGAACTGCTCCGCAGCGCAACGGATTAGCTCAGCTTCGAGATGCGAAGGAGATGCATAGATATGAAATGCGCAGTGTAACAAAGCAATGGAATGGCACGGCCAGGAACTGAAAAGCGTTCAGTGGCGAGGGCATAGAGAAGCGTTGAAAGAGCTGGGTTGCGAAGGAAAGGCTTGGAGGGGAACAGCTTGGCGAGGGAACAGCAAAGATGTGCGTCGCGGTGATTTGCGGAGGCAAAGCTTGGCGTAGAAAGCGAAGAATGGCAACGGAATAGCGGGGCAAGGCGATGGAATAGCATAGACCGGATATGCGTTGCAATGGATTTGCATTGATTAGCATTGACTAGCGACGGCAAAGGTAGCATAGCAAGGAGTAGACAAAACAGGAGGAAAGAAAATGAAGGAGATCGACGGTCTGATTTTCGTAAAAGAACGTGAAATCCCGATCATCTTTGATGGTGAGATCGGAAGTTGCCAGAGACCGTTGAGAGCACAGACGGCACAAGGCGAGCGTGTAGCACTGGCCAACAGCGAGACAGTTCCGGCAGGAAGCACGATTGAGTTCACCATCCAGCTGATGTGCGATACACACGAAAAGGCCGTAAGGGAATGGCTTGACTATGGAGTTTTCCGGGGAATTGGACAGTGGCGGAACTCAGGTAAAGGCAAGTATGAGTGGGAAGAGCTGGACGATAAAGGGAACGTGATAGGAGGAAACAGAAGAAAGCATTGAAAAGTAGAGTAACTGAACAATGGGCGCCCCGGAGGTGATAGGAACACCATCCGGAGCAATGCACCCACATTGCGAACACCAATGCGGATACAGGTTAATTGTAGCACACATCTCCTGTATCGGCAAGAACAGGAGGTTTACATGAAAAAAACACAGACGGATGAAAAGACAGTAAAAACATGGGACGAGGTACGCGAAGTACTGGCCACCGAAGTAATCGGACAGGCGAGAAAGCAGGCAAAACGCTGGATGATGGCATTTCTGGTGGCGCTGGCATTGCTGGTAAGCAGTAACGTGGCGTGGGCGTATGCGTACACCACAGCAGTAGAACAGGAGGCGGAGTGATGAAGTTATATAAGATCCTCTATGGGATCGGGATTTTCACAGCATTGTTCGGTTGCATGACACTCTGCGGTGCAATCGAATGGCGAACCAGTCTGGTTCCGCCACTGGTTATCACAGCAGTAGGCGTGGCGTTTTTCCTGGCAGGTTACCGGGAGAGCGGCGGGTATTTCTAGGAGGGCGGACATGAAATTTTTGAATGAAAACAAATGGCCAATCATGATGCTGGCAGGACTGGCATTCTGGTGGCTGATATGGAGGATTGGAGCATGAACGGATATACAAAACTGGAAATTTCCGTAAGTGAGAGGGAATACAGGGAGTATTTGGAGATGCAATACGCAATCGAACTGTTCGACAGGATAAGCAGAGTAAGGAAGTATATGGGAATCAACGATGCCAGGATGATATTTGGACTTGAACCTCTTCCAACAGAACCTACACCGCCGTGGGAGCAGGACTTTGAGCCGGGAGAAGAACCGGAGGTGGAATGATGGATGAACCGCACATTGAGTGTGATGTATGCGGTCGTGAGATATACGTAGAGACAGAACGGTATGAGCAGGATGAATGTTACGAGATAGACGGTTACAGGATGTGCGCTGACTGCGTTATGCCGTATCTCCGAAAGCATCATAGGGTAAAATTGGAGGATGTGAGATGTTAAAAAGCTATGAGGAAATGAGACAGGTTGATGTGACTCCGTACTGTGAGGAACGAGAAGGAATGCTCTACCTCAACTGGGCAAAATGCATTGATCTGCTGCGTGAGAATGGAGCCAAGAAAGTATACTGGGAGCCTGTCCCGGATGAAAAAACTGGTTCCAGCCTGCGGATGACGGAAAAAGAATTCGAGGACAGCAAGGGGAACAAAAACAGGTGTTATGAGACCAGAATCAGAGTTGTTATCGACGACAATGAATATTACATGCAGTCCCCGGTCATGAATGGAGTAAATCCAGTGAAGGACAACAACATGAGCCAACAGAGAGTTTGGAACAGCATGTGCCGGTCATTCGTAAAATGCGTTGCGATCCATACGGGACTCGGATTTTCTCTGTGGCTCAAAGAGGAAATGGGGGCATTCAAGAACGTAATTCCCAAAGAGCAGAAGAAAGCAACTCCAGCCCAGATAAAAACGCTTAAAAGTTTGGGCGAAAAACATAAATTAAGACTTGATATGTGGATTGAGCAAAACGGAAAGACCTGGGAAACGTTGACGGAAGAAGATGCTGGGAACATGCTTCAGCAGCTTAAACAGAGGTATGGTGATGATTAGTGCATGCCATAACAAAAATCCAGAAAGTCCGGCAAACAGAACAGGGGACGGACCTGATAGTACACATTCCAGACCTACAACTGCTGGAAATGCTGACAGAAAAGAGAATCCGGCAGGCAGAGATAAGATTTGACGACGGACGGCATATCTCGATTGAGCAGCGGAAGAAAGCCTATGCTACGATCCGGGACATTGCCGCATATACAGGGTATCTTCCGGAAGAGCAGAAGGAATGGTTGAAATACCTGCATATCGCAAGAACCGGATGCGAGTATTTTTCCTTGTCGGACTGCACGATGGATACGGCCAGAGAGTTCATTAACACGATTCTGGAGTATGCCATCACCGAGGGAGTGCCTCTGACGGACGCAGGAGCGGACAGGACGGACGATATAGGCAAGTACCTATATTTCTGTATGAAAGCAAAAAAGTGCTGCGTATGTGGCGCTCCGGGAGAGATACACCACGTCGATACAATCGGCATGGGAAACGACCGGCGGACATACGACGATTCGAAGAGCCGGAAGATGTGCCTATGCCGGAAACATCACACCATGTGGCATCAGATGGGAGATGAAAGATTTCAAAAAATGTACAAGGTGTACGGAATACTGATGCCGGAAAAAGAGTCCTCCTTGGCCGAGCAATAATATATCACAGTAATATTGTAAGCCATTGAGATAAAAAATCCGATTGTTTTCTCATCCGGCGGCTATGACCGCCGGGGAAAGGAGGGGAATGGAAAAAGCGAAAAACATTGCGCTGTTACGATTCTCAAGAATCGGATACGGGAAAGATAAGGCCTTGCGACGGCCAACAAATAAAAGCGTTGATCGGCAGTTGCGAAAGCTGATATCCAAGTGGAACATGGACAGCAATCACGACACGATCATCAACACCGGGGATGGTTACTATATTCCACGGAAAGATAATCCGGAGGAGATGCTGGAGTACAAACAGTACATTGCACAGGAGACAGCAAGAGCTTACATGGAGCTGGACAAGGTTAAGCCGATGTGGGTGGCGTATGAAAGGATGGAGAAGAATGGCGGTAAACAGCAGAACGAAGGGAGCAGTGGCGGAGAGGGAGGTTGCACGGATTCTGAACAGCTACGGTTACAATTGTAGACGGGGGCAGCAGTATTGCGGTGCGAACGGTGATGCTGATGTTGTAGGTCTCCCGGGAATCCACATTGAGGTAAAGCGCCGTGAAAAGCTGAATCTCTATGACGCTATGGATCAGTCAAAAAGAGATGCAGCAGTAAGCGGCGGACTTCCATCCGTGTTCTGGCGGAAAAATAATTGTGAGTGGCTTGTGGTTATGACGCTGGAAGATTGGATGCGGTTATACAAGGGAGCACAGAACGGAGCTGATTGGCAATGAGAGAGAGTTTAATATTCTACCAAAGTTTCGCTCGTGCAATCAAAAAACTGCCGGAATCCGAACAGCTAAAAGCCTTATGGTCCATCATTGATTATGCGCTAGAGGATAAGGAACCTGACGGTGACGGCATGTATATGGTCGTCTATGAGATGGCAAAACCACAGATTGATGCCAATGTTGAGCGTAAGCGAAACGGATCCAGGGGAGGCAGACCGCAGAAACCGCAGGAAAAACCGAAGGAGCAGAAAAAAACGGTTGAGCCGGTGAAGAAGAAAGAGCCACCGCCGTATCAGGAGATCATTGATTATCTGAACGAGAAAGCCGGTAAAAGGTTCAAGGTCAACGACAAAACCAAGGCACACATTAATGCCAGAGTGAATGACGGATACACGTTGGCGGATTTCCGGGCGGTGATCGAGAAGAAGGTAGCGGAGTGGCGAGGAACGGAGATGGACAAATTTCTACGGCCGGAAACCTTGTTCGGCACAAAATTCGAGGGTTATCTCAACCAGAATGAGACGGTGAGGAAGAAAGCGAAGTCAACCGGATTCAGTAATTTTGAAGAGCGGAATTACGATTTTGATGCATTGGAAAGAGAGCTGCTGGGAGCGCAGGAGAGTGGAACATGAATGTAACTTACAACGTCACCAATACCGAGATCGGGATGGTGATTATGAAAAACAGGACCATGCAGCAGTTACATGACCTGCTGGGAGTGGACATGGAGCAGATACGCAGGATTACCAGATACAGCGGGATGCTGTACGGGAAATACCTGATAGAGAGAGCAGGCGGTGACAATGATTAAAGCCGATCAGCCGACCTGTAAGAAATGCCGGTACGGTCAATATTATTTGAAAAATAGAAAGGAGTGAGAGGTTTGCTGGCCAGCGTGAAAGAGCTCTTTACTCCGAGAAGAAATGACATATAGAGAATTTTTGGAAACAAAAATTGAACTTGCGACAGAGAGCGGATTCATAGTGGATCCGAAGGACGTCAATAAAGCATTGAAGCCGCACCAGCGGGATGCTGTGATGTGGGCTTTAAGAGGTGGCAGACGGGCACTGTTTGAGAGTTTTGGACTTGGAAAGACAGTGCAGGAAATCGAGTTTTGCCACCTGGCAGCAGAACATAGCGGCGGACGCGCATTGATCGTGTTACCGCTTGGAGTAAAACAGGAATTTACCAGAGATGCGGTGGAAGTTCTGGGGTATGAGAAACCAGAATACTGTCGAACGATGGAAGAGGTGGAACAGAGTACCAGTCAGATTGTGCTGACAAATTATGAGCGTGTCAGAGATGGAGACATCCGGCCGGAATACTTTGCAGCGACTTCGCTGGATGAAGCCAGTGTATTGCGGAGCTTCGGCAGCAAGACATATCAGACGTTCCTGGACAAATTCAAGAACGTGCCGTATAAGCTGGTGGCAACTGCTACACCGTCACCAAACAAGTACAAAGAGCTGATCCATTATGCCGGATACTTGGAAGTGATGGACACCGGACAGGCATTGACGAGATTCTTCCAGCGTGACAGCACCAAGGCGAATAACTTAACCCTGTATCCGAACATGGAAGATGAGTTCTGGATGTGGGTAAGCAGCTGGGCACTATTCATCACCAGACCTTCAGATCTGGATCCTACATATTCAGATGTCGGTTATGATCTGCCACCGTTGGAAGTGCGATGGCATGAACTGCCGGTGCATTATGGGGATACTGCAGACAGAGATGGTCAGATGCAGTTATTCCAGGAAGCAGCGGAAGGACTGAAAGAAGCGGCAGCAGTAAAGCGTGACAGTATAGATCAGCGAGTAGCCGAGATGAAGAGGATCGTAGAAGAATCCCCGGATGATCATTTCCTTCTGTGGCATGATCTGGAAAATGAGCGGCATGCAATCAAAAAGGCATTACCGGAGACAGTGGACATTTATGGAGCTATGGATTATGACCTAAGAGAGCAGAGAGTGATTGATTTCTCAAATGGAGAGACAAAGCTGTTTGCCACAAAGAAATCATTATCGGGATCCGGATGTAATTTCCAGAGGTATTGCCATAGGGAGATATTTCTGGGAATAGACTATGAGTTCAATGATTTCATTCAGGCAGTGCACCGGTGTTACAGGTTTTTGCAGCAGTACCCGGTTGTGATCGACATCATTTACATGGAGAATGAGCGGCAGATCAAGGAAGCATTGTTGGAAAAATGGAAGAACCATAATCACATGGTCGCAAAGATGATCGAGATTGTAAAAAAGTATGGACTGACCTCTGCAAATAAGGCAGAGCGACTGGAAAGGAAGATGGGCGTGGAAGGCAGCGGAGAAGAAAGGACAGTGAGAGGACAGCACTATGAAGCAGTGTATGGAGATTGCGTGGAAGAAACCCGGGCAATGGAAAGTAACAGCGTTGATCTGATCCATACATCAATTCCTTTTGGAAATCATTATGAGTACAGTGCTAATTATAATGACTTCGGACATAACCAAAATACAGAACGATTCTTTGAACAGATGGATTTTCTTACACCAGAGCTGCTGCGGGTATTGCGTCCTGGAAGAGTGGCAGCAATTCACGTAAAGGATCGTGTGCTGTTTGGAAATGCGACGGGTACCGGAATGCCAACCATAGAACCCTTCCATGCGCAGTGTATTAGCCATTATATGAAGCATGGCTTTCAGTATTTCGGAATGATTACAGTGGTAACGGATGTGGTCCGTGAGAATAACCAGACCTACCGGTTAGGATGGACGGAGCAGTGCAAGGACGGTTCAAAGATGGGGGTAGGATGCCCGGAATATATTTTGCTTTTCCGGAAGCTTCCGACAGATAGATCTACAGCGTATGCAGATGTACCAGTTAAGAAATCCAAAGAAGATTATACCAGGGCACAATGGCAGATTGATGCACACGGCTATTGGAGATCATCAGGGGATCGTCTGATCAGCAAAGAAGAGCTGGAGGACGTTTCCGTAGATAAATTGCAGGCAGTGTACCGGAAATACAGCCGGGATAGTGTATACGACTATGAAGAGCATGTGAAACTGGCAAAGAAGCTGGATGAAGAGGGAAAACTACCGGCTACGTTCATGGTGGTTGCACCGGGATCTTGGAACCAGTTGGAAGTATGGGACGACATCAACCGGATGCGTACCCTTAACACAACACAGAGCCGCAGACGTGCTCAAATGCATGTGTGCCCGTTACAGCTGGATATTGTGGAACGTATCATCAATCGTTACAGCAACGAGGGCGATACGGTCTATGACCCGTTTGGAGGGCTTATGACGGTGCCCATGACAGCGGTAAAGATGCACCGGTATGGGAAAGGCTGTGAGCTGAATCCAGATTACTTCCGGGATGGCGTTGGATATTTGCAGACGGCAGAGAACGAGGTGGATGAGCCGACTCTGTTTGATTTTATGGCGGTATAGGTTATGAGTAAATCAAGATACGCAAAAACCAAAGCAGCAGGGCAGCTGGTAGGTATGAGCAGATACGGGAAACAGTTTGGTGGACAGCAGGCGCATTTAGTGTCTACTGAGAACCGGCAGATGAGGAGAATGCGAAAAGATGATTCACGGTGAGTTGATAGTTGACAATTTTGCCGGCGGAGGCGGAGCGTCAACCGGAATAGAACTAGCAACCGGCTATAGCGTAGACATAGCAATCAACCATGATCCGGAAGCTATTAAGATGCACAAAGCTAATCACCCAAACACAGAGCATTACTGCGAAAATGTGTGGGCGGTTGATCCTGTAAAGGCATGCAAAGGGCATCCGGTAGCACTTGCCTGGTTCTCACCGGATTGCAAGCACTTTTCCAAGGCCAAGGGTGGAAAACCAAAAGATAAGAACATCAGGGGTCTTGCATGGGTAGCCTGCCGCTGGGCGGGGTTGGTGCGACCGAGAGTTATCATGCTGGAAAATGTGGAAGAATTTCAGCAATGGGGTCCGTTGAATCGGCGACACCATCCAATTAAGAAGAAAAAAGGGCAGACATATCGAAAGTTCATAAAACAATTGTGGGAATTGGGATATACGGTTCAGACAAAAGAATTGATTGCTGCGGATTATGGTGCACCTACAATGCGGAAAAGATTTTTCTTGATTGCCAGGTGCGATGGTGGACCTATTATCTGGCCAGAGCCAACGCATGGACCAGTGGACAGTGAAGATGTTAAGACAGGACTACTGAAACCATACGTAGGAGCATATACACAATTTGATTTTTCGTTACCCTGTCCGAGTATCTTTGATACTTCGGAACAAATCAAAGAAAAGTACGGAATCCGTGCGGTCAGACCGCTGGCAAAGAAAACAATGGACCGGATAGGAAGAGGACTTAAAAAATTTGTTATAGATGAGGATGATCCGTTTATTGTAGATGGGAAAATCCCGTTTCTTATTCAGTATCATTCCTATGCTGGAAATGATGTCAGAGGGCAGAAAATAACAGGTCCGCTTATGACATTGGATGGATCAAACAGATACGGTCTTGTATGTGCTTTTATCAGCAAATTTTATAAGAGTGGGACTGGACAGGATGTAAGAGAACCACTTCATACGATAACTACTTCGCTGGGACATTTTGGACTGGTAATGGCATATCTGATTAAGTACTACGGTTCAGAAGCGGGAGGACAAGATATCCGGGAACCGCTGGATACTTTAACATCGAGAGACCGCTTTGGATTGGTGGAAGTATATGGAGATAAATACCAGATTTATGATATCGGCCTGCGTATGTTGGAGCCAAGAGAACAGTATAACTGCCAAGGTGTACCTGATGATTATATTATCGATCATGATTGTGATGGAAAAGCAATATCGAGATCGGAGCAGGTGAAGAAATGCGGGAATATGGTGTGCCCACCGATACCGGCAGCACTGGTCAGAGCCAATCTGCCAGAATTGTGCGTGGCAGAGAGAACACCGAATATGCAGATTAAGGCAGAGCAGACCGGACAGCTTAGATTTGCGTGAGGTGGCGGATGCAAGAAGTGAAGTTATCAAAGCATAGAACAGGAGGGCGAACGATGAGGTTGATTGATGCAGATCTGCTGATTGAGGGCAGAGTTGAGAATGATCCGGTAGTTGTCGCTGCGAAATGTGCGCCAACTGTCTACGACCCGGTCAGGGTTGTGGAGCAGTTAGAAGAGTTGAAAAGCCTTGTCCCAGTAAATAGGCTCCTTGATGATATCGTAAATGAAAAACCAAAGGAATTAGGAATGCTTATAGCATATAGAAAAGCAATCGAGATTGTGAAAGGCGGTGGAGTAGATGGTTGATAAGAGATCAGAAATGCAGAAGAAAATTGAAAGTGTGAAAAATGATATGGTTGGATACAGATACCGGCATTTCAAAGGTGCTATCTATATCGTGAAGGATATCGCAATTCACAGCGAAACGGCGGAACCAATGGTTATTTATACCAGATGGGATGAGCCGTCAGATACTTGGTGCAGACCGCTGGATATGTTCTGTTCTGAGGTGGATCATGAAAAATATCCAGAAGTAACACAGAAATTCCGATTTGAAAGGATGACGAAATAGATGGTTAATTTTAGCGGATTCGACAGGGGTGTGATCGGAAAGCCGCTTCCGGCTGATTCTACGCTTAATAACATGAAAAAATACCAGCTGATCGAGTTGTTACATATTGCGGAGAGTAATCATAAGGTGCTGGCTGATGCCTATGCAAACGCTATCAATACCAGTAAATGCAATAGCTGTCCCATTATGCAGGCGGCGAAAAAAGTGGGGTGTGAAAATGGCAATTAAACCAATTTTGTTTAATATCGAGATGGTGCGGGCGATTCTGGACGGGCGAAAGAGTTGCACAAGACGGATTGTGAAACCACAGTGGGAAGAGTGCCTGAACTGCAAATATGTTCACAACGAATACATATATGACAAACTGGCAGAGAACGTATACTGTGCAAGATGTGGTTATCCGTTGGTGCCGGAAAGAAGAGCTCCATATCAGCCGGGAGATATCCTGTATGTTAGAGAAACATGGTGCGGACTTCCGGTCAATGAAGCAGGTCATATGCGTGGTCATACCATCTATTATTACAAGGCAGATGGAGATCTGCGTCCTGAAGGTTGGAGAGGCGCTTGGCGACCATCCATCCACATGCCGAAAGAAGCAGCTAAGTATCTGGGATTAGTTAAGATACACGGAACTGTCGGAAAAGCTATTGAGGCATGTGTAGCCTATGAAGAGATCGGTACGCTTGAAGAATGTCGGGAAGCTATGGAAAAACAGAGAAGGAAGATTGTGAAAAATCCATATGGAACAAGTTATATCTGGAAAGCTGGTTATTGCCCTGTATGTGGCTGCGGAGTTACAGCAAGATGGGATTATTGCCAGTGCTGCGGGCAGAAGTTGAACTGGCAGGTATAACTATGGACGATGATTATGACTATTGCTATGAATGCACCGGGTACGGTGATAACTACTACGAAAATGAGGACGGAAAGATGATCTGCAGGTGCTTTGAGTGTCCACGGTTCAATGAGGGAGGTGACTGGGATTGAAGATTAAAGAAAAAATTCGAAAAGCCATTATAAACTATGCATTAAAGCATTATTCAAATGAGTTTCTTGCACAGCCTAAAAATGTCAGATGTGAGACAGTTCGGGTGGAGACCGTGCAGGCAGTAGCTGAAATGTCGGATGAAGTGTTTAGGCACGATGAATACGTTATGTCAGAACATCAAAAAAGAATTGTAATGGCAGAGCTTATAGAAGCTCTTAAAAATTATATCACCATACAAGAATACGATGAGACTAGAAAAGATGGAAGAAAGCGGATTTTTAAGGCAAGTTTGAAGGTGGTGAGCGAAAAATGGTAGACAATACAAAGGAAGAAAAATACAGAGACTGGGACATCTGCGAGGAATGCGGACTGAACGGAGATGATACTTGGGAGGATGAAAACGGAAATCAGGTATCGAATTGCCTATACTGCCCATATAACGGGAAAGACCCGTGGATGTAAGGAGGGGAAAATGGTAAATGTGTTACTGACAATTATTGCATTGGAACTGCTGGCTATATTCTCTAAGTTGGATGAACGAACGGGAGGAAAAAGGCATGAGGACCAGAGAAATGACACTTCGAGATCACGGAATGTGGCCGGAGGACGAGGAGAAGATCTATAAGTACTGCCGAAAGCTGAGTCAGGAGGAGGCGCTGGAGCTGTTTCAATGTTGCATCTCTTCGGCATATGGAATAGAGGTAGCCGTATATGACAGTATGACGACAGGGGCCGGGTACAAGACGCAGATCAACAGGGGGAGGTACATTCCGGTCAAAGCGGATGATTTCTATGCATATCGGAGGAAGACAGCGGAACAATTCTACCGGTTCTTGCGGATGCATGGGAAGATGTGTTGACGGAGATGGGAGAAAAAGGGGTGATAATGTAATAAGATGAGAAATCTCAATCAGATCATGAGGAAGCTGCAGAGAGCATTGCTCACAAAGCGGCTCCAGGTGAAGATAGACACACATCAGTTTTACAGTGCCGAGCAGAAACGGATGATAACCATGTATACCTTGACCACACCTACACTGGGGATGGTGAGAGATAAGTGGAAGGAAAGTGATTATGAAATCATACACACTGCATCGCAATTCGATGTGGTTATGACCTTGAAGGAGATATGGGAAGCACTGACGGACTGGGAATGATGGCAGGTGGTGATGAATGGCTAAGCTTACGCCAAAGAGGGAAGCATTTGCGAAAAACTTCATAAGAAATGGTGGGAATGCGACCGATGCGGCGAGAAAAGCAGGGTATAAGAAGCCGGAGCAAGAAGGATGCAGGCTGTTAAAAAATGCTGATGTTTTAGCATATATAGCCGAAAAGCAGGCAGGAATTGATAAACAGAACGGCGTGGATAGCATGTCTCTTGCTGAAATTCAGAAGAGAAGAGCTATGATAGCACGCGGCGAGGTAAAGGATTCTTTTGGATTCACACCGGCATTTGGCGAACAGCTCAAAGCTATGTCTGATCTGGAAAAGGCTCTCACCATCAAAGAACAAAAGGAAGCGCGGCAAAAAGCAGAAGAAGCGGCCAGAATGGCAGAAGAGTATCATCTCGATCTCGATATTATTGCCGATGTGTTCCATCCGATGGTTAGAGACATCCGGCGAGGGATGCACACAGAATATGTTTTACCCGGAGGGCGAGGCAGCACCAAGTCTTCCGGGATTTCGTGCATTATCATCGAACTGCTAAAAAACAATTCAGATATGCATGCGCTTGTATTGCGTAAGGTCGGCAATACCATCAAGGATTCAGTGTATGCACAGATCAAGTGGGCAATATCCAAGATGGGTCTGGACGCAGAGTTCAAATTCAAAACCTCTCCTTTTGAGATAACCTACAAGCCAACAGGACAAAAGATCTATTTCCGCGGAGCCGATGATCCGCTGAAAATTAAATCTATTAAGCCAGAGTTTGGATATATCGGCATTGTCTGGTTCGAGGAACTTGACCAGTTCGCCGGACCGGAAGAAATCCGAAACATTCAGCAGTCCGCTATTCGTGGCGGTGACAAGGCGTACAGATTTAAGTCGTTCAATCCACCACGAAGCAAGAACAACTGGGCGAATGAGTACACGGAGGAAGCACAGGAGAAAGATCCGGAAGCGCTAGTAACGCATAGCACGTATAAGGATGTCCCCAAGGACTGGCTGGGCGAGCAATTCATTAATGACGCAGAACACCTAAAAGAGGTCAATCCGGCGGCGTATGACAATGAATACATGGGTGAAGCAAATGGAAATGGTGGTAATGTGTTTGAATTCATTGAGGAGCGGGAAATCACGGATGAAGAGATTGCTAGCTTCGATAGAATTTATCAGGGTGTAGACTGGGGATGGTTCCCGGATCCTTTCGCTTTTGTCCGTATCTATTATGATGCGGCCAGAGAAACCTTGTATTTCCTTGACGAACACAGAGCAAATAAGACAAGAAACAGTGATACGGCAGCGGAAATCAAGCGGCGCGGGTATGACGATTATGTAATCACCTGCGACAGCGCGGACAAAAAGTCAACCAGTGACTTCCGGGATGAAGGATTACCAGCCAGGGATGCGATCAAGGGACCCGGAAGCGTGGAATACTCAATGAAGTGGCTGCAGGGGAAAAAGCTCGTCTTTGATCCGAGGCGGACACCAGAAGCGCGGAAAGAGTTTAAAAAATATGAGTATGAGCGCGATAAGGATGGAAATATCATAAGCGGATACCCTGACAAGGATAACCATTTCATCGACGCGACCAGATATGCAACGGAGACATTATGGAGAAGAAGAGGTAACAGTGCATAATGGGACTGATAGCAACAATTAAGAGGTGGTTCAGTATGATTTTCAAGAAACAGGCGGAAGAAGATTTCGCCGTAAACGTGATTTCTTCCCCAGAGATGGAGAGGATCATTAAGAACTGTTATGGAATATACGGAGGAAAGCCATATTGGGAGAGCGCGGAAAAGGGGATCAAGACGATCAACTTTGCGAAGTCCATCTGCTCGGAGACAGCACGGCTGGCAACGCTGGCAATCGGCATTAAGATCGACGGGTCAGAGAGGGCAACATGGTTACAGCAGCAGACTGACGCCGTATACTTCAAAATCCGGCACTGGGTGGAATATGGATGTGCATACGGTACAGTGTTTCTGAAGCCGAACGGTGAGAGCATCGACGTATTTACACCGGAGGATGTGCTTCTAGTAGAATATGATAACATCGGAATCAAGGGGATCATATTCAAGGACAGTTATACGGAGAAAGACAGATTTTACACTCGTCTGGAATATCACAGATTCGTGGATCAGGAATATGATGACCAGAAGGTGCGACCATATATTGTCAGTAACAAGGCATACGTCTCTAAATCCTCTGATTCAATCGGTGATCCGATCTCCCTGGAGAAAACGAAGTGGAGTAATCTTCTGCCGGAGACTCCACCGATTTTGAAAGCCGACGGAAGTCCTCTTGACGGTCCGCTGTTCGGTATGTTCCGGACACCTGCAGCAAACAATGTTGACATCAACACGCCGATGGGTCTCCCTATCTATGCAGAAGCCATTGAGGAGTTGCGAGATCTGGATGTGGCATACAGCCGGAACGCAGGAGAGATCTTCGACAGCGAAAAGATTATCCTGGCAGACGACCAGTTGCTGATGCCATCCGGAATTAATCTTAAAAATACGACTACCGACATGAGAGAAAAGTGGCGGGAAGAAATGAAACTTCCACACTATGTCAAAAATGTGTTCGGAAAAGGGATGGAAACTTTCTACCAAGAGATCAATCCGCAGCTTAACACCGATGTTAGGCTTGCTGGTATGAATGCCTTACTGTCTCAGATCGGATACAAGGCAGGATTTAGCAACGGATATTTTGTTTTTAACGAAAAAACTGGTATGGTGACGGCTACGCAGGTAGAAGCAGACGACCGACGGACAATCCAACTGATTAAGGATGTCAGGGATAAGTTGGAAGACTGCCTCAATGGTACGATCTATGCGCTGAATGTATTTGCTGATCTGTATGGTCTGGCTCCGGTTGGAGCGTATGAGGTAACATACGACTTCGGAGACATAACTTACAATAGAGAAGAAGACCGGTTGAGATGGTGGCAGTATGTTGTACAGGGAAAGGTACCAGCGTGGATGTATTTCCAGAAGTTTGAGGGAATGAGCGAGGAAGAAGCAAAAGCAATGGTTGAGGAAGCACAGCCGAAAGAAAAGGGACTGTTTGAGGAGGAATAAAATGGCAGTAAACATTAGATTGAAACCTTGTTGTTTTAAGTGTGAGCATTCTCGATTGGTTATTACAGACAAAGGTTGCAGAGACGATTATGGAAGGTTACGCGTTGACAGGCTGATTATATGCGATAACGAACCAATATGCGCGGCGGCGGCAAATGATTCATCGGAGTATTTGAATGCTTAGTCCAGAATACCTCCGTGATGTGGCAGCCGGTAGTGAGAAGATAGCTTCCGACCTGCATGACTACATCATACAACAGATCGTAGAACGCATGATGTTGCGAATCGGGCGAGGGAAAGAATACCTGCTCACATCATCGGACAAGTGGCGTATTAAGATTCTGCAGGATGCCGGGTATCTTCTGGAAGACATCACCGAAGAGCTTGCGACGTACACGAAGCGGCAGAAAGCAGAGATCAAGGCAGCAATGGAAGAGGCTGGGGTGAAAGCAATCAGCTATGACGATAAGATTTACGAAGCGGCTGGTCTCTCTCCTCTTCCTCTTTGGGAATCACCGGAACTTGTCCGACTGATGGAGCGCAATATGCTGGCAACAGGGAACGAGTGGAATAATTACACCCGGACAACAGCGGCGGCGGCTCAAAGTGCATACATCAATGCCTGTGATCTGGCTTACAATAAGGTCATGAGCGGAGCAACTGCATACTCGCAGGCGGTCAGAGAAGCCATAGACAGTATCGTGAGCGAAGGGGTGACAGTAACTTACCCTTCCGGTCATAAGGACACCATAGAGACTGCCACAGCGCGTGCGGTGCGCACCGGAATCGGTCAAGCGGCAGGGGATATTGCTCTGAAACGCATGATTGAAATGGAATGGGACATCATCCTTGTGTCAGCTCATATCGGAGCCAGAACCGGAGACGGTGGAGAGAATCCAGGTAATCATTTTGGGTGGCAAGGAAAGTACTATTCACGAACCGGAAATGATGATAGATTTCCGGAGTTTTACGGCGCGACCGGATACGGAACCGGCGAGGGTCTTTGCGGGTGGAACTGCCGTCACTCATTCGGAAGCGGAACTGGCAACGATGAGGATAACCCGTACAAGGAAATCCAGACTGAGGACAACGAACGGGTCGAAAAGGCAGAGAAGAAACAGCGGGAACTTGAAAGACGCATCAGAAAGACCAAGCGTGCGGTTATGGGATGGCAGACGGCGGTTGAAAACTGCACGGACGAAGAGACACGATTCAGCCTGCAGCAGGAGCTTGACCGGAAATCCTATCTCCTGCAGAAGCAGAACGCCGCATACAAGGAATTCTGCAGAGAAAATGACCTGCGTCCATTGAATGAACGCTTGCGGATTGCGAAGTGGAGTCGGGAACAGGCGGCAAAGGCTACGGCAGCAGCCAGACGATACAAAGAAGCGAAAGGAATATGATATGAGTTTTTCTGAATTTTGCACGGGGTTTCTCCAGATTTGCGCTGGTATAACTGCCGTCGGGGCGGCGTGGGGAGTACTGTATAAATTGTACGCTGGAGCAAAGAAGCCGATGGAAGACATAGGCAAACGGCTTGACTCTATCGAGTCTGATATCAAGGATATCAAAGGAAAACTGAACCGGGATTACAATGAGATCAACCAGAACAGGGACGATATGAACCTGCTTATGCGTAGCATGTTTGACTTGATCGAGAACAGGATCACTGGGAACAACGTCGAGGGTCTAAAAAAAACGAGGGACGACCTTGTAAAGGCATTAACCGACAAATAAGAGGGATCATAGTGAAAATATATGAGTTTACTGCACCGGAGCTGGAGAAGATACGACAGCTCGCGAATTTCACGCCAGAAGAAAGAGATCTGTTTGAACGGCGGGCACAAGGCGCGCCTCTGATACAGTGTGCAGAAAACATGAACATGAGCATAGGGTCCATTAAGCGGCTTAGTGTTCGGGTGAACCGAAAGATTATAAGGATCTGTTAAGGAGGTAGTTATGGGCGGACGTGGTGGGAAAAGCGGATTTTCCTCGAGAGGGGGGGGAAGGACACCATTTGAAAGAGCGGCTACTGTAGCAATTATTGAGAATGGGAAACCTAATCCATATGCAGGAACAGAATACGACAGTGAGTCAAATTATTATAAATTTCAGCTGTGGCAAAAAGATGGCATGAACAGAATCTATGTAAAAGATTATAAAAATAGAACTGTTGCATACATAGATGTGAACAAAGGAAATGAAGTTGTCACAGATTATGCAAAAGGACCTGTTGTTGAAACTACAAATTGGTTTTTGAAAAACTATAAAATACCTGATTATCAAAAAAGAAAAAAGAAGTAAACTTTTTAGAGACTTAGTTGATACCACTAAGCCTCTTTTTTTGTGCCATAATCAAGGTACAGAAGCAAAACAGCCTTGAAACGGAGGTATCAATATGAACATGTACCAGCCGATGTATGGCGTGGATGCAATGGCAGCAGAGCAGATGGCATTGCAGCAGCGCATCCAACAGATGGAACAACAGAGACAGCAATTCCAGTATCCGACACAGCAGATGCAGGCACCACCGGCACAAAATGTGAACTGGATCCATGTTGCAGGCATTGATGGTGCCAAGAATCAGATTGTGCAGCCAGGGCAGACAACATGGATGATGGACAATAACAGTCCGTTTTTCTACGTCAAGTCCGTTGACAACATGGGAAGCGCAACACTAAGGGTATTTCAGTTTCAGGAGATACCGCCAGACACGCTCACCGCCCCACAGACGCAACAGAAAGATTACAGTGATAAATATGTTACCCGGGAGGAGTACAATGAGCTTTTGAAACGTCTGGGAGAGAATACACAGGAGAAGGAGGGCAAGGCATGAATCCATTAATGGGACTAATCGGCGGCATGGGTGGGAATAACCCTATGGCAGCTATGGCACAGGCAATGAATATAATCAATCAGATTAAGCAGAATGGAAACCCGCAGGCAGCCATAAATGCAATGGCGCAGCAAAATCCGAACGTGAAAAAAGCTATGGATATGTGCCAGGGGAAAAATCCACAGCAGGTATTTGAACAGATGTGCCGACAAAACGGCATTGATCCGGCGCAGTTCGCCGGAATGATGAAATAACGCTATCTCGCCGGAGTGCACACGGCTTGATAAATATATGATAAGGAGATTACCAACATGACAGAAGGTATGTTATCTGCGGCTGATGTAGCAGCAGTGACCCGCAACAATGACAATAGTAATGACATGTGGGGTGGAAATTGCTGGATCTGGATTATTCTGATCGCATTCATGTTTCTCCCGATGATGGGTATGATGGGCGGATGGAACCGCGGCGGCGTTGAGACTGGCGTTCAGGATAACTTCATCGGTGATGAGTTCGTGAAACGTGACATCTTCAACACCAACCAGAATGTATCCAATACGGCATGCCAGACCCAGAGAGATGTGCTGGAGAACCGGTACGCAAACCAGCTTGGATTGCAGCAGATACAGGCAGCACAGCAGAATTGCTGCTGCGAGACCCAGAAAGAGATCCTGCAGAGTCGGTACGATTCCGCACTAATGGCACAGACCATGCAGGCACAGATGGCGCAGTGCTGCTGTGACATCAAGGAGAGCATCCTTGCCGACGGTCAGGCTACCAGACAGCTGATTCAGGATAATACTATTCAGAATCTGCGCGACAAACTGTCAGATCGCGACAGAGACCTGCAGACTGCTTACTGGCAGATTTCCCAGGTCAACCAGACGAAGAACATCGTGGATGCAGTGAGACCTACACCGATTCCGGCATATCTCACCTGCTCCCCGTACTTCGCTTACAATAGCACAGCCTATGGGAGCGGATGCTGTGGAGGCAATGTGCTGTGAGATATCAGGATCTAACGGCTCTCGATCTGCTGAATCTGTTCGGAGTTTTTCTGCAGGTAATGAATTACCAAAGCGACCTATCGCAAGAAAGCAACGCAGATCTCGCAAAGCATCTGCAGGAGCAGGACAGCCAGTATTTGAGCCGGATTCTGGAAAATCAAGAAAAGATAATGAGCATGTTGGATGAATTGTCCATATCTACCAAAAGGTAGTCTTGCAAAAGAGGGTAGGCATGGCTTGCCCTCTTATTTTTTTGAAGAGGAGAAAAATATATGTTGAATGCTATTGCAAGAGAGGCACAGCAGATCAGTGCTGGCCAGAATGTTATTTTTTCAGCAACCCGTGTGCGTTCCCGTCGGTGCGCATGCTCCAACGGATGGCTGAATCATGTTGAAGGAAGCGGATTGTTTACAATCACGAACCGCGGCAATCAGCCTATGGCGGTAGAACTGCAGTATAACTGTAATGTTACTGCGTCGGCAGCAGGAGAGACGGCTCTGGTCATGGAACTCAATGGAGAATCCATCGGAGGAACCGAGATGGATTATACCGTAGTTACTGCAGGCGTGTTCCAGAATGTTGGTGCATCCACATTGATTCCGATTCCTGCAGGTTCCGACCTGACTGTATCCGTCGGCAATATCTCTGCAGGAACAGTCCTTGTGAAAGACGCTAATCTCATCATTAAGAAGCTTTCATGACGGAGGTGATCTTATGATTACCTTTAAGAGCAAGGAAGATGTACGGACAGTAGAGGAAATCTATGCAGAGATTAATGCCCGGATGATTGCGGCACTTATGCTTCATAGTCAAATGGCGGATTACTTCGACTTCCTGGGACTGCGTGGATATAAGCGCCTCCATGAATACCAGTATGTGTCCGAGGGCAAGGAACGGTGTGAACTGAACCGATATTACATCAACCATCATAACCGGATGATCCCAGATCGGTACGAAGGGTCTGTGCAGATGATTCCGGAAGGGTGGAAGAATGCAAACCGCATTAGTGTAGGTAAATCCACGAAGCAGAAAGCTGTCGAGGATGGATTCAACGAATACCGCCAGTGGGAGTCTGATACGAAAGCACTATACGAAAAATATGCCGTTGCTCTTCGGAATGGTGGACATATTGCGGACGCATTGCGTGTGGAAATGCTGGTGGATGATGTGGACGGAGAGCTGAAACGGCTGGATCGCATGTTGGTAGACCTCATTTCTGCCGGATATGACATGGTATACATCGTGGAGAGCCAGGACGCGATCCATGACCGGTACGAAAGAAAAACGGCAAAGGTATGGGAGGTATAAATATGCATGAATTACAAAAAGTGCTGGAAAAACAGCTTGATGTAGAAAGAAAAGAAGCCATAAACAAATTGACTTCCAACAACCTGGACACTATTTTTAAGCTCACGACCGCAATTTGCAATATTAAGAAGCTGAAAGGTGCTGAGTATGAGCATCCGGTAGCTCCTACGGCGGAGATCGCAGAGGAGATCATCAGCAAGTATTCCAATGGCCGTTATGACCACAACGTTGATGCACTCTACGATGCTTACATTGCCGCGAAACAGGCGTATAAGCAGACCGGAGATCAGGGGCACCGTGACAAACTCATGGAATCGGTCGGAAGACTGATGGTGGAAATCTATGATCTGTTATCTTCCATGATTGTAGACTCTGATTTTCAGGAAGAAAAGAAAGAGATCATGCACCGGATAAGGATGTTGTCTGAACAGTAACATATTATTGTAACGTGGGTACAGATACAATCTATCACCACATTATAATTATATTGTAACGAAAGTTACACACAGGTGCTTTGTTCTATTCATTTTGTCCTCCTTTCTTAGGTAGCACGCGTCCTTAATAGAAACCGGTGTACATCCTCCAAAAGGTGCACCGGGAGGTTGAAAAGCGGATGCAATTTCCGGCGTGTGCATTATCCGGTCGAAGCCCGAACCGGAACGCTTGGCAAGCGTTATAACCCACGGCCTGCATGCGCCGTTATTCCTACGGGATAGCATGCATAGCGAATGCCTTGCGCCAAGGCTGGCAGCTGGAAAGACAGCATCCCCAACGCAATCCAGCATAGACGACGATACCTGCCGGATTGCAATTACTGGAATATAGTTCAGTGGTAGAACAACGGTCTTATACACCGCGTGTCCCGGGTTCGATTCCTGGTATTCCGACTACCCCGCCAGTGGTTTATCTGGCTGAATCCATTACCGCCGACGGGCGGTTAATAATCACGTTTAGGAGGATTATGTATGCAGAATTATGAACAGATCTTACAGGAGATCGGAATTGAGATCCCGGAGGACAAAAAGACTGATCTGAAACAGAAGATGGACGAAAATTATCGTACCAAATCAGATTACGACAAAGTAGTTCAAAAACGGGACGAGTACAAAGCATCTCTTGATGGCGTGCAGACCAAGTTGGACGGGTTCAAAGACATTGATGTGGATGATCTGAAAGGCCAGATTGCTACTCTGACTACAGAGCTTGCCAATGAAAAAGCCGCAAGAGCGGCAGATGCCAGAAAAGTCGAGGTAGAAAAAACCGTCAATGAATTTCTCTCCTCGACAGATGAGAACGGCGAAAAGAGGTACGAATTTCTGAATGATATCACAGAGAATCACTACCGGGATGCACTCGCAGCAGAACTGGACAAAGATTCTGCAAAAGGAAAGTCCATTGGTGACATTTTCAAGGGAATGATTACCGATAAGGACGGAAACCAGAAAACCGGAATCTTCATTGACAAGGGACAGGCGGCAGCTACGAAGAAAGCGGCAAAGTTTACAACTCCGCCGACGAAGACGCCGAAGCCTGACGGACAGAAATATACCATGTCTGAGATTATGAAGATGAAGAACGAGAACCCGGATCTGGATATCAAAGCGTATATGTAACATGAAATAACCGGCAAGACATTTGGAGTTTTGTCGCTGACCCACATCCCTTTTAAAAGTTATGGGTAGAAAGGATTTTTTATGCCATTATTTGACCAGAAAAATTTTAATGGCGAGGTATTTGGCGCGTATGTCGACACTGTACCGAACCTTAAAAGAAATGAACTTCTGAAATCCGGTGCGATTGTAGAGAAATCACAGTACGCGTCCATGCTTCCAGATCAGACAGGAGGTAACTTCATTACCATTCCGATCAAAGCAAGAATTGGTGGAACGGCTGACAACTACGATGGTAATACGGACATTACCGCAGATTCCCGCGAAACCTTTACACACGGAAGAATTGTTGCAGGACGTTCCCACGGTTGGACGGAAAAAGATTTCTCCTCTGACATCACCGGAGAGGATTTTGAGCCAGCAGCACAGGAAGTGGCAGAGTACTGGGACGACGTAGATCAGGCTACTCTTCTGTCTGTTCTGAAAGGCATTTTCTCCATGACTGGCACGGAGAATCTGAAATTTGTGAACGATCATACCTACGATGTGTCTATGTCTGCAACCGAAACCGGTTTCAAAGAGACCACTCTCAACAACGCAGTGCAGCAGGCACTTGGAGATAACAAGGCAAAATTCAGCCTTGCTGTCATGCATTCCAAGATCGCAACCGATCTGGAAAACCTGAAGCTTCTGTCTTACATGAAGTACAACGACGGTGATGGAATCGAAAGAGATCTGACTCTTGCTACACTGAATGGCAGAACAGTTCTTATTGACGATGATATGCCGACTGCAACTGTTGATGCTAAGTATGTGAGAGCACTGTCTACTGATCCGGGAGCACTGAAGGTTACTACTGCAGGCACCGGGTCCGGTGAGGTGGCAAAAGCTACCGTAGCTGCTGATATTAAAGATATCGCAGAGAATGAGTATGTTGTTCTCCTTCCCGCTGGAACCGCTTATACGACTTACGTGCTTGGCGCTGGCTCTATTGAGTACACCAACTGCGGAGCAAAAACACCGTATGAGTTGGACAGAAATGCTGCAAAGAATGGCGGTGAGACTACTCTCTACTCTCGTCAGAGGAAGATCTTCTCTCCGTACGGTATCTCTTTCAAGTCCGGCACCATCATTTCCCCGACGGATGCACAGCTGGCAACTGGAAGTAACTGGGAGCTTGCGAACAACAATGCTTCCGGAACAAAGAAATACTTCCCGATCAAGGCTATTCCGATTGCAAGAATCATTACCCGATAGGAGAAAACGGTATGACATATGCAGATTATAAATTCTATACAGAATCATACTTCGGCAATGTCGTGCCGAAATCTGATTTTCCACGAATGGAAAGCAAAGCCAGTGACTTCGTGGATATTCTGACCCATGATCGTCTGGTGGACGGACTGCCTACCGATGAGCGTGCTCAAACGCGCATCAAAAAGGCTGTCTGCTCACTGGCGGATACATTGTACCAGATTGAGCTTGCTGAGAAGCAGGCTCTTTCCGTAGCAGAATCTGGTCTTACTGCATCATTTGGAGGAACCGGAAAAAATACAGGCGTTGTGACCTCTGTATCTTCTGGAAGTGAGTCTATCTCATATGCCACTCCACAGCAGATCGCTGCAGGTGCAAAGGAAATGAGCGCTTTGTATGCAGCGACGGGAAATCCACAGAAAATCAATGACATTCTGCTCAAAACGGCACTTCCTATGCTTATGGGCGTGCGGACTGATGAAGGGATTCCGATTCTCTATGCGGGGGTATGACTATGATTTGCAATAAAAAAGCATATTCGGATATGAGAAAAGATTGTGAAAACTGTTCTGAAAAGGAAGCGTGTTTTAACGGGTATGCTGTTGTAGTGTCTTGCATGGACTCTGCCGATAGTCTTGTGCAACCTCTCATGAGGGAAACAACTACCATAAATGTTGGCGGCAATCTTGTACCGGTATACAAAGACGATCTGAAAAGAGAAATATACAAGGCTTTGAGAGAACCTTTTTCTTTGAGGTATGGAGCATGAAAATTTTAAAACGATTATTTTGCACTCATAAAAAACAGTTGCATGTCGGCACGTATCTGTCTGATGAACCGGATGGATCACGACGGACGCGCCATATATGGCAGTGCAAAAACTGCGGAAAAATGATTTGGAGGTAGAAAGATGGATTTAAGCTCATTGGGCAATTGCGTTCCCATTATTATGATCTGCTATGGTGTAGGTTTTGCGTGCAAGACCTTTCCTAAAATCCCGGATGAACGCATTCCGGTTATCATGCTGTTGGTGGGTGGTGTTCTCGGTGCAATTGGTATGAGAGTTATCCCGAGCTTTCCGGCAACGGATTACATCACCGCTGTTGCGGTCGGTATGTTTAATGGCCTTACGGCTACCGGAATCAATCAGCTGTATAAGCAGAGCAAGAAAGCGTAAGAAGCTGTGGGCGGTCGGGGATCGTCCAGCGGTATGAGTGACAAAGGAAAAACGTATGGAAGCCAATACCATACCGTGTTGAGAAACGGAAATATAAAGTTCGTGGAAGCGAATGACAGGCATTCAGAGAGCCTGTTTGAAACGCAGACAAAAGGTCGTGTGTATGTGACAGTAGGCGGAAACGATCTGCTGAAAATTACATATTACGATCAAAAGAATAAAAGAACAAAACAAATTGATCTCAACCATGTGCATAAAGGCATGAACCCCCATACTCATCATGGGTATAACCATAATGAAAATGACAGTGCCAAAGGTGCAAGCAATCTGACTCCAGAAGAGAAGAAAATGGTTGAGAGGGTAAAACAGATATGGTACAATCGAGGCAAGCGGTAAGTGTCGTATACCCTGGTGATTACGCCTTGATGGAGGAGAGTTCGGTTCGACTCCGAACGCTTGCCGAATGAGAGATGCCATATCAGAAATGATGTGGTGTCTCTTTTTTGTTACATGGAGGTTTTTATGGGCGGACGTGGTGGTAGTTCTGGCATAGGAGCAAGAGGAAATAGCGGACTTGATGTTACAAAAGATGGGCAGACAACTCGCTACTATTTTTCCAGCCGAAACGGTACAAATTACTATCAGAGAGGTATCGGCGGTACGCCACAACCTACTCCTATGAACATGTCTGCATCAGAATTTCGTAGAAGAGTAGAAGCTGGCGGAGCTGTTACAAAAACCGTATCTGGCGCGGAAAGAGCGAAAGAAAGTAAGGCATACAAATCTGACAGAGAAGCAACAAGCCGTTTTCTTGACAGAGAAACTGCTTCAAATAGAACTCTTTCCAGTGGATCACGTGCTGATGCAAAAGTGAACCGAGCAAACAGAAGAAAGCGTAGGTAATAATGGCAGATAAAACAAACAGTATTGCATACGAAAATCTGAATCGGCGCATGTTCGACGGTGTTGGAGAATACGGCATACCGCAGATAGAACCGGAGATATTCGAGGGTGACTGCGACTTTGTCGGTTTCAATTACGCCAGAGGTAATTGCTCAAACACCGATCAGAAAGCGGTTCACTTCTTTCTGGACGATTACCAGTTCTATTCGCTGTGGAGAACACCGGACAGGTACGTGGATAAGTTGAGCAGATTCCGGTATGTTTTGACTCCGGATTTCAGCACTTACACAGATTTCCCGAAAGCAATCCAGATATACAACCACTACCGCAAACATTGGGTAGGTGCATATATGCAGGAGTATGGCTGCCGGGTAATTCCAACAATCTCATGGAGCACGCCGGATTCATACGAATGGTGCTTTGACGGTGAACCGGAGGGCGGAACGGTGGCTGTATCATCCGTTGGATGTATGAACGGCAAGGCGAAAAAGGAACTATTCTTGTCCGGTTACAATGCAATGATCGAACGGTTACACCCGGAAAGCATTATTTTCTACGGCGCAGTACCGGAAGAATGCAAAGGCAATATCGTTCGGGTGAAAGCGTTCCACGACAGATTCAGCAAGGCAATCTGCGAGGTGTGAGTATGTATAACGACCATGTGACAGTATTCAACTTTTATGAATCTCCAACAACCGGGGAGATAACGTGGTATCCGCATAGTCTCCAGATGTGTAATCTAATCGTTGACCGCGGTGCGGCATTAAAGCAATACGGACCCAACAGCACAGACACAGCACAGCTGCACATAAAATGGTACAACGATGTTGACTCTCCTGATTCGGAAGATATAAAAATTCTTGAAAATTCCGGTGCATTTGTAACATACGTAGGCCCTACAGACTGGAAAAAGCAGACAAACGATATGCTGCCAAAAACAATTACATTTTCCGATAAAGATTTTTTTATGAGAGGAAAATGGACGGGACCTAGTGAAGTTTCGGAAGACGATTATCGTAGCGGATTCTATCAGTATATGAATAGCAATCGGGATGATGTCTATAAAATTTCAAGTGTTGGTGGACCTTACCCGGTGATCCCACATTTTGAAATTCTTGGAAAGTAGGTAGCCAAATGGACAGAATGCAGCATTTTCCCTCATTCTCAATCGTATATGGAGATATTGATATCAAGCTCGATCTGTCCAGATTCGAGGAACAGTACAAGAAAGCACAGTATGAGCTTGACGGAAATGTCATGAACAGCATGATTCCGTTCATGCCGAGCGTAGAAAACACATTCATTGATGTCACAAGAGCTGCTAGTGCTGCTGTTCAGGGAACAGGAAGAGTGTATGCGGCTTTTGGACCATCCGGAAGATATCTCTACATGGGAAAAACAATGGTTGATGAGAACACCGGAAGCGCATGGGCAAAAAAAGGTAATAAAAAGGTACTTGTCAGCCAGTACAGCGGTAAGACCAACGCAAAGGAAAATCTGTCATACACCCACACGCATAATCCGGCGGCGCAGGCTCACTGGTTCGATGCTGCGAAAAAGGCTGACGGAAAGAGCTGGATAAGGCAGGTAAAAGCAACGGCGGGAGGTGGTAAACGTGGCGGATAATCTGAAACCTTTAAAAGAAGATCCTGACGGATATAAGATCTTAACGGATGCAATGAAAGATTTGCTGAATCAGTATCCTGGATTGGAAAAAGGAGATGTTATCAAATTTGAAGAATTAGAAAAGAATGGCGGGAAAGCGTTTTTTAACGATAACGGAGCATTAGTTTTCAGTGAAAATGAAGATATATGTGGAGTTATGCATCAAATATGTCAATATCCGCTTTTAGTTGTCTACAGAACTGCATCACTGCATGAACGCCATAAATTAAATGTTCAGGAATTTCTTGACAGTCTTGGCAAATGGATATGCAGGGAGCCTGTGACAATAAATGATGTAGACACCCGCCTCATGACGTTTCCGGAACTTTCTTACGGAAGAATTATTAAACGTATCACACGCGGTAATTCCTATGGGACTGAACCACAATCTACAGGAGTTCAGGACTGGCTTCTTCCGTTGACGGTCCGATACGAATATAACTATGAAACGATATAACCGACAGCAGAACAGATGCTGCCGCTGACCCAGAAATCCCTTTAAAAATTATGGGTAGAAAGGACTTTTTTATGGCCGTAACAGGAAAAATTGCCCGTAAATACATGGCACATTTTCTCGATGCAGGTTCTCTGTGTGGTGGTCTTACACCGAAGTATGAGCGCCTCGGAAAAGATCTGGAAGAGTACAACATTGAACTGAATCCGGACACAGAGACTTCTAAGAATATTCTTGGTGAGACGAGCTTCAAGCACAATGGTTATGAAGCTACTTCCGAAGCTGATCCGTTCTATGCGGAAACAGACTCCGACCTCTTCAAAGCGCTTCAGAAGATTGTAGATGAGCGTCTGACAGACGACAATCTCAAAACCAATGCGGTTGAAGTACACCTCTGGACAGAAGAGACTAGCGGAGCTTACGAAGCATACCAGCAGGAATGCTACGTTGTCCCGAACTCCTACGGTGGTGATACTTCCGGTTATCAGATCCCGTTCACTGTCAACTATGTTGGCGAGCGTGTGAAAGGAACCTTTAACCCGACAACCAAAGCATTCACTGCAGCAGAATAAGTGGAGTAAGGAGAACAACTCATGGAAGAAATGAAACTCACAGTCGACACAGGTGCGGTGAATATCGCAGTACAGGAACCAGACGGCAGTGTGATCGGATCGTTTAAATTCATTCCGACCGATATGGACATCATCAGACGTTACGGGAAGGTCGTTGATTATCTCAATGGCGTTACATTCCCGGAGAATCCTTCTGAGGAAGAATACATCAAACTTGATGATGAGATCAGAGGGCAGTTGGATTATCTTCTCAACGGTAGCGTGTCAGATGGTGTGTTCGCAAAATGCGCGCCGCTGACCGTGATCTCCAACGGTGATCTGTATTTTGAGGCCGTCATTGAAGGAATCGGAAAACTGATCGAGAAGACCATGAAGACCCGTATCGACAAGAAAATGAAACGTGTGAAAGCAGCAACCTCCAAATACCACAGATGATCGCATGGGAATTACCTGAATCATTGTGTGTAGGTGGTCAAGAATGGAAGATACGGACTGACTTCCGAGCCATTCTTGACATTATCCGCTACTTTGCAGACCCAGAATATGAGGCAGACGAGTCGTGGCTTATCTGCCTCACAATTCTATATATAGATTTTGACGATATGCCGCCGGATATGTACCAGGAAGCCTGTGAAAAAGCTATTGAGTTCATCGACATGGGAATCAAAGACGACGGCAAGAAAAAGCCGCACACAATGGACTGGGAGCAGGATGCACCCATTATTCTCCCGGCTGTGAATCGTGTTCTGGGGCAAGAGGTAAGAGCGGTTGAGCATCTGCACTGGTGGACGTTTCTCGGAGCGTATATGGAGATCGGAGACAGTCTTTTTTCGCAGACCCTAAGTATCCGGAAAAAGAAGATGGAGGGAAAGCATCTGGAGAAATGGGAACGTGAATGGTACAGGCAGAACAAAGATCTGGTTGACTTGAAAAAGCGTTACACAGCAGAGGAAAAAGCCGAAATGGATCGGCTTAATAAGATCCTCGGATAGGCGGTGAGAAAATGGCTGGCCAGTATGACGGCACAATCCTGATTAATACGTCAATAGATACAGATGGTTTTAAAGCTGGCGGCAAAGAAGTAGAAGCAGCCATGAGAAAGGCCGCACAGTCTGTAAAAAATATTGGAGATACTGCAAAGGTCTCCTTACAGAAGAGCGTAGAAGCATTTGCAAATCAGAATCAGCAGGTAGCAACACAAAAACAAAAGGTTGAAGATCTACGCAAAGAGCTTGAACGTCTTGGAAATACAAAGGTCAAAACAGACGATTATGCAGCAATTCTGAAAGAAGCAAGCGATTTACAGGACAAACTTGAAAAGGTTAAAAAAGCACAGGAAGATTTTTTAAATGCCGGAGGAAAATTTAGTTCTTCTGCATATAAGAGAAGATCGAACCAGATTCTGGAGCTTACGCAGGATCTTCGTAGAGCAAAAGAAATGGAAGCTTCTATGCGTCATGAGGGAACGGCATACCAGCCTGCAGATACATCGGCGGTAGAAAGCAAATATATAGCCGAATCAGAGAAATTACAGCAGATGAACACAAGACTCGGCCTCTCCTATGATGCACTGAAAGCAAAAATTTCTTCTCTGAATAAAAGCACCAATGAATCGACTGGCATAAAAGGTCGTCTCGCATCTGCTATAGGTGCTCTTGGCGCAAAAATCAAGGGAATTCTGACCGGAATGAATCAGATGAATAAATCTGCAAAGAAAAGTGGACTTTCCTTGAAAAAACTTCTTATGTATGGGTTTGGATTTCGAAGCCTGTTTGCGCTGTTCAACCGTCTTCGGTCAGCAGTGGTAAGCGGATTTCAGAATTTGTCTCAGTATTCCGGGCAGACAAACGCAGACATATCTATGCTGATGTCTTCATTGACACAGCTGAAAAATAGTCTTGCGACGGCGTTTGCACCGATTTTAAGCGTTGCAGCTCCGATTCTTTCAAAGTTTATCGGCATGTTATCTACAGCGGCCAGCTACGTGAGCCAGTTTTTGTCTGCTTTGACCGGAAAAAGCACATACGTTAAAGCGGTTAAGGTTCAGCAGGATTATGCTGCCGGGTTAAAAAAGACCGGTGATAATGCAAAAGACGCAAAAAAAGAATTACAGGGATACCTCTCGCCCATTGATGAAATCAATAAGAAAGAGAAGGAAAACGCAGATGCTTCGTCTGGATCTGGATCCGGAGGCGGTGTAGATCCAAGCAAAATGTTTGAGACCAAGCCGATTGAGTCCAATGTCATGAGCCTTGCTAAAAAGGTAAAAAAAGCCTTTGCGGAAATGTTTGCTCCTCTGGCGGATGCATGGCAGATTTATGGACCGTCAATTAAGAAAAGTCTCGGAAAGATTAAGCAGGATTTTATTGATTTTTTCGTTGAGATCGGAACGGCTACGGTCGACTGGGCAAAGAACCTTGACTGGAAGCCTCTGCTTGCCTCTGTAGACAATCTTTTGCAAAAACTCGAACCATTGGTAGACCTGATTCTTGACGACCTTGCATGGGCGTATGAGAACGTTTTGTTACCACTTGGGAAATGGGTAATTGAAGATGCAGGCCCAGCGGCTATAGATGTGTTCTCGTCTGCATTAGATTTCCTTACGTCTGTTCTTGAAGCGCTGGAACCGCTTGCGTTATGGCTATGGGAGAATTTCTTATCTCCTATTGCAGAATGGACAGGTGGCGTGATTGTGACGGTTTTGGAAGGAATTGCAATAGCACTTACAAAACTTAGTGATTGGATAGACGAGCATCAAACGGCTGTTGAAAATTTCACACTCGTTGTTTTGGCGTTTATGGCAGCATGGGGAATTGTTAATCTCGCAGTGAAAATTGCTGGAATTGTGACTTCTCTGGTTACGTTTGTGGCCACCGGAGGCCTGGCAACAGCGGTAGCAACCGGTCTTGGAGCAGCTATTGCATTCCTTACAAGTCCGATCACAATTGCTATTGCAGCTATTACTGCGCTGATCGTAGCAGGTGTGCTTCTGTACAAAAACTGGAACACTGTATCAGAAAAAGCGCAGGTAGTATGGACTTTTGTGCAGTCATGTTTCCAAAAATTTGATGATTTTCTGCAACGTGTCTTCGTTACTGACTGGGTCAAATATTTTGGTGTCTTAGGTTATGCAATACAAGGATTTTCGGATACTATTCAGGCTATATGGAACGGAATAAAGCTTGTTTTCAACGGTTTTATCACATTTCTGAGTGGCGTTTTCTCTGGAAATTGGCGTCAGGCTATTTTAGGATTAGTCCAGATTTTCGGTGGAGTCTTCCAAACAATTGAAAAATTAGCGAGAATTCCGATTAATTCAGTTATTGGACTTATTAATGGCATGCTTTCAGCAGTCGTCTCTGGCGTGAACTGGGTCGTAAAAAAAGTCAATACGCTTTCATTCGACGTCCCGGACTGGGTACCCGAAATCGGTGGAAAGCACTTTGGCTTTGACTTTTCAACCTTCACTGCACCGAAGATTCCATATCTGGCAACCGGCGCAGTGATCCCGGCGAATGCCCCGTTTACGGCAGTCCTCGGAGACCAGAAACACGGCAACAATATTGAAGCACCGGAGGCTCTTATACGAAAGATTGTCCGGGAAGAGAGCGGCAGAAGAGGTGGAACGTATCACTTTACCGGACAGATTAACCGGCGTGTGCTGTTTGACGAGTTCATCACCGAGGCAAAGCTCCGGCAGGATCAGACCGGCGTAAACCCGCTGACATCGTTTTAAGGAGGCAGTATGCAGGATCGGATAAAAATTGAAGATGTTGTAATCTTGCAGCCGGACGACGACGGGTACCAGGCGGAGCTTGCAACGACTTCCACAGAAGATTCAGACCGTGACATGGGACTGGATATGCACAACACGCCGATAGGTACGGTTTTTGGATATAACCTCAAATGGACATCCCCACCGGCGAAGGAAGTATCAAAAATTCTCAAATTGGTGTTGAATAAGAGCCAGTTCAAAATGCACTACTACGATATTGTAGAGGCAGCGTGGATGGACGGATATTTCTACGCATCCAATTTCAGTTCCCCATCGAGGTCACTGGAAGAGGATGCAGAGGTGTGGGATTCTCTGTCATTCAATGTTAGAAGTATAGGAGCAAAGAAATGAGAGAAGGTAGCAGCGAGCTTCTCAAAGCTTACGAAACAAGTGCAAAATTCTATCAGACAGCGCATTTTGTTCTGGCGAATGGCCAGACTCTGGATCTCGGAAAGGGTGACTTCTACCTTTCCGGGAACGGATTAAGTGACTCGGCAGGCAGTAGCACATTTCCTCTGGGTGTAGCTCTTGAAAAACAGATCACTCTTTCCATCGTCAACGACAAAGACCAGTATTCTACGTACGATTTTATCGGAGCGCGGATTACGGTCTACTGCAAATACGATCTTCCGGAGAGAGTGGAGTCATTCCTCTTCGGAACGTTTACCGTGCGGGACCCGGAGACCTACGGAACGGTTATAACCATCACGGCGGTTGATGATATGTACAAGGGTGACGAGGATTACAGTACTAAGCTGTCTTACCCCATGACTGCAGGTGAAGCTCTGCGAGACAGTTGCAGCACCTGCAATATTACTCTGATAGATACAGTTTTTGCCAACTCTGATTACATCATCAAGGAAGCTCCTACCGGACTGACGCACCGCTCCTTCTGGGGACTGTGCGCGATGCTGGCGGGCGGAAATGCCCGGGTTGATGAATATAACCGTCTACGTATCATTACCTATGATTTCTCAACGTTTGAGACTGACCAGGGATTATACGGCGGAGTGTTTGACGAAAGTACACCGTATGCAAGCGGAGACACGGCGGACGGTGGAACGTTTAAGCCGTGGACTACTGGATATACATATGACGGCGGTAACTTCCACAATTGGAGTGGTATTCATCAACTGTTCAAGGTGAAAAATTTGAAAGTTTCCACCGACGATGTGGTTATCACCGGGATTCAGAGTGAGGTTGATGAGACAACTTACACCAGCGGACAGGAAGGGTACATGCTGAAGCTGGATAACCAGTTAATCACAGGGAATGAGCAGGACGCAGTGAACCGTATCGGGCGGATTCTAATCGGCTTAAAATTCCGACCGTTTGAGATGGACCATGTAGCATATCCGTTTGCGGAATTTGGGGATCTGTGCTATGTGACCGACCGAAAAAACAATGTATATCAGTCTGTAATCACGGATGTGGATTTTCAGTTCTATGGGTATACGACGATCAAATGTACGGCGGAAAGTCCGATTCGGAACAGCTCCAATTACTATTCCGAAGTAACCAAAGCAGTTATTAAGTCCAGAAGAGAAACGAAGGTACAGCTTGACGAATACGACAAGGCCGTGCAGATGCTCACCAGCCTTATCACGCAGAGTTTTGGCGTATACAAAACAGAGGAAGTGTTGGAGGATGGCTCCACAATCTTTTACCTGCACAATAAGCCTACACTGGCAGCATCCCGCACAATTTGGAAGATGACAGCCAATGCTTTTGCAGTCAGTACGGACGGCGGAAAGACCTGGAACGCCGGAATGGATTCTTCCGGTAACGCCGTTGTAAATGTTTTGTCTGCTATTGGTATCAATTTTGACTGGGCCAGAGGCGGAACGCTGACGCTTGGCGGGCAGAACAATACGAATGGTCTTTGCCGAATTTTGGATGCATTCGGAAATGAGGTCGGAAAGTTCAGTCTTGACGGAATCAAAGCTACAAAAGGACAAATCGCAGGCTGGAATATCGACACATCAGAGCTTTCAAACACAAGTGGGAACACATCTGTTTTTCTGGCCAACGGAACAAACGCGAACAAAGATTTTCTTGTTGTCCGCGTTCTTAAAAACGGGTCCTATGTATATCCGTTCTTTGTCCGGGCCACTGGACAGGTGGGTATCAATCTTATAGATCAGCCAGCAGACACCCCTGCAATCACGATTGGAAACTCTGATGGCGGATATATGAGAATGGGCGCAGATGGATTTGAGGTTAATTTCGGCACTCACTACGCCAAAATGTACTACGGATCCGGCGGGTACGCGCGTCTTACCCTTGGAAACAACGGCAATGAAAAAGCAAGAATTGATTCTGACGGAATGTTTCAGACCAAATATGGTGTCAAAGGAAGCGCCACACCAAACGTACATATTAACAGTTCCGGAACGATTCTGGAATGCAGAAGCTCCAGCCGGAGATATAAAAAAGACGAATCCACAGACCTTGGAGAGATGGACCCGGCAAAGCTGTATGATGTCCCGGTGAAAACCTACTACTACAAAAGCGGTTATCTATCGAAAGAGGATCCACGGTATGGAGAAAAATTCATTGGATTTATTGTGGAAGATTTTCAAGAGACATATCCCTGGGCCATTGACTATGACGACAAAGGGCGCCCTGAGATGTGGAACAGCACCGTCCTTCTTCCAGCTATGCTGAAACTGATACAGGAGCAGCACAACGAGATAGAAGTGTTAAAAAACGAAATATCAGAGATTAAGGAAATGTTGAAAGGAGTGATAGGGTAATGGCAATTCAGAACAGGCGTGGAAATTATGAGGATTTTCTTCCAGAAAAAATGCTTCCGGCAGAATGGGCCATTGTTCTTTCTGGTGATCCTGTCGTTACTGATGGAAAATCCGCTTTTATCTGCTTTTCTCCTGGTGACGTAAAGAGGATTGCAACACATAACGACATGGTAGCTCAATTCAACTCCATCAATGCAGATCTGATTGAAAAATTAACTGGTGATGTCACTGACGCTGCCAATGCTGCGAATGTTGCTACATCTGGAGCTAATACAGCAGCCGGAAATGCACGAACGCAGGCTACTGCAGCAGAAACAGCAGCAAACGAGGCAAGTAACATAGCTGGCATAATCCGGGGAAAGCTTGATGCTGGCGAGTTGAAAGGAGACAAGGGAGACAAGGGAGACAAGGGTGCCACCGGAGAAAGCGGTGTAACTGTTCCTATCTCTGGTATTTTTACGCTCGCCGTAGAAGAGGGTACAGGGGATCTGTATGTATATTATGCTGATGGCAGCACCCCTCCGGAGTTTGAATACAACTCCGAAACAGGTGACTTGTACTATGTCACGCCGGAATCATAGAAAGGAGATAATTTCATGGCAAAGGTTAAAATCGGAAACGTAAAAGGACCGCAGGGTGAACAGGGACCGCAGGGTGAACAGGGACCGCAGGGACCGACCGGTGCAACGGGAGCAACTGGCCAGGTTGACGCAAGCACCGCTATCGAATTTTCGGAAAACAGCAGTTACGCAAATATCGAAAGTGGAGAAAGCATAGCTACCATTTTCGGTAAACTCAAAAAAATTGCAGGTGGAATCCTTGCCGGAGCAGGAAGCACACTTCTCGGAGCGAACCTTACCGCTGATAGAGTTCTCCTGTCAAATTCTGACGGAAAGATAACTGCATCCACAATCACGGCCACAGAGCTTTCTTATCTGGACGGGCTGACTGGAAATGTACAGCAGAACATTAATTCACTAAATGAGAACATGGATAAAATGTCGGCTTCAATTTCTGCCACATCAGATAAATTATGGATAAATATTGTTGTAAATTTAGATAGTATGAATCTCGGATTTGCAAATTTCTTCATATACAATGTAGATTCCATATATTATCTTGCAATTAACCCAGCGGGCGTATCTAATACGCTTGGATCAGCTGGTGTTATAACTTTTAAGCAAATTGTTGGAGAAAATTCAAAAATAACCAGTGCGCAAGTAGTACGTAACGATTCTAATTCAATTAGAGTCAAAATACATGTAACTGCTGAATCATTCTTGATGATTCAAGTGTTAAGAAATGTAGCAAAAATCGGATCAATATATACTGTTGCTGATTAATCATATTGGTTTCCAAAGATCCTTATTCGAACAATATCAACTCCATGCAAACATGACTACTGCATGACTATACCATTCAAGTTCGCTTATTGTGAATTTTCCATTGCTGTATGAAACTTTATAACTCGAAAATTTGCTTACTGTTCCATCCTTTGTAACTCTTCCTACTTCACACTGATGACTTGCGGAGAAGATGATCATCGTATCTGAAGTTGCCGGCAATGGATAGTTTATGGACACAGAACCTGTGTTATCAACGTAAGGCAAGTATAAGTTTAAATTTTTGCACTTCTCAGTTAGTAAACAAAAGGGAGCGGATTTTTCCGCTCCCGATCATCGTTATATTGCCTGCACATACTTTCGGAATACCTCTTCGGAATCTCGTTGTGCGATATAATGTCGTTGCGTTACATCCGAACCTTTGTGCCCCAGATAACACCCTGCATCGTACACAGTACCCCCCCTCTTAATCACATTGGTATCAACAGTGTGACGATATATGTGCGGGTACACGCGCTTGTTTATCCCGGAGTCAGCGGCTATGCGTTTGATTTCTGCATAAATCCCGGATTTTTGCAATTTCTTTGTCTTATCTCCTCGGATATGTGTAAACAGAGGCTCATTGCTGCACAAATCCACTTTTCTATCCAGCAAAAGATATTCTTTCAAATATTTCATTGCCACCCCGTCAATCCATACGTTTCTCCATTCTTCCGTCTTTTCCCCGTACATCAATAGTTTTCCGGTGTTCCAGTCAATCTGATTGACTTTGACGTATGGAACCTCTCCTTTTCTGCTTGCGGTCGTCCGAAAATATTCCAAAAGCGCACGGTCCCTCCTGTTTTTGCAACCTTCTTTCAGCTGCTCGATATCCTCTGCCATTAGGTATTCCACAGGCTTGCGGACTTCCTTATACCGATCAATCTCTTCAACCGGGTTGAACTGAATGAACCGCTGCCTTTTCATCCACTCAAACAGTGCCAGAATCTTCCGCCGTTTGTTATTGAGAGAGGTTCCGGCGTTTCTCTCTTTGCGTTTCTGGTGTAAGTAATGTTGTATATCGTCAGCATCCATCATAACCAAAGGTTTCGGGACGTATCGTACCAGTTCTCTTGCAGCTCCCATGTATGCCCGCATGGTAGACTCTTTGAGGACTAGGCTACGCTTCAACTCATATAGCTCTAAGATATATTCGTTAGAATTTTCGAACGTCGCAGGCAGTGTGGTGGCATCCACGATCTCGACCTGATACAGGCATTCAGAAAGTGTCTCGTCCAGCATGGCAAGCTCGTTCTTCCCTAAATGATAGCGCATTTTCATTACAATTTCGTTCTTTAATGTTTCCTTTCTGTTCATAGTGTTCCCTCCTCTAAAACGTGAAGATATGGTTATGAGAAAAGTGGGTTACACTTAATATAGTAATGGATTATACAGGAGGTTAAAACATGGTTATTGGAATTAATGCCGGACACACGAAAACCGGACCCGGATCTGGAGCTGTAGGAAGAATCAAAGAGTCAGAACATACAAGATATGTGGCTGCTGCACTGGAAAAATATCTTCGTGCTGCAGGAGCAACCGTTCGGGATTGCACGATTGACTCGGCAAAAACCCAGAATGCATATCTGGCACAGGCCGTCAACCTGGCAAACGCACAGGATCTGGACTGGTTCGTGGCCATTCACTTCAACGCAGGAGGCGGACGCGGCGTAGAAGCGTACACATACAACGGCAGACAGTATCAAGACGCAATCGAGATCTGCGAGAACATTGCGGCACTCGGATTCAAAAATCGAGGTGTGAAATCCGGCAGTGGCTTATATGTTATCCGGAAGACCAAGGTGAAGAGCATCCTGATCGAGGTATGCTTCGTGGATTCTGACGATGCAGAACATTATCTGTCTGTAGGCGCAGATAAGATCGCGAAAACTATTGCGGCTGCCCTTCTTCCGATCGCAGCACCGGAGTTACCTACACCGGAAGCACCTGCAAAGGCAGAAAAGAAAAAGATGGTGAAAGTGCTGGTTAATGAGCTGAACATTCGAAAAGCAGCATCATGGAATGCAAAGGACGTATGCGGAACTGTTCGCAAGAACGAGGTATTCACGGTAGTTGATACGTTGACTGTAGGAAAGACACCGATGCATAAGCTGAAAAGCGGATTGTACATTACAGCACATCCGGCATATGTGCATACATACGAAAAATAAAACATTAAAAAAGAACTCATCTCAAAGATGGGTTCTTTTTTCGATTTTAGATATTAACATTTTTCAATTCAACCGTACCAGACATTGGACTGACGGACACACAGCAATTCCATGTACTGCTGATAAAAAATATTATAACAAAAATGAAAAAAATTGCAATACCCCATTGACTATTGGTACCAATAGTGATATGATATAACCATCAAAGGAAAACACCTATGGAGGTAATAAAAATGGCAAAAAGGAAAATGAACAAAGCGTATGATCTGTATACTGGATTTAAAGGAGAAAGCACAGTAGGAAAAGTTTTTCGAAGAATTCCAGAGGAATTGATAGATGGATTAACCGCAAAACAGATTGCAATGGTTGCAGAAGTTATCGCAAAAGCATATGCAGACGGAAAAGAATCCGCAGGTGCAGAAATGATTGATAATAACGCAGTGTATATCAATAGCCTTGACAGAGTCATTGAGTGGAATGAAGAAGGGGCACAATATGAAAGAGTACAGGTTAAAGAACCGGGATGCACTGTAACCAAAAGTGTAAAAGTGAAAGAAGGAGTCCTCGTTCCTAAATTTTCATAAATAGAGAAAAAGCATGATCTATGCGATCATGCTAATCTCATATAAATTCATAAACAAACACATCTTTCAACTCAACGTCACCGACGGGGCGGCAACGACACACAACAACCCCATGCGTTGTTGATATAAAAATCATAACACAGAAAAAAGGATTTATCAATGAAAAAAAATATAATTATTAATAAAGCAGGAGGCAATGCAAGTAAAAATTCTGTTGCCTATAAAATAGGATTACCTGTTGATATGGTAAAAGCTCTTGGCGTTACACCTGAAAATCGCCTCGTCGACGTAAATTTTGTAGACGGGAAAATAGTGATTTCAAAAATAAATAACATGTCCTAAATTTGTCCTTGCGATATGTTAAAAACGTTGATTTTACGGCGAAAAGAGGAGTTTGAGCACTTGACTTTTAATCAAGTTGTCCGGGGTTCGAATCCCCGATGTCTCACTAAAAAAACCGTTATTCAAGAATCCCTTGGATAGCGGTTTTTCTTTGTATTTTCAACGTTTTTCCGGTGTGCAATGTGGAAAAATCCTCTCAAAAAAATGTACATCTGTGTATATGTTAGTTATACAAAGTAGATGTCCTTTTTCTGTCCTTTTTAGGGTCTTCCGGGACAAGATGTCCTCGTTTTGTCCTCAAAATCCAATCGCATTTTCCACTGCTTCTCCCGCTTTTTCCTGTTCCTCAATGATATGATCATAGACATTCAATACCATCTTTTCCGTGTCTCCCATTAGCCGGGCAATCTTCTTAATGGAAATCTTCGGGATCTGATAGCAGAGCTGCGTGCAGTAGTTGTGTCGGAATACATGCGCTGTCAGACCCGGTACCAGGTTCACAACCTCATTTCCTCCGGCTGCCACGTTGACCTTCCGGACAATCGACGCCCACATCTTCCGGTAGGCTGATTTCGTCATGACTCCGCCGCCTCGTGATTTTTGGATTAGGTATCCATCTATCCCGTGTAAGTACTCCTGCAGGAATGCATACAGGAAATCCGGCATGGGAATGTCCCGGTATCCGTTTTCACTCTTCGGACACTTTGCCACCGGATTGTTTTTGTCGAATACTACGGCACTGTGAATGCGGACGGACTGACTCTTCATGGATATGTCTGTGCGGCAGAGCGCCAGAGCTTCCTCCCGGCGCAGACCCAGACCGTAGATCAGGTACACGAAGCACCGCTCCCGATCAGTGAAGTCTGCTTCCTTAATAGCTTTCTTCTCCAACGCTGTGAGCGGGCGTTTGGCGGGACTTTTGTACTTCGCCAATGAAATACCGTCACAGATATCTTTGTACGCCGCATCGGGCAACAGGCGGTCAGCAATGGCACTCTTAATGATCTGACGGAACGTGAGCGCAATCTGCTCGCAGGTTCGTGGCTTGTCTATGTTCGCATTGAGCACCTGCTGGAAGTGTAACCGGCTTATCTCCTGCAGTTTCACGCCGGATAACAGAGTCAGCTTCTTTTCTATCACGTTTTCATACATGCTCCGGGTGTTCAGCTCCGTGGCACATTTGTAGGTCTTGAACCACTGCCGGGCGTACTCCACAAACAGGACATCATCTGTCCGGGTGATCTTCCGTTCTTCCACCTGCCGGCGGATTTCTTCTACCTGCCGTTCCAGATCCCGGCTGGACTTTGCACTCTTTACATTGATCCGGTGCTTTGTTCCGTCTTTATTGTAGGTTCCGTCCCATACCTTTGTTCGGTAATATCCGTCCTTCCCTTTTTGATATTTTTGTGTAGCCATCCGCATATCCTCCTAAAAATGGGTATAAAAATACAGCCAGCAGGAACGTGTGTTCCGCTTGCATGGCTGCTCCGAAAATGGTACACTACATTTAGTGAGCACATATCACTGTGTATCCATTTCGGATGCATCGGCCCTCTGTTGGAGCAGGGGGCCATTTTCATTATAATAACTCGTTTTTCTTTTCGATAAATTCTTCTTCTGTTATAATCCCGGCATCAAGCAATTCTTTATAACCTTTTAGCAGATCAACGATATTACTTTGATCGGATACTGTAGGTTCTTGCTCGGGAGGAGTGTAAAAATTCTGTAATTCAGCATCTATAGCAGATGTGCACGAAAAACCTATTGTGAATGTTTCTCCTGTTTCGATGTTCTGGAGTCTCATGGTGGCATTGGAAGCCGTTTCTACATTTTCGGAAGTTACATTTTCTTTCCCGGTGCTTTTTTCTTTCTCTTTTCCAACGGTCTTTTTACCGGTTCCAAGTGATGCACCAATTACAGTCCCGACACCCGGGAAAAGCAGTGTTCCGATTACAGCTCCTGTTACTCTTCCTTTTCGCTGTTCTTTTTCTTTCCCTTTGTGCTTTGTCTTCTGATTGGTAACAGAACTGACCACTTCTTTGTACCGCGGTCCGTCCCAATTGTAATCCAGGATAGCATATTCTTCCGGAGCATTTCCAAATGTTACATTCCCGCTTGCTACTTTCTTCATTGCAATAGAAGTGGACAGAATTCCCATTTTCAAATATGCTTTTCCGGAAGTGATCGTAAGATTCACTTTCACACTGTTATCAAAAAGTCCCATCTTCCGTACCTCACAATTCATTACTTTTGATTACTTTTTAGTATAATTCACTATAACACAGCATATATTTTCTGTAAAGGGCATACAAATGTAGAAAAAAATATACTATCGACAAAATTCGCCATATGCAGTAAAATACAGAATAGAACATACGTTTGCTTTCGGAAGGAGTGGGGTTGATGGATTATAAGAAAGAAATAATTGAAATGGTGCAAAATATACATAGTGAAAAGTTTATGAAGTTCTTGTATAACATGATTATTTCATTCAAAAAACAATGGGGTTACTAAAAAGAGCAGGGAAATTAATCCCTGCTTTTTTTGTAAAGAAATTCAATCATGTCGAAAACACTTTTTTTATCAGCGTCGCTTAGTTCAAGCAGCAGCTTAACATGTTCTACAGATATTGTGTCAGTCATAAGTTTTGGTATAAAATCTGTTTCGGTTTCTAAATTGTCTTCCCATCCCATCAAATATGCCGGAGTAGTGCATAGCGCATCCGCCAATGGTTTCGCGTATTCTGCTGGTACCTTGTCAATATCTCCTTTTTCATATCTAAATATAGTAGATCTCGATACACCCAATTTTTCAGCAAGCTCATCGGCACTCATACCAAGCTGTTTTCTTCTCTTTTTTATTTGTTCTCCAGTTTTCGACATTTTGTACACCTCCTTTCTGAAATATATGATAACATCTATGGTGCAAAAATGCAACAAAAATAATTGCAAAAATGCGATTTTCTATATTGACAAATGCGACTACATGCTGTAATATAAAATCATGAAGTCGCATAAATGCTACTAGAAAGGAGGCAATAACTGTGATTGTGAATATCGCAAGACTTAAGGGCAAAATTGTTGAACATGGAAATACGCAAGAATCTGTTGCAAGCGCAATCGGGATGGACAGAAGCACTTTTTACCGTAAGCTGAAAGACGGTGGTGAAAAGTTTACGATTGGCGAAATTCACGGGATTGTAAACGCAGTTCCTTTGAGTAGGGATGAAGCAATAGATATTTTTTTTACACAATAGTCGCAATAATGCGATTTTACAGGAGGTGAAAACATGAATCTGATTGACGAGCCTGTATTCACAGAGACAAGCAAAGAAAAAATCGTTGCTGTTCTGTATCAGGCCATGTTCGATGAGGTGATACGGTTGAGAAAGTGTCATAGCAGGGTAGAAAGAAGGGATATACGGGATTTTCTCACTACAGCATGCCGGATATGTATGCAACAAAATCTTGAAAATGAAGGTCCAGATACTTTTCAAGAAAATATGCGGCAATCACACCAGACAACCAGTAAACGAGATTGATAATAGGCTTTGCAATCTCTGGAATTTCGATTTTGAAGTTCTCGAGAATGCGAATCGGGAGAAAAATCCAATAAAAAGGATTTATGCTTTCTAACATTCTGAATTTGTAGACACCTATGGTTTTTTGAAAAATAGTTTCCAATGCGCTATACGAATCCATTTTGTTTAGGGAGTTTGAGATAAAATCCCGTTTAGCCTGATTGAGCCCGTTAGATCTGGTTGTGAAAATAATAATCTGTTGTGTTCCGGCAGAATTAAATAAGGATGTCGCAAAAGGGCAATATTGAGCAATGTTCTTTGGTTGTTTCCGAAAAACATGAAAAACAATAAGAGTTCCAATAAGCCGGGAAAAATTTAAGACAAATTTGAAAATAGTAATTCCAATTGCAACAAATACCAAGTACATGAGTGTAATCCTTTTATAAACATATTGATAATAAAAGAATACCACAAAAATCAGAAGCAGAAAAGCTTTAGAAAATTGCTTCCTACTTTGGCGTTGGGGTAGAGGAATTTCTCGTTAAGGAGGGGTGAGGATATGAAATGGCAGCCTATTATGGAATATGTGCTTCCAATAGTTGTATCAATAGTGGTAACAGTTTTACTCCGTTTACTATTAGGGTGGTAATCACTGACACAACGATTGGAATGAAAATATCTTTAAATAACAGCTTTTTAAGCTCGTGTTTTCTTTCGGCAATGTAAGATTTGCCTTGTTCGGAAATTGAAATAGAAATGGCTTTCCCATTTACATATCTGACCTGACCGTCTCGATTCATTCTAGGGAAAGATGATCTATAAATAGAAATCAGTTTTTCTTCTTCAAGAAATTTGGAAATTTTGATTTCATTTTCCGAA
>ERZ1034980.263-NODE-263-length-42925-cov-5.427268_pt1 | contig 42925 bp, 41 predicted proteins | sample MGYA00520622_ERZ1034980 | MGnify/ENA primary metagenome ERZ1034980 (study PRJEB33766, sample SAMN09781791) | gut metagenome | biome: gut microbiome | host: Homo sapiens | place: Madagascar | study: EMG produced TPA metagenomics assembly of the PRJNA485056 data set...
GTTTTTCAGTATAAGAAAAGGGTTTTCAGATTGCTCTGAAAACCCTGCCGGCGGAGAATACGAGGTCCCGCACTAGAGCCACTTAAGCCTAGTAACAGCAAGGTTTTCAATAATTCCAAACCAAGCATACCATCTAATTTGCCACTGCCGTACTCTTTTACACTTTTTTGGGATGAAAAGTGTTGAAAGCGTTGGAATCATTAGGATTAGATTACACTTTTACACTTTTTCTAAGTTATCTATATGCACATTAAAAGTGTTGGTTATCGATTCCGTTTTTTATATAACCAGAACACAATTCTTACGGCAACCCAAAAGCAGACCGAAGCAAAGCGTAGGACTTTTGAGGCGGCAGTTTGTTTCGCAAGATATGCGTTCCGTGTCGAGAACCACATGGCCAGTTTGGTGTGAATCACTTCTGCTGCGGAATATGCTGGTACATGACTTCGACGGATCGAAGTAACACTACACGTACAAGTTTGTGCTTAACCGTTTTTCCTAAACTGGTGAATAAAGAATACTTCCATGCTTCATATCCTGAATTTGGAACATGGCTATACCACAAAAGGAATAAATCGACTAAATGGCTATTTAGAAGAACTTGCCGACACCCCGTTCCAGCAGAACTTCGGGAGACTGTCGGATAATACCGTTCTATCCGATATCGCAGCTGTCACAATGGGACAATCTCCGGTTGCTAGCTCTTATAACGAAACTGGCCTTGGAACGATCTTCTACCAAGGGCGTGCTGAATTTGGGTGGCTACCCATCGCAGAGGCTAAGCACGACCAATCCCAAACGTATGGCAAAAGAGGCGGCGTTCTGATGAGTGCTCGTGCTCCCGTGGGCGATTTAAATCTCTCTCACGAAGACTGCTGTATTGGCCGTGGACTAGCTGCAATCCGCTGCGACTACCCTTCGTTCGGTTTGTATCTGATGCGTTTGCTCTGCAAGGAACTTAATACATATAACGGCAAAGGCACCGTTTTCGGATCAATCAACGGCAAGGATCTAAAGAGTCTCTCCCGTTGCGTTGCCCAAACATGAGGCTATCAGAGCATTTGAAACAAAAACCGTTTCCATTGATGAACAAATCAGAAGCAACGAGAACGGATCGCGATCTCTCACCACCCCTCGTGACCCCTTCTCCTCAAGCTCATGTCGGGAGAGATCGACGTTTTGAAAGTCGATCTCACGCAGCTAACTAGCCATTTAGCTTAGCGTTGGCCGTAATTTTTGCGTCTAGTGTGCCGAGGACTTCTACGACCTGCTTTTGCTTTTCGAGTGGAGGCAGGTCGATTTGCACTTCGTTCAGCACTTCGGTGGTGAGGCTTGGGACCGCTGTACCGACATTCAGACTTGCCAGGTCTTTGGTTTTCTGCTGATAGAACAGGTACTTCGGTACAACTTGGGCGGCATCGATGTCGGCCCAAAAGAGCGTGTCTACCATCCAAAACGGTACATCAACAAAGAACAAGTTTCCAAGGATGCCCTTCCTTGGGATGAAGACGGACGGCTTATCCTATAGGGGGGTACCTACGTGGCGCATGACTCCGCCAGAGCCGGAGACGGGAATGCTTCCATCATTAAGTTTCTTATGGTCCTTGCCATACTTGATCTTGCAGACATCCCCGAGTTTCATTCCAAATATCTTCTGTTTGAAGCCTTCACGTTGTTCTGGTTCACCATCTTGCTCGAGGGGCATTCCCTTGTCAATGGCATGAGTCGCCATCGTACGGCGGAACTTGTGTGGGTGGACGCGGTGGATGCCTCAGGACTTGCCGAGCTCACGTATCCGTGACTGCATACCACCCATGGTAACACGCTTGGCACTCGAATCGAGCGATACGAACAACGTAGGACTCTGGTCGGTACGTGTCCGCAGGTACTCCGCCAGGTGCAGTTTGTCACGAGCGTCGAAGTAGACCGGGCGCTGCTTGTTGCCCTTGCTCGTCACTAGGCACTCCCGCTCCTGCAGGTTGACGTCGGCAACGTTGAGGCGTACGAGTTCACCAATGCGCATGCCCGTAGATGTCAGAAGGTCGATGACCGCCAGGTCGCGCTTGGCGTCGTAGGTATCACGCAGAGTCTCTAGTTCCTCGGTGCTCAGGATTTCCTTTGCCATTTGGGCGGTCTTTACGCGGTGGATGCGGCGCACCGATGTAGTCCTCGTCCTCGAGCCATGAGAAGAAGCTGGACATAATGCGGCGGATGCTGTCGATGGTGACTTTGGATGTGCGGCGGGCGGACTCATAGTCGTTGAGATATTGGCGCAGATCGTCGCTTTCGATCTGTGGTATGGGTTTGTTCAGGCAGCAAGGATGCGAGCTAGCGTGTCCTCATAGTACTTCAGGGTTTTCTTGGAGCAGCCTTCGACCTCTTTGGCGGTAAGAAAGAGGGCGAGGAGGTTTTGGTCGGTTTTGAAAGCTGTTTGAGACCAAAAGCATGTTTGAGTGCTGCAGCCAAACGTTTGAACTGGTGCGATTCAAGTATGGGCTGCATTTCTGCGAGCACGGAGTTGATGACCGTTTCCATGAGGTTCCCTCAGTGTTGATAAAATCGGATAGTCGAATTGACTGGAATTGTATGTACGGCAGAAGCGCGGGAGATGACATACATGAACTTAGATCTGGACACCCTCGCATCATGCGCGTCTGCCGCTGCGGCCTTCATCGCGCTACTGATAGCACTTCGACAAGGACGGATGGCCAACAGACAGAGCCTTTTTGACCGTCGCCTGAAGATTTGGATTACCGTCGAGAAGCTAATGGAGCTTTACCGGAACAATTCTGGACTGTTGAAACAGGATGAGAAGCCTCAGCTTGCTATCGCCTTGGACTTTCAATGGCTGACCAACACAACATTTCTCCGGGAGATCACGCCCGCTATTTCACATGCGCTTGATAGCGAGCACCAGCTGGTATTGCACCTGAAGCTTGATGAGATGAGGTCGTTATCAAAGGAAGCGACTTTTGCGTTCAAGGGCAAGCCGAAAACAGCGATCGCCGAGTTTCTTGACGCCTATCAGACACTACTGCTTGCGATGTACCAGTATCAAATCGTGCTTGACGAGATGAAGTCGGATGCAGGGAAGTTCCACCGGACTCTCGAAGAAGCTGCCAAGGGTGTTGGCGAAAAACGCTACAGGGTGGTGCTATATGATGCCGAAAATCGTCTTGCCACGACGTACGGGAGACTTAACGACAGATGGCTGCTCGGGCAGTTAAGGCGCCAGCTCCGGCTCGATAGCACTTTCATTGATTATCTGGGCACCTTCCGCTAAATGTCACATTCCCGCGTAAAAAATAAGCTTCGCGATGCGCTTTGCCTGATCAGTCACCAGCGCGTTCATCAGGTAGATGATCAGCGCCTTAATGCCGCGTTCTCCGTGGTGCTGATAGCAGTATTCAAGGATAGGGTACAAAAAAACATTCCGTTTTACCGGAACCTATGCCGGTTGCAACTAACGCGGATCTACCATCGTCTCCCGCCAGTCGCTCAAATGCCTTCTGCTGATGTACATTAGGGGAGATATGCCGGATGGATCGCCTCAAAGCATGTGGGCATCTCGTCTGTCACACGGAAAGGCAGGCACGGCAACATAAGGCTCATGATAAACTGAGCCCTGCTGCTTAAGCATATTCTGAATTGCCCCTTTGAACGGTTCGTTTACCACAGGGAGTGTTGTCTCTATATAGTCTCCAATGCCCTTTTCTAGTTGTTTAGCAAGTATGGATGGTAACCTACTGCAAGCCTCCCTTTGTACTTTTTTTAGCCTATGTCGTAGCTTTTATTGAACTATAATGTGGCTGTATATGTCTCTCCATATTCAGGAATATGAATAAGATTCCCCTCAAACTCCTGGACGATCTTAACCGAATGATCTGCAATCGTTTCGCTAAGTTTTCCAGACTCTGTATTGATCCCTAGCGCTTTGATATCTTCAGCAGATGCAAAAATATATTTCTCTGATTGACTTCGCGCCAGAAGCTCTAGGTCTTTTTTTCTGGTCTTCCATAGGAACCAACTCAACAACGTCCGCGAGCAATAGCTCATATATTTGAAAATGATTTCCATATTCAAGCTTGGTAATATGTCGGCCACAGACTCTATAAGTTATCTGACTCCAGTTTACAAATCCTGAATCTACCATTTCTTCTTTGAACTCACGTCCCAAGTTATGAAGTTGCTCTCTTGTCGCTTTTGTATCAAACCGCTTCAAGAACTTCCTAAGATGCTGATTTTCCAATATAAGTCTATAATCGTCTCGGGATGAATCATCAATTGAGATTTTGTCATCATCTACAATATGATACAGATTCTTCAATTCGGTTTTTTCGTTTCCAAATAGCTTATACACTCCTCCTACCGGCTGATATTTCCCGGTTCCTCGAGCATTTCTCACTAAAAGGTATTTGCTTCCAATTTTAATTCTGTAAAGGTATGCAAAGGAAATACGTACGAAGGTATCTTTTTTTAGAAAACCGCCACGCATCAGTTTTCTTTGTGATACTTTCCAATCCGTTGTATCAGAGATATCTTGCAACGAAGAATATACAGCTGGAAGGGAAAAACCAAGCACGATACCTGCAACACTGCTTCCTACTGGCAGTGCCTTAATCTCGAAAGCAACAACTACTCCCAACATAGTAAGCGTCAAGAGCAACAATCCTATAAGTTTTAGAATTTTCATCGCTTCATACTCTCCCTATCGGGATGTCAACTTTATTTCTGGCAACACACTTGCCGTCTTTGATTATGTAGCATTCTATATAATGTTTGCCGAAAAAGTTGCTGTGCTCTACGATTACATTTCCTTTCTTATTAATTTCCCCACGAAGATGATTCCTTTTTTCTGCCTCAACACCTACATTTCTAACTTTCCAGAAAATTCTGTATGGCGGAGGACAATTTGTATATTCCATAGTACAGCGAATTTCAAAATTGTGAGGCAAGAAGCTTTTTAGGAGCGACAAAAAACCGAAATAGGTTTTGGACGCCAGCCGTTCCCACTTACAACGCACGAAATTCTACATGAATACATTTTGCTAACAGGAAACATGTCCTCAATAAATTGTTCATTATCCACAAATGAATACGCGGCACTTTTAGCTTGTTGTGATGTACAGTATTCAGATTTTGCAGAATCCTCGTTCCAAAATTCGTGATTGAAGAACCCATACCATGCCTGAATGGCATCCGCCTGCGTACAGTCTTCACTGAAGAGAATATCTAAATCTGCCAGCTTACTTTTTAGGCGATTCTTCCAGTTTATCATTTTCTGTCTGTCGCTTTGTCTTGGAGTCAAGTCTCTTTCGTTGTCGACTGGAGCGGCAACTGAGGTATCCTCTTCGATTTGATTGACGATTTCTTTCATGGTGTAATAGAATAATTCATCAATTCGGTCGTAAGAATCTTGAAGCTTTTCGTCGCACAGAACAGTTTGAAGCAGGCCACTCGGCATATTCTTCCAGGAAGAACGTGATTTGCAGAACATTTTTGACAAGCGAACCACTTTCCGCAATTTTCCCTTTGAATTGTCATCTTGAGTCTTAAACCAGTCCGTCAGTCCCTTTAGCTCTCTTGATGTCCACTCGGCTCCGGCATGTTCATAAAGCCATTTCCCATTCACGTGATCATAAGAGCGCTTATAAACAGCAAAGTCTATATGATAGCCGTCAGCATACTTCACTCGAACACAGCTGGTCTTCACTTCAGGCTTCGCGTTAAATTGCTGTGTTTTTCTTCCTAAAGCATTTGCAACCATATTTCTAGTTGCTTGAGCACCTTTACCGTCTAACTCTGAATCGCTAAAAATAATAGCCGCATCTATGTCGTAATCAGATTCTTCATTTTGAACTACCGTTGACATCGCTACGCTTCCTTGAACGCAATCCTCAGCGATAGAATATGAAGTTTTAAATTCGTCGTTGTATTCCTCTAAGCCATCCTTTAGACGTTGCAAATTCAAATCCTTTTTATGATACAGGCTGGTTTGCTCACTTTGCGACAGGACAACATACGAATTGTAGAAGGTGTTAAACTTTGACGATGAATCGAACATTTTGTCTCCCTCCAAACGTACCTTATATCTGAATTTTGACTCTTATTACATATTTAAACCTCGGTTCCTTGACAATTTTCTTCACTCTATCTGAAGCTGGATTGAATGGGTACAACAAGCTTGTTTGGAGGAGCATCCCATAAATCCGCAGGAGGTTTTTCAGAATGAATATCGCCGAGATACCTGACATTTTAAGCTTTGCTAGTTCGGATTTGCTGACACAGTCCATCCTTCTAGCCCGTCCAAACGAATATCGATTCTTAGACATAAGGAACGACAATATAATCGTCGGTAAATCCTGCCAATCGCTATATACGCAAGAGCCATTAAAAACTATTTCGTTCAAGACATTTCTGTTGTCTGAACCAAACAGTATTCCTACTGCACGAAGAGAGAGGTCAAGAAGGACTCGCTCATACATTTCAAGGTAGTCAGTTTTACTCATTTCTTTGGATATTATTTCGCGATTTTTCCCGACTTTCCATTCCTTAATTTGAGATACCTGCTCCATCAGTGGCAAGTTATAATCAACAACAAGCCTTTTCTCCTCAGCAATATATAGCAATTGGAAATTTGGAACGCTTTCCGTCCCATCAAATGAATAGGAGTCTCCATTCAACGCATAGCAGAAATATTTTTCAACTTCCTGCTCGTCGTATGCTGTGAAGCGATTGAACTTCTCAGAAACATCAGCTTTTATACGATTATTGATCCTCTTGCACTGTTCTTGCTCACGCTTATTGGCTTCATCAACTCTAAGTTGCAACTTTCTGCGGGATTGTTCTTTCTTTACGGCAACAGCTTTCTTTTTATCTTCAGAGAAAAGGGAAAGCATATTCTCAAGAATGCCAACACCTGCATCTTTTCTGATTTGATTCCACGTTGGATCTTTTGTGGGTTTGAATACAGCCTCACGTTCAATATAGTACTCATCTAGCCATGCATCGACTGTAGTGGCAGCGAAATTATATCTCAAGCCTCTGTAATAATCGATGCGTCGGCGTTCCCATTCCGTTTTGGAATAAGCTTCCTCTTCTGCTTGTTGCTTTAATTCGGGGTTGGCAATATTCATTACTGGGTACCTCCGTACTTTTCCTCGAAGATCCTCCACGTGGTTTCATAGTCCTGCTCTCTATCGCATTTGTCAAACGGCACGACATACTCGATGGTTCGCTCAACAGGGCCGCCAGACTGGGTGTCGTTGGTGATGGTGCGGGAGAAGACGTAGCTGAACTGCGCCTCGTTTGTTGGACGTTATCAATCAGGATACGCCCCTAGCACGCGAGGGGCACGCTCCGGAACTCCTTCGGGGTGTGTCCCTCGAGCTTTTCCTAGCGTCTTTTGGTGTTCCAACGCACGGTGTACGCGTCCAGCTGGCTCTTAAACGAGTCGAACGTCCGGCCGACGTAGAACTCTGTCCTTCAGATGGACGAACACCCGCTTGGTTGCGGCGTTGTCCAGACAGTTGCCCTTGCGGCCCATCGACTGGCGGATGCCGGAGTGCCCGAACTCGCCACGCCACCATTGATTATGTCTGTTCAATAGGAGTTAGACCAGTGCGGCGTAACTATCCAGTCCGAAAAAGCGGTAGGAATTAGTCCGTTTCACCGAAATGGCGAGATGAAGGGCACCGGCCCGCCGTAACCCGGCTATTTTCCCGAGTTGAAACACATTCGGCCGACAAGGCCACTCGGGAAAGGAAAGGAATGACGAAACCGGTGTCGATACAACAACGTATCAGGATTCTCGACGCCCAGGGCGTGTCATGGCGCGAAATCGCCAGACGGCTTGGCGTGTCGAGGGATACCGTCAGGAAATACGCGACCATGGAGGACCGCTCGCCGAGGCCCGTAGTCAGAGGATGGGGCGATGTTCCCTGATCGACGCGCATTCGGAGACGGTGGATTCGTGGCTGGCCGCGGACAGGCTCATGCCCCGCAAGCAGCGCCATACCGCCAGACGTGTGTACGCCAGGCTCGTCGAGGAGGAGGGCTTCGAGGGCTCGTACTCGTCGGTACAGCGCTACGTGAAGAAGTGGCGCGAGGAGCATCGGTCCGACGGCGACGGCTATCTCGAGCTCGACTGGCACGCCGGCGTCATGCAGGTCGATTTCGGCGAGGCCGTCGCCACCATCGGCGGGGGCGACGTCAAGGTCCACTGCCTAGTCGCCACGTTCCCGCATTCGAACATGCGGTACGTGGCCGCAATGCCGGGCGAGAACGCGGAATGCGTGTGCGAGGGACTGGCCCAGATCTTCGACCACATCGGCATGGCTCCCCGCGTGCTGGTGCTCGACAACGCCACCGGCGCGGGCCACCGCGTCGCGTGGAACAAGGTCACTGTGGTACGCGTGTTCACCATGTCCTGCGACCGCTACCGGCTCGAGACGAGGTTCCGCAACCCGTATTCCGGCAACGAGAAGGGATCCGTCGGGAACGCGGTCCGGGCCATGGACGACATCGTGGAGGACGGCAGGACCCCCAACGAGGCCAGCCCGCTCGCCCTAGACAGACGAATCGCGCAGGGCAACCCGCCCGACGTCGACGACGGGTCCGACAGGCTCGCCGTCTACGACGCGTTCAACAACCTTGGCGGGAAAAGAGCCGAATCGTGACGAATCCACCGCACGCCACGGCCGACACCAGGCGCAGACGCGTATCCACGGGCAGGATGGACGAGATCATGAAACCTGCCAGGAACCTGCCCCTGACCAGGCAGGTGTTCGCAGATAGCCTCGGGACCACGACCCCGGCCCAGATGGAGTTCATGCTCTCGCAGATAAACGAGGAACTGGTGTCGAGGGAACGGCCGAAATGCGCGAGGCTGCACAAGCAGGCCGGACGGCCATATCCTGTAGTGTCCGATCACGCTTTCTGGCCTGAGCTCGTTGATTTCGTCGACCAGGTCATGCAGGAGCTGGATGTTCCGTGGCGTCCGCCGTATCCGGCCCATGCTCTCGATGGCGGTCCTACAGGCCTCCTTGCGACGGATCTCGATGGCGATATCGGTATCCGGATCGTCGGTGTCGTTCATGTGCCCGTTCCTTCCATGACGGGATCGTTCGTCCCGTCATGGGGTTCACGGGCCCCTCGAACGTTTCGTCCCCGATATGGATGCGTCAGAGGGCTTGCACTTCGCATCCCGCCGCCGTGGGCCTTTCCGCCGTCCGCATTCCTTTCGCGTCCGAAACGAAAGCCGGTGCCGATATCGGCATGCCCGCGCATGGGTCGTCGGATCGTCGGCTTTCGCGCAGGCGTGCGCATGCGGTTGGTCGTGGCGGAGCAACGTTCGGTCGGTCCCGCCATCGCGCAGGCATCGGAAGACATGGGTCAGGGCGATGGGTTCGTCCGGGCCGGCGGATGTCCGATCCCGTGGGCGCAGGACCATCCGGTGGAGCCGTCCGCTCCCGACAGATATGCGGACATGCCATGGTCGGATGGCCGATGGGGAGCCTGCCGGTCGATCCGCCGTCGTGGAGGTGGGAGCTGAACGGCGACGAGGGCGCCGTCTCACGTTACCGGTGTCCGGCCAAGCTGATGAGGACCGACGAGGCGAGGGAACCGGTGAACGTCTGCGATCCCGACCGTGAGGGCGGGGCGATCCTCACGCGCATCCGCATGGCCATGGGAGTGGACGAGCCCGTATCGCGTCCATGGGTCGTGTCGTTGGACGAGCGGACGATCCGTGGTGCGCGGGCGGAGGCCGACCGGCCGGTCGGCATGAGCACGTCGCGCGCGCATACGCTGGCATGGCATCGCAGGTTTTCGGTCGGACGCGTCCGACCGTCGACGCCGGACATGGTCGTTCAGCGTGATCCGGCGATCGAATCGCACACGCCTGCCCCGTTCCGGCGGGCTGATGGCTCCCCTTGGGCTCATGGACGTTGCAAGGCGATCGGTTCGGGGACGGGTCCCATGCGCGGACGGTGTCCGAGGACGCGAAGGATCCCGCCATCGTCGTCAATCATATCGAACGCCGTCGGGAGCGCACGGAACCCGTCCGCCCCGTTCGGCCCGGCCGGCCTGGAAGGCCATGAATTCACGTCACGGACCGACCACGGAGCAGACGCCGGCGGCGTTGCGGCGCCCGTATGGGATGAAGGCCGCCGCGTATCCGCGCACCGATTCGGGATACGTCACCCATGACGACGTGGACACGTTGCGTACTCCGCTGCGTTCCCGGTACGCCGTCGGCATGCTGATTCCCGGGACGCGCGACGCGGTCCGCCCGCTTCACGGCGAGGCCGGATTCGATCCGATGGGCCGCGTCGCGGACGGCAGGGTCGCCGGCCATACGGCGATCATGCCGACGCGGCGGTTCACCCGCGCCGATCCTTCCCGTGCCGTTGCGAGTCATGCCCATGCTTTGGGCATGTTGAGGGCGGATGGCGTTCCCTATGCCACATTGGACGGCATATGCACCCCGTCCGGCTCGGGAAGATGGATCCTTGCGCATGCCTTTCGTTCATATGCCTCATGCGCCGGCCCGCCGATCCTGTGAACAGGATGGTGCAGGTCCCGGATCCTCATCGTTCGGCGCCCATGGCCATGCCGGTGGCCCCGATCGTCTTTCCGGATCGTAAAGGCCTATCGCATGCGGTAACGGGACCCTTCGGGCGCCGCTACCGCAATTCCGCGAAAACCGTCACCCATGCCGGGTCCGGACGGGCATGGGGCGGGTGACGAGTCGTCCATGATCATCGAATCACGCGGACACGTTCGCCGGCCGGCAACTTCTCGATCGGACCGGCGGGACGGGCGATGCCGCCGAAAACCATTTCGGACGCGAGCGTCCAGGAAGCCGGGATGCCCCAACGGGATTTCACCATGTCGTCGATAAGCGGATTGTAATGTTGCAGATTGGCGCCAATGCCCTGTTCGGCAAGCGCATTCCAGACGTTGACCTCGATCATGCCAAGGGCATGCGCGGCGAACCCGTCGAACGCGGCGGCGTAGGTCGGGAACCGTTCCTTAAGGTCATCAACCGCGTCCTGGTCCTCAAGGAAGAGTATGGTGCCGGCGCCTGCGGCGAAACCAGACAGTTTGGCGGCCGTAGTCTCGAAGGCGTCTTCCGGCACGATGGCCTTAAGCGTGTCGTATACGATAGCGTCCCATAGAAGCTTGTGCTGCTCCCCCAACAGGATCACGGCGCGGCCGCTCTGCACGTTGAAGGGGGACGGTGTGGCGACGACGGTCTCTTCGACGATTCCGACGAGTTCGTTTTCGCCGATGGGCAGACGGTCGGTGAGGGTATAGACGCTGCGGCGGCGGTTGATGATTTCCAGATAGTTCACGTCATGCTCCTTTGCGTGATGATTCACATGATTCGCGTCTTCATGGTAGCGTCTCCCGCCGGCGCATGGGTGACCGGTCACGCTGTCAGTGGAATCTCCCCGACGGATATCCCGCCTATGCGGGATATCCGCCCCTGCGTACGGAGATTCGCATGTTCGGGCATACGATGGACCCGGTTTTCGCAGGATGCGGCCAACGCCTTGGATGGGCATGGGCCTGCAACCATCGTGAGCCGACACGGGCGTTCGGCGATTGCCGGGCGGCGGATCGAGAAGGATCGGGCAATCGGGACCGCCCACCATCCGAAACCATCGTCGACGTCGCTTCAGCGGGGCATGCCGACGGTTCGCGTTTTCCGACAAAGGGTCGGCCGGCGCTTTCTTCATTGAAGTTCGACGGGTCATGGTCCCGCCGTGAGGGTTGGACCGGTAATCGGGTGATGCCGAACGTCCCGACGGGACGGCGGCCGTGTCATCAAAGCGACCGCACGAACTCTCCGCCCGGAAGCGGACGGCGCTGATTTTGGAAGACCCATCGGCCGTGGCGTTCCCGGGCCCGGAACATGCCATGGGGTTTGCGGGCCCGGGCGACGCCGCATGGCCTTCCCGTTCCCGCGCCACGGGCGGCGGCATGGTTCATGGCGCCGACGGTGGGTCCGTCCGCACGCGGAGCGCTTCCATGCCTCGCTGACGGATGGTGGCGATCCCCCACGGAGAGGAGTATTGTTTCATTTGTAGATAACATTGTTACACAGTAGGAGAACATTGATATGCAATCTGAACGTTCGTTGATTCCTGCCCCCATGCCGGTCCGGAGACACGCACGGTCCGGGAACAGGGGGCTGGCCCTCACCGCCCTGTGTCTGGCGGTGTTGCTGGTCGTGATGGACAACACCATCGTCAACGTCGCGATTCCCACGATGAGCGACGCGTTGAACGCCTCGTCCACGGATCTGCAATGGGTGGTGGACGCCTACACGCTGTCCTTCGCGGCGCTGCTCCTGCCCGCCGGCAAGCTCAGCGACCGATGGGGAAGAAGACGGATGCTGCTCGTCGGATTGGCGGGATTCGCTGTGGTCTCCGCAGCCACGGCCTTCTCCTGGGCCCTGTGGCAGCTGGTGACGCTGCGCGTGGTGTTGGGGGTCTGCGCCGCGCTGATCTATCCGGCGACGTTGTCGTCGATCATCGTCATCTTCGAGGGCTCCAGGTACCGTAGCCTGGCCGTCGGCCTGTGGGCGGCGACATCAGGGGTCGGCATCGCCCTGGGCCCGATCATCGGCGGCGTCCTGCTGGAGCACTATGCGTGGAATTCCATTTTCTGGGTGTGCTCCGTCATCGGCGTGGTGGCGCTGGCCTGCATCGCGGTGGCGGTGCCCGAGGTACGGGCGTACCGTTCCGAGAGGTTCGATTTCCCCGGCACCGTGTTATCGGTGGCCGGCGTGGGCCTGCTGGTGTGGGCGATCATCGAACGCCCGACTTACGGCTGGCTCTCCTGGCAGGTCATAGGCGGCATCTGCGCGGCCCTGATCATACTTGCGGTGTTCGCGGCGGTCGAGGGGCATACGCACGCCCCGCTCATCGATGTCGGCCTGTTCCGAAGGGCCACGTTCACGAGCAGCACCTGCGCGATCTGCGTCGCGTTCTTCTGCCTGTTCGGCTTCATCTTCATCACCACCCAATGGTTCCAGGCATTGCGGGGATACACCGCATTGCAGACGGCGGTCGCGACGCTGCCCTTCGCGGTGGTCATGGCGGCGGTCGCCCCGCTCGCCACGCAACTGGCGAAACGTTTCGGATACCGGTCGGTCGTCTCGACGGGACTGCTGTTCCTGTCGGCGAGCATGTTCGTGGTCACGCGTGTCGACGCCCATTGCAGCTACTGGTTCGTGGTCGTACCCACCATGGCCCTGATGGCGGCCGGCATCGCCCTGATCCAGGGGCCCGCCACGGACGCCCTGATGAGCACCGTTCCGGAAAGCTCGACCGGCGCCGCATCGGCCGTCAACGACACGATCCGTGAGATCGGCGGCACGCTGGGCGTCGCCGTCATGGGGTCCGCGATCTCCTCCGTCTACCCCGACGAGCTCTCGGACTCGTTGTCCGGACTGCAGATCCCGTCTTCCATCGCGAAAGCCGCGGAGGATTCGGTGATGGCCGCGAAATCGATCCTTCCGCACCTGCCGGCAGGCATCCGACAGACCGTGGAGCAGTCCGTCTCGACCAGTTTCATGAGCGCCACGCATGCGGCATGCTGGATCGCCTGCACCCTCGCATTGGCGTTCGCGCTGTTCTGCTGGATTACACTTCCCAAACACGATTCAGGCAATCTCCCCCAATAGAAAGGAACATCCATCATGAATGACGACGGACGGATCCCACGGATCGAGGACACGGATATGACGGACCGTCTCCTGACGGCCGGCGCGATGGCGGAGGACACACGCAACCCCATCGGTGACATCGCGGCATGCTTCCCCGGTCACGGCAGCCAGAGCGTCGGCATGTTCCACGGCTGCCTGTCCGGCTTCCCCGAAGCCCGGCAGGTCATCGCCCGGGCCGACGACCTGTACAAGGAACGGTACGGCGAACGCCTTTCCACGACGGTCGGTTCCGGCAGGGACGACCGTCTGACCATGCCGACGGTCATGCAGCCCGCCATCGTAACGGCCTCTCTGGCGATGTTCGCCGTTCTCGAGGCCGCAGGAATACCCGTCTCGATGCTCATGGGGCACAGTCTGGGCGAATACAGCGCGCTGATCGCCTCGCGGGCGGTATCGTTCGAGGACGGGTTCGCGGCGGTCATGGACCGTGCGGAGACCATCGAATCCATCCCCTACGCCATGCGTGGCGCGATGGCGGTCGCATTGCCGCGCAGCCTCCATGACATGCATAGGGTCAGGGCCGTCGTGGCCGAACTGTCCTGCCGGGGACCGTTATCCATCGCAATCGTCAACTCCGACGAGCAGCTCGTCGTTTCGGGTGCCAGGGCCTTGGTCGCGGACGTGACGGAACGTTTGGCGGCGGAGTCGATCGAAAGCTTCACGCTTCCCGTCCCCGTGGGCTTCCACAGTCCGGTGCTCTCACCCGTCGTGACGGAATTCGAGCATAGGCTGGAACGGTACCATTGGAACAGGCCCGACATCCCCGTCATCTCGACGATCACCCAGGGAACCCTGCAACCCGGTGACGTGGAGCATCTGCCGCAACTGCTCGCCGGACAGCTGGTCACGCCCTTCGATTTCCGCGACTGCATCGCGTCCTGCCGGTCCGCCGGCGCGAGGGTGTTCGTCGACATGGGACCCAAACACATCATCGGCACCCTGATCGAGCATCAGCTGCACGACGGCGGGGCGACGGTGCTCAAGCTCGACTGCGGGCCGGACGGCGGAGCCAGGACCGCCGAACGGATCCAGTCCCTGCAATGGCTCTGCGGCACGCAGGGGAACGGACGGAAGGCCGAGTCCGAACCAACGAAGCCCGCCGCCACGGCACCGCGGCCAACGGCGGATGACGTACGCACGGCGCTTCTGGACGCATTGTGCGAGGCCACCGGCTATCCCGCGGAGGTCATCGACCCGGACATGGACCTCGAGGCCGATCTCGGCATCGATTCGGTCAAGCAGATGCAGGCCCTGGGAACGGTGGCCGAACGGGTCGGCATACAGCCCGAATCCCTCGACCTGTCCCAGGCCCGGACCCTACGCCAGATCGTCGAATGCCTCGAACACGTCGAGCCGACCGCCCCACGACGGCAGGACGGACGGCCGGCCGACGAAGGTCCCCATGCCGCCGAAGACGCCTCCGGCGTGAAACGATTCGTCCCGCAGATCATCGACAAACCGCTCGCCGACGCCCCCGGCCTGACCGACTGGTCCGATGCCGCCTGCCTGTTCATCCGATCCGGCGACCACGAGCTGGACGAGTCCATCCGGCAGACGCTCCAACCGCTTTTCCGCGAGGTGCATGCCACCACCGCGGACGAGATCATCGACTCGGGAACCCATCCCACCGTGGAGTCCGGAACGCCCGTCAGGATGATCCTGGACTGCCACTCATTCCATGACGGCATCCCGTCGTTCGGACAGCGGAGCGAAGCGTGGATGCGTATCGTCCGCGAACGATACGCGCGAACATTCCGATTGTCCCAAATCCTGTATCCGCTGATCGAACACGCGGAGGACGGCATGGCATGGCTGTCGGTCACCGGGATGGGAGGCGTCTCGGGAGCGGGAAGCAAAGGGAAGGGCGATCCGTTGGACGCGTTGGACACGGGATTCTACAAGAGCCTCGGCAAGGAACTGCGCAACCTGCAGGTCAAGACCATGGACGTGGATTCCCCCGACGACGTGCCCGGCGCCATCCTGGACGAAGTGCGCCACTACCGGCAGGACCAGGACTGCGAGATGGGATACCTGCATGGGCGACGTCACGTGGTTCGCGTGATTCCCATGCAGATGGGCCGGGAGCACGCGATCCGCAGGCAGCTGCCGGAAGGAACCGTGGCCTTCTTCTCCGGAGGATCGCGCGGCATCGCGTTGGAATGCGCCAAAGCCCTTGCCGACGACCAGCCGCGGATCAACGTCGTGATCACGGGACGATCCGATGTCGACGATCCCCGGGCGCAACGCTGGCTTCGCCTGAGCGACGAGGAATGGGCGCAGGCGAAGCCCGACTTCATCCGCGAAGCCAAGCGGAAGGATCCCTCGCTCGGGGCGATTGCGCTGTCGGAGGAATACGATCGGATCGGCCATATCCGCATCCTCGCACGGAATCTCGGGACCGCCGTATCCGCACGACGCAACCTGCACTACATTCCCTGCGACATAGCGGACGCGCAATCCACGGAGGACGCGGTCCATAAGGCCCGCAGGCAATGGGGGGGACCTTTCGCTCGTGGTCCACGCCGCCGGACTGGAATCATTCGGCAGGCTGCCCGGCAAGACCCTGGACCGTACCATGAGAAGCATCGCGGTCAAACTCGGCGGGTTCATCAACCTGTATCACGCCACCAAGGACGAACCGTCACTGACCGCCTTCGTCTCCTTCGGATCGGTCTCCGGACGTTTCGGCATGGACGGGCAGGTCGACTACACTGCCGCCGCCGCCACGCTTTCCGCACTCTCCCACACGATCCCGATGAACATGCCCACCGACCGGAGGATCCCGTTCGTGACGATGGAATGGTCGGCATGGGGGCAGGTCGGCATGGCCGTCCACCCGCAGGTGATCGCCGTGCAGGAGCAGGACCGCGGAATGGAATACATTCCCGTCAGGACCGGCACGGAATTCTTCCTCGACGAGCTCGCGCTCGGCACGGCGGACCCCGAGGTGCTGATCATGGGCTCATTGGGTTCCAACAGGCCGCAGGGACAATTGGATTCCCTGGACGACGGGCTGGAACTGATCTCACCCATCGAGGAAACCACGGGCACCGTCGTGGACAAGCCCCACTATCCGATGCTCGACAGCGTCGACAGGCAGGATGCGGACACCATCCTCGCCCATCGGATGCTCCGATACGACCGTGACCTGTACCTGCCCGACCACCGGGTGAAGGGCGTCACGACCTTCCCCGGGGTGCTTCACCTGGAAACGCAGATCGAAGCCGCCTCATGCCTGTCCAACGTGAAACGGTTCGGCGTCGAACTCGAGGAACTCGAACTGAACACGTTCCTCAAATGCCGCGACAACGACGAGGTCCCGATCACGGTCAACGCCCATCGCACGGACCGTACGGACGGCCAGGTCATCGCGACGGAACTGTACTCGACATTCAAAACGCCTGACGGCAGGACCCTCATCCCCCACCGCACCCATTCGACGGCCGTCATCAGACTGCTGGACAAAGCCCCCGAACCATGCCGGGCGGATTGGCGGCCGGAACGCCTGCTCGAACAGGGAACGCCCATCGACATCGGCCGATATCATGCCGAAACCGAACATTTCATCAGTTTCGGACCGACCTTCCGGTACATGCGCAGGGCACGGCTGATCGGCGATGACTGCGCGGCGGGCGAATTCATGGTGCCATCCGTGCCGGGGCTTTTCAGCGACGTACGCAACCCGCAGTTCCTCTGCTGTCCGCTACTGATCGATAACGTCGGCAGGATGGCGCTGATGCGTGAATTCCAGCTCAGGGGACGGCATGTGGTGCCGATCCGGATCCACGGGGCCCGTCAGTTCCGCTGCCCCGCGGCGGGGGAACTGTGTTACGGGAAGATGGATTTCCTCACCGAGGACGAACAGGGCGTCGACGTTCATATCGAGATCATCGACGCCAACGGATACCTGCTCTGCCAGGCGGATGACGTGCGGCTCACCATCCTGGGTCCGGCGGAACAGGAACACGACATCATGGCATCCCCCGACGCCGTCGAACCCGCAAAGGAGCAATGAGGATGATGGATTTCGAACCAATCGCTATCATCGGACGCGGCTGCATCCTTCCCCCACGTTCGTGCTCTCCCGAAGAACTCTGGGACGCCATAGTCGAGGGCCGAAGCGGCATCCATCCCCCGATGCCCGAGCGTTGGGGCACACGCGTCGACTACGTCGACCCCGACCGCAACGCCGTCGACAGGGCCTATTGCGGCATCGGAGGATTCGTCACCGATTACGGTCAGGACGAGCGGACGGCCTCCTCGGAACGGATGCGGTTGAACCGTACGCAGCGGATGATCGTCGACAGCGCATCCCAGGCGATCGGCGAAGCCGGCATCGACCGGTCCGAGCGGGCACGGTGCCGGCTGTTCGTGGGCAATATGCTGGCGGACGAGGCCTTCGGAGACCAATCATTGTCGGAAATCAGCGGTGATGTTCTCGACGCGTGCGTGAACGAGTTCGGCGCGGATGCGCGGGATGCCGCACGTCGAGCCATCGATGACGTCATCCTGTCACGCAACGACGCGTCGGAAACGGCGAACGCACCGTCCGACCTGGCGCGAATCCCCGCGGAAGTGTTGGGCATGCCCGACGATCCCATCGTCATCGACGGGGCGTGCGCCTCGGGATTGCTCATCGTGGACCTCGCGGCCCGATACCTGCACACCCGTGCGAAACCGTTGGCCATGGCCGTCGGGGCGATGGCGAACATGTCCATCACGGGAAACGTGAGCTTCGCCAAGATCGGTGGCCTGAGCGACAAGCCCGCCAGGCCCCTCGACGCGAACGCGAACGGTCTGGTGCCCGCGGAAGGCGCGGCGGCGGTCCTGCTGTGCACGCTTTCATACGCGAGGCTGCACGGCTACCCCATCAGCGGGGTCATCATAGGCTCGTATACGACGAGCGACGGGCATGGCAAGGCGATCTACGCCCCCAATCCCGAAGGCCAGCGGCGTGCGATGCGCGGCGCCCTGGCACAGGCGGGAATCGATCCGGACGGCATCGACTACATCGAGACCCATGCGACGGGAACGCCGGCCGGAGACAATTCCGAGTTGACGGCGATCATCGGCATACTGTCCGAACGCCGCAACGGGCCCGTATCCATCGGATCCATCAAGAACCTCATCGGCCATGGCTTCCCGACGGCCGGCACGTCGAACCTGCTGTCCGTATTGGAATCATTCAGGCATGAACGGTACCTGCCGACCCACGGCGTGACGACGCCCCACCCGCTGATCGCGAAGCATCCGGAGCTCCTGCAACTGCACGACGTCCCCGACCCATGGCCCGAACCCGGGAACCGTCCGCGCAGGGCGCTGATCAACGCCTTCGGGTTCGGAGGCATCAACTCGTCGGTCATCGTCGAACAGTATGATGACGGCCGGCCGGACGGGCCGGTGCATGCGGACGCCGAACCCCGGGACGCCACGTACCTGGCGGTGCAATGCGTCGCCCAGGCGAACTGCGAGGTCCCGCGTACGCTGCTCGAGGATCCGATGACGGCCGACTGGCGGGTCTTCCATACTCCCCCGGTGCTGCTGCCGCACATGGACATCGCCCAACGTCTGGCGGTCCTGGCGGCGGGGAATCTGCAACCCATGATGGCGGAACCCGACCAGGAGGAAACCATCGGCGCCTTCCTCGGACAGCCGTCGGGATTGGCGGTGGGAGCCCGTAGGGAACTGCGCATACGGCTTCCCGAGATCCTCGACGCCATCACGCACGCCGAGATTCCGGATGAACGGCGCCGTGAGCTGCGACGCTGGTTCGCCGACCGTGTCACGACGTCGATAGGCGCGACCGTCGAAGCCGCACTGCCCGGCTATATGGACAACATAGTCTCGGGGAGGATAGCCAACATGTTCGACTACCGGGGGCCCAACTGCGTCATCGACGGCGGCCGCTTCTCCTTCGCCCGGTCCATTGAGATGGCCTCCCTCGTACTGGCCGAGCACGAAGCGGATGGCATGATCGTCGGATCATCGTTCGCCAATCCGAGTCATCTCGTCGACCAGGAGGCGGCCAGGCTGGCGACCGCGACCCTGATCATGCTACGTCCATTGGATTGGGTGGAAGCCCATCGGGAACAGGTCCGGGCCGTCATCAGAATCAGCCACGCCGACCGGCCGGGAACGGAGCCCCAGACTCTTCTGGATGCGGCCCGACTGGCCCAGGCCGTGACCGGGCACGCTTCCCGCATGCCCCGACTGCAGGCGGGAGGCATGCTGGTCGAGGTGATGGACCCTGACGCCATGCCATCCGAACGCATCGGACACCGACCGGACGGGCTTCGGGCCGATCCCGGAACGGATGCGGGCCACGGGCCATCCGATGGCGTCACGGTACATGACACTTGGATCGGCGTACGGGGCGCCACCATTCCCGACTGCCTGGACACGCTGCTCGACGGGACGGAGCCCGTCCAACCGGACGGGCAGGCCGCGCCCATCCGCATCATCATCCCCTTCGACTCCCCTGCGGAGAAGGAGAATACGATGCGGGAGCTCCGCATTCTGAAGGACGCCCTGCGGCACCACCGGTAGCCGACGGGCATGCCTGACGTGCGTGCGGGACGATGCCACGGTGCCGCCGTCCCACACGCCGACGGCATCATATGCGCAATGCCCCGGCATGGCACGCGGCGGGAGGACGGCACGCCCGCGCCGGCCAGCGTTCCCCGACATGTCTTGGCTCGGTGGCAATCTCAATGCGGTGGGACCAGCCATCACACCCATCGAGGCGCGGTCCAAGAGTGTGGCCGGACCTTCGACCCCACCCATCATGGGACGGTACAGGGACCTACGGGCCGGATGGCGTTTTTCATCCGTAACGGCGGGATAATGCGGAGAAGCATATGAGGACTATTCGGAAAACGACAAAAGGCCAGCGGACGCCCACCACCGAGATCAGGGGCCTCATACTCGACGCCTCGAAACGAATCATCGAAGAGGACGGCTATGACGCCTTCACCATCCGGCTTCTCTCGGAAAAGGCGGATGTGTCCCCCGCGAGCATCTACCGGCATATCGGCGACAAGCAGGCCGTCATCGACGCTCTCATCGACGACAGTTTCCAGACGTTACGGGAGAAGCTCCTGCGCGTCACCACCGAGGATCCCCTGCAAAGACTCTACGATGCGGGAGTCGTATACCGCGAGCACGCCAAGGCGTCGCCCGGCATCTACGCCCTGTTGTGGCGGTGGCATGCGGGCGAAGCTTCGGAGGCATGCCTCGCCGCCATGACCGAGCTGGTGCGCTACGGGCAGGCCGCGGGAAAGATCCGGAGGGATGACCCGCACCTCATCGCATGGTCCATATGGTCCGCCGTGCACGGATTCGTCCAATTCGAGACACGACCCGAACATGATACGCCCGTCGACGATGACGATGCGGCCTATTCCTTTCTGCTCCGGCTGCTCATTCGAGGGGTCTGCGACCCTCAGACGGTCTCCGAGGGAACGGCGACCATCGCGGATACCAGCCGATCGTAGAATCGCCATTGGCCGCGCAACGCCACATCCCGTCTCACCACGGCGAACGTTCCATCCGCCTTCAGGCTCACGGATACCTTACGGAAGTCCCCCGTCCCGTCCAATGCGGACAACGCCTTCGAGGCGGCCTCCTTCGCGCAGAAGGCCGCCCTACGTTCCACCGAGGAGGCCATACGCAATGATGCGAGCTCTTCGGAAGAGAACACGAACCTCATGATCCCGTCGGACAATCCGTCCGAATCGTCCACATCCACTCCCACGGCACGGATTCTTTCCGCCGACGCCACGGCGGCGACGCACAACGATGGACAATGCGACAGCGATCCCACGATGCCGGACGGCCAGAGCGGTTCACCATCCGGACCTTTGAGTATGGGCCCGTCATGGCCGATACGTCGTAAGGCCTCGTGGGCCAAGAGACGCGTCTCCGTGAATTCCCTTCTTCGTTTGGCCGTGGCGTTCCCGACCAAGGCCCGCTCGCCGTCGAACAATCGCACGCGGCGCGTCCCCTCCCCCGAGGTCAGCACCTCGCAGCCGGAGGCGAGCAGCGGTCCGAACAGGCTAGCCCGTCGCATCATGAGGTCTGCGCACATCATGGAGACTCTATCTACTGAAACCCACAAACCCAGCAACAGCAAGGCTTTCTACCAATTCCCAGAATGAGTGTACCACTCTGTTCGCCGCTCAAAGCCCGCCAGAAGGGCATTTACGCTCTTCTATACTTTCACACCGACAAGGGGTGTCGCGGCACTTGAAAATACCTATATCTCCCATACTTTCTATGTTTTCTTAAAAACAATCTATACATCTAGCAGAACCGGGGAGACCGTAGTCCCATGGTCCGCTGCTTGCATCTATGAGGAAGTCATACGGCCGGAAGGCTGCCGTCTCCGACGGCATATGCACCTTCATAAGCGGCCGCCGCGCAAAAAAGTGGCGCCGATTCCCAGCGTCATCGAAGACTGAGTGTTTCAATATCCGGTGCGGACTTGTGTGCATCAGACGTCTGTGCGATTGAAGCAAACCGACATCGAATCCATAGGCCATACAGCCCGGATCATTTGAATCACGATTCAGAGTCAACAGATCGTCGACATGAAATGTGCGTGCGGCAACGAAACGAGTGAATGACCGACCGCAAAAGCCGGATTGTGGGTGGACACCTTACAAGGAAAGCTCGCGATAGACCAGGTCGTCTCGGATTGCAAAGCCCTGCTGCTCCCAGAAGTCGTTGCCGGCCTTGTTGTCCGCATATACGCCGACGGCAACCTTCGGCAACCCGAGTGCGCGAAGCGCCTCGACCGCATGCCCGGCCAAAAGTGAGCCAACACCCATGCCGCGCGCTTCAGGATGGACCGCAGTGTGATAGATGCGTGACCGTCTGCCGTCATGGCCGGCGAGGATGGCCCCGATGATGTTCCCGCCGTCGCCCTCGGCCACGAAGCAGGTATCAGGATTGCGTTCAAGGAACACGCGAATCGCATGTTCGGAATCGTCAGCATCCTTCATGGAGAAGCCCGTACATCGGGACCACAACTCATATACCAGCGGATAATCTTCAATGCGCATGGCTCGGATGGTCGGCGTCGTCGTCATCCTCCCCGACAAGATACCCCCTAAACATGTTCGTCAGAAACCCGCAACGGCATTGGCTTTGTGCACGTAAACACATACACTACGCACTCATACGCAAGTATCTGAATTCTATATTCCCAATTGTTATACGGTTACATAGCCCAATGGATTCACTGCGACCGAATCGGCGGGACACAACTTTCCCGTTCGATGAGCTGTGTGGGAAGGATGGTGTAGTTTTGCCCCACCTTGCCTTCACGCGCCTCGAGGATCAGATCAATGCATTTTCTGGCAATGAGGTCAAATGGCTGACGGATGGTCGTCAAAGCCGGGTACATGCTCGCCGCCGGGTATACGTCATCGAATCCGATGATTGACAGCTGGTCCGGCAGTCTGATGCCGCGTTGACGTGCGGCACGGTAGACGCTGACAGCCCCAAGATCATTGAAGGCGAAGATTGCCGTCGGACGATCCCGCTCCTCCATATCAAGCAGTTCGCATGCCGCTTTGTATGTCTTATCCGACACGTAGTCACCCACTTTGATTAGATTCGAGTTCACGTTGATGCCACTGCGTTGCAATGCCGCCATGTAGCCGCTGAGACGCGCCTGCGACGACTGCGAGTCGGACGGCCCAGTGATGGCCCCAATGCTGCGGTGCCCGAGGGCGATGAGGTGTTCCGTGGCGAGTAGGCCACCGGTCCAATTATCGATGCCGACTCCCAGAGTGTCCGCGGAGACCTGCCCGACCGGATCAACGATGACGTATGGAATGGCCCTGGTCTCCAGCAACGACTCCTCGGCCGGGGAGATGTCGGACAGCAGGATGATGACCCCTAGCGGATTGCGCTCAATGGCGCCGCGTAGGCAGCTGCTCACCTCGTTCCTGACCTTATGCGTTCCATGCTCGCGTCCCGCGCAGCTCACGGTGATACCAATGCCAAGTTCCTTGGCATACGCGGTCGACTCTCTGACCATCTCAACGGATCCGTTGTTCGTCACTTCTTTGACGACCAGTTCGATCGATTGCGATGTTTTGGTTGTCGGCAGTTTCTTCCGGTATCCGACTTCGGCCAGTAGGCGCTCCACCCGGTCGCGGGTCTCGTCGGACACCCCCTGTCGACCGTTGATAACTTTGGAGACCGTGGCAGCCGACACTCCAGCGGCCTTCGCCACATCACTAACCTTCAGTTTGTCCATCGCCCTTTTCCAGTCATGATACCCCTTGAAAGCCCATCAAGAGTTTTTGCCTTTTTCTCAATAATAACGAAATTTTCTTCAATGCAACAGGACACAATCATCGGCGTGTCACCACTAAAGAAATGAGAAACATAGCATTTTCAATGCATTTTCATCTCATTGAATGGATGAAGATTCTTGCCACCTTCCTTACGATGGACACGAATAACGGCTACGATTCGGCCAGATATCGCCATTTGTACAATGTTACGAAATATTCGTTTATATAAATGAATATTTATTTGATTTTCTATGGAAAAGCATGTATTCTGACCGTACCGGCGGACGAAAAGTGGCAATGGCAACGATGTTGTTGACCAGTTCGCCCGTCCGGTTCAAAAGAAAGAGAAAAGCTATGACAAATGCAACGGCGAGATCGGATACCTCCGAGATGCGCAAGCCGAAACGCCAGTACATAGGCATTTTGTATTGCCTTCCATACGTGGTGGTTTTCCTGTTCGGCATGATCGTCCCGATGTTCTACGCGCTTTATCTGAGTTTCTTCAAACAGTCCCTTCTCGGCGGAACCACATTCGCCGGATTCGACAACTTCATCCGTGCGTTCAAGGATGAAGCACTATGGGGAGGCTTCGGACGTGTGCTGTGCTATGCGGCCATCCAGATTCCGCTTAATCTGATTCTGTCGCTGATCGCAGCACTGATGTTGGATTCCCAACGCATCCGCCACGTAGCCATTCCAAGAATCCTGCTGTTCCTGCCCTATGCCGTGCCAGGCGTCATCGCGGCCCTGATGTGGGGTTATATTTACGGTGACAAGTACGGCCTTGTCGGGCAGATTGCCGCTATTTTCGGAGTGACCGCACCGAATATGCTCTCAGACAAGCTCATGCTGTTTGCCATCGCCAACATCGTCACTTGGTGCTGCTTTGGCTACAACATGCTGATCTACTATTCCGCACTCATCGGCATCCCAAACGAACTCTACGAATCCGCCCGCATCGACGGCGCATCGGAGCTACGCATCGCATGGTCCGTGAAGATTCCTCAGATTAAGAGCTCCATCATGATGACGGTTCTCTTCTCGGTGATCGGCACCCTCCAGCTATTCAATGAGCCGAATATTCTGCGTACTTCGGCACCGAATGTGATCAGCAGTAGCTATACGCCAAACATCTACACCTACAACCTCGCATTCAACGGCCAGAACGTCAACTACGCGGCAGCGGTATCACTGGTCGTCGGCATCATCGTCATGGGTCTGGTCGCGGTAGTCAAGATCATCGGCAACAAGTGGGAGAATAAGTGATGAGTGAAACAGTCCGCCACCCCCGTTCCAAGTCACTCCGACGCAGGGACGCCAAACTCGCGCTCAAGGCAAGCAAGCGTTACAAGCGTATGCAACAGCGTGAGTCTGCGCCGAAACTGACTGGCAAGCAGCGTGTACTCAACTGGCTGCTGCACATTGTCATGGCACTGATGGTCATCTACTGCCTGGTTCCGCTTCTGTGGGTGCTTTTCTCCTCGACAAAGACCAGTGAGGGCATGTTCAGTTCCTTCGGCCTATGGTTCGATGACAAGAACGTGTTTCTGCAGAACGTGCAGGACACCCTCGCATACCAGCATGGTGCGTACACGCGATGGTTGATCAACACAGTGGCCTATGCGGTCATAGCCGGGTTTGGCGCCACAATCATTGCGACTTTTGCCGGATACGCTGTCGCGACGATGCGATTCCCCGGCCGCAACTGCCTGCTGGCGGTCACCTTAGCATTCATGTCGATTCCATCCACCGTCATCACCGTACCGTTGTTCCTTATGTATTCGAAAATCGGTCTGGTCAGCACTCCGTGGGCCGTGATCGTCCCACAGCTGGCAACGCCGTTCGGACTGTATCTGATGATCATCTACGCGCAGACATCCGTACCCGTTTCGCTCCTTGAGGCCGCGAAACTTGACGGGGCCAACTCCTGGACCATCTTCTGGAGGGTCGCGTTCCCGCTATTGTCCCCTGGCTTCGTCACGGTGCTACTGTTCACGCTGGTCGGCGTTTGGAACAACTACTTCCTGCCATTGATCATGCTCTCCGACACCAAGGATTACCCTTTGACGGTCGGCCTGAACATGTGGTTGAAGATGGGCGCCCAGGGAACCGCCGACGGACAGGTTCCGAACAATCTGATCGTCACTGGCTCGCTCATCGCAGTCGTACCGCTGATCATCGCATTCATGTTCCTGCAGAAGTACTGGCAGTCCGGTCTTGCCGCAGGCGCAGTCAAACAATGAAATCTTCCGCGGCTGCTCAGAGATCACCCGTCGCAGCATTGCTGGGGCGGCCGCGGCCCATTCCATACGCCATACAGAAATATGCAAAATCACAGCAAAGGAGCAATCATGAAAAAACTCACTCGCCTTATCGCAGCGGCTGCCGCTATAACCATGGTGGCCGGAGCCGCCGCCTGCGGATCAAGCAACGATGCATCAAAAACAAAAACAGATGTGACCATCGAAGACATCAACTCCGCTCTTACCGACACATCCAAAGACATCGATTTGACCGTTTGGGCTTATTCGGCCAAGCAAATGGAAGGCCCCATCAAAGCTTTTCAGGAAAAGTATCCACATATCAAAATCAATTTTGTGAATACCGGTGCCGCCGAAGACCATTTCACCAAATTCCAGAACGTGGTGTCCGCGAACAAGGACATCCCCGATGTCGTACAAATGTCCGCCGACAGGTTCGAGCAGTATGCGGTTTCCGGAGCGTTGTTGAACTTCGCGAATGACGACATTGAGAATGCATGGGGCAAGCTGTACAGCAAGACCGCATGGAGCCAAGTGCATTATGCCGATGGCCTTTGGGGCGTACCGCAGGATGCCACCCCATTGGCGATGTATGTGCGCAAGGATATTCTCGACGAGCACGGCCTCAAGGTTCCGACCACATGGCAGGAATTCTACGAGGAAGGCGTCAAGCTGCACAAGGAGGACCCAAGTAAGTACATGGGCGTCCTCATTAACAATGACATCTCGTGCTTCACGGATCTTCTTCGATCCGCAGGAGCGCGCCCCTGGAAGGTCAACTCTGTCAGCGACATCAATCTGAACATGACCACCGGAACCACGAAGGAATTCATCGAATTCCTGCAGAAATGTCTCGATGACGGCGTCATGGAGGCCGCACCAGGCTGGACTGACGAATTCAACCGCGCAACGAACGAAGGCACCTACGCGACCTATATCTCACAAAACTGGCAGGGCAATTCCTACAAGGAGCAAAACCCCTCGCTCAAAGGGCTGATTCAGGTCACTCTCCCTCCGGCCTTCGGCGATTCCTCCTCCGATTTCAAGTCCTCTTCCGTGGGCTCCATGATGAGCGTGTCCGCCGCATGTCCGAAGGAGAAGCAGGCGGCAGCCCTGGCATTCATCAACTGGCTTGACTCGTCGGAAGAATCGATCCAATCCTGGCAGGATTCCAACAACGGCAACTACTTCATGGCCGCTTCTATCTATCAGGATGACGAAAACGTCCGCGAGAAGAAGGAAACCGACGGCTATTTCGTCAACAAAGATGTCAATTCGGTCTACTTCGATTCGATGGACAAGGTCAACACCGATTGGGAGTATCTGCCGTTCATGTCCCAGGTCGGTGTCGTATACAAAGATGTCATCACCCCTGAAATGAAGGCAGGAGGCGACATGGTCGGAGCCATGGCGACGGCACAGACGAAACTCAAGGCCTATGCTCAGGAGAACGATTTCAAGGTCACTACCGACAAGGACTGACATCCGTCCGTAACGCACCACCATCAGGGAGAGCGGTTTGCCGGCCACCCTCCCTTTTTAAAACAGCATTATTCAGATCAGCATTCCAAAGAAGGATACACATCGTGAGTGCCATCACCAAAGTCACCACATATGATTTCCGTTTCCCTACGTCGGCCACGTTCTCGGGATCCGACGCGATGAACCCGGACCCTGACTATTCGTCCGCCTACGTCGTCATCTCCACCGATGCCGGAGATTCCGGCAATGGTTTCGTATTTACTATCGGCCGCGGCAATGACGTCGTCGTCCGCGCCATCGACTCCATGTCCGAGACCATCATCGGACGTAACGTCGAGGAGCTGCTCAGCAATATGCGTCTCGCATGGGACCTGTTCGTACGGGATTCCCAGCTGCGCTGGCTCGGTCCGGAGAAGGGTGTCGAACATATGGCCATAGGCGCCGTTCTGTCGGCATTGTGGGATCTCAAAGCCAAGCGTGCCGGCAAACCGTTATGGCTGCTTCTGTCCGAGATGGAGCCCGAAGAGCTCGTCTCGACATTGGATTTCCGCTATCTGACCGATGCCATCACCCCGCAGGAAGCCATCGACATCCTGCGCGCAGGTCAGGAAGGAAAGACGGAACGCATAGCCCATCTCAAGGAGGTCGGCTATCCGGGTTATTCAACCGCAGCCGGATGGCTCGGATATTCCGATGAAAAGATGATCCGCCTGGCCAAGCAGGAGACCGAGATCATGGGCTTCAAACAGATCAAACTCAAAGTCGGTCAAAATCTCAAGGATGATCTGCGCAGGCTCAAGCTCGCTCGTGAGGCGGTCGGCCCCGATATCGCCATCGCAGTCGACGCGAACCAAGTCTGGGATGTTCCCCAAGCCATTGAATGGATCAGCAAATTCAAGGACTACGATCTCGCATGGGTCGAGGAGCCAACCTGTCCGGACGACATACTTGGCCACGCAACCATCCAAAAGGCCATCGACCCGATTCCCGTCGCCACCGGCGAGCAGATGCAGAATCGTGTCATGTACAAGCAGTATCTGCAAGCCGGGGGCTTCAAAGTCATGCAGATCGATGCGACACGCGTCGCAGGACCACAGGAAATCATCCTCGAATATCTGCTCGCCAAAAAATTCGGAGTCAAGGTATGCCCCCATGCCGGCGGCGTCGGGTTATGCGAGGCGATCATCCAGCTCGCGATGTTCGATTATGTCTCGGTTTCCGGCGAGATGGAGGACCGCGTCGTCGAATACGTGGACAACCAACATGAGTATTTCGTACATCCGACTGTCATTAGGGACGGACGCTACGTAGCGCCACTCGCCCCAGGCAACGGCACGGAGATGAAACTCAACGAATGCATGCGGTATCTGCACAGAAAATAGATGGAAAGGACCCATCATGGACCTGCATCTTCAGGACAAGGTGATCATCGTCACCGGAGGATTCAAGGGAATCGGCAAGGGCATAGCATTGCGTCTTGCCGAAGAAGGTGCCATCCCGGTGGTGTTGAACCGTCGGGATGGTGCAGACGGAGAGTTCCGCCGCGACATCGAGAATATCACCACCGTGTACGACGTGCATCTGATAGACCTGAACGACACGGATGGCATCGCACCCATCGTGGAATCAGTCATAGCAAAGTACGGCCATATCGACGGCGTAGTCAACAACGCCGGCAGGAACGATAACCTCTCCCTTGAATCAACACCATGGCGACAGTTCGAGGAGTCACTCCACGGCAACCTCACGCACTATTACGAACTCGTCCACCAGTGCGTACCGGCCCTTAAAAGCAGCAAGGGGTCCGTAGTCAACATCGGTTCCAAGACCGCACTGACGGGACAGGGCAGAACCAGCGCCTACGCCGCGGCAAAAGGCGCGATCCTGGGATTGACCCGCGAATGGGCCGCGGCTCTTGCCCCCGACGAGGTCCGCGTCAACGCCGTCGTAGTGGCCGAAGCATGGACTCCGCTGTACGCGCAGTGGATCAAGACGTTTGGTGACGAACAGTCACAACGTGACCAGCTGGCAAAAATCACCGACAGGATTCCACTCGGGCACCGTATGACCGAGACCTCGGAAATCGCCGATACCGTTGTCTTCCTACTGTCCGACCGTTCATCGCACACCACCGGCCAGTGGGTCTTTCCCGACGGCGGATACGTCCATCTTGACAGAGCACTCGATTAGGAGGCAGCATGCAGGGGATCATCGATTCCCACTTCCACATCTGGGATCCGGCCACGCAACCGCTTTCATGGCTGGATGACACCGACGGATCCATCACACGCAGGTACGACATGGACTGTCTCCGACGGGCCTACGACGCATATTGTAAGCGCCATCCGGATAACGAGATACTGTTCATGGGTGGGGTGTACGTGGAGGTCGATACTGACGATACGGCATTAGAGGACAGGCTTCTGTCCGAAAACCACGATCCCCTGCTGTTAGCCACCTCCATGCGGTCCACCGTCGGCCCGGCCATGCGCGTGCCCCTATACGCGCATGGCGTACGCGAACCTCTGCATACGGCATCATCACCACGCGGCCGATGCCTGCAGGAGGATTTCATACGAGGACTCAGACTCATGGCCGAAAAGGACGTACCGTTCGACGCGTGCGTACGCCCCAACGAGCTATCCAATCTTGCACAGGCATGTGAACGGGTTCCAGAGGCGACCGTGATCATCAACCATGTAGGCAATATAACCGACCGGCACACCCTCGACGACTCCGCCGACATCATATACAGGCTAGGATCGATGCCAAACGTGTACGTCAAAATATCCGGTTACCCGACCGACGACGAGGCATTCGTGTCGAACCTGCTCAATCTAGTCCAGTCGGCATTCTCGAGCAAACGATTGCTATATGCCTCGAACTGGCCCGTCATCAGCATGTACTCCAACCTTGACAGTCATCTGTCGATCCTTCTTGACCGTTTCGCAGGGAACGATGACTTCTTCATCAACAACGCACGAGACGCCTACCACATTACCGAAAGGAAAACGCCATGACCGGCAACGCCATGTTCGAAGGAGTATTCTGCCCCTCCATCACCATCACCAACGATGACGGAACCATCGATTACCCTAATTGGGGAAGGCATCTCGACCACCTCGCCGAAGAGGGCATCGACGGCGTACTGCTGTTCGGCAGCATTGGCGAATTCTATTCGATCGATGTCAAAACCAAGGCCGAAGTCGTACGCTTCGCCGTCTCGAAGGTCGCAGGACGTATGAAGGTCCTCGTCGGCGTGGGAGACACGAATCTGGACAACGTTCGGCTCCTAGCCGCCGAAAGCGAAAAAGCCGGCGCAGACGCCCTGGTCGCCATCTCCCCCTACTACTTTGGACCGTCTCCCGATACAACGAAGCGTTACTTCTCTGCAGTGGCCAAGGCGGCCGACCTGCCGGTCGTACTCTACAATTTCCCTGCCAGGACCGGCCACGACCTCACTCCGGAACTCGTGACTGAACTGGTCCGTGAGAATCCGAACATCACGGGCATCAAAGACACCGTAGACACCATCAGCCACACCAGGAAGGTCATCGTGGCCGCGCGTCAAGTCAATCCATCGTTCAGCGTGCTATCCGGATTTGACGAGTATTATGCCATCAATCGGATCAGCGGAGGCAATGGCGTATTGTGCGGCCTAACTAATGTGGAACCGGAAACGTTCGTGAAACTTCACCGCGCATGGCAGGAACACGATTACGCGACCGCGGTCGAAGCCGCCAGGCGCATCTCCTACTTAATGCGCCTGTACGACTCCGCCGACTTGTTCATCAGCGCCATCAAGGGCGCAGTCAAGGCGAAGGGGCTGCCCATTAGCACATCCATCTACGAGCCGGCGACCCAGCTGACGGATGAACAGTACCGCAACATCCAAAGCATTCTGGATAACTGACAACTTTCAAGGTTGATAAGGGAGGAATCATCATGCTAAAAGGAATTCCATCAATCATTCAACCGTCACTGCTTAAAATCCTCAGCGAGATGGGGCACGGTGACACCATCGTCATCGCCGACGCACATTTCCCGGCGGAATCCGTCGGAAGGAACTCACACGTAATCAGATATGACGGACAGTTCATCGAACCACTCATGGATGCCATACTGCAACTCATCCCCCTTGACCAGTATGTGGAAAAACCCGTGACCGTGATGGACAAGGTGCAGGGAGACGCCGTCGAAACCCCGATCTGGGAGAAATACGAGCAGATGGTCGAATCCCATGACAAACGAGGCTCATCAGCCATCGAAAGACTCGACCGATTTGCTTTCTACAAGGCCGCAAGCAACGCCTATTGCATTGTAGCCACAGGAGAACAATCCCAATACGCGAATGTAATCGTAAAAAAAGGCGTCATTCACTGACATGCGACGAAAGGAAAGACGATGAGCAATTCGATGAATACCAACATTGATCTTGGATATCTCGCCAACGTGCGCCCCTCATCGCGGCAACTCGCCTGGCAGCGCATGGAGATGTATGCTTTCGTGCATTTCGGCATGAACACCATGACGGATCGGGAATGGGGACTCGGCCACGAAGATCCAGCCCGATTCAACCCATCGAATGTTGATGTAGACCAGTGGATGAGCGCATTGGAGGCGGGCGGCATGACGGGTGTCATCCTCACCTGCAAACACCATGATGGCTTCTGTCTGTGGCCATCCAAACTGACCGCGCACACTATCGCTGCTTCTCCTTGGCGAAACGGGGAAGGAGACCTTGTCCGAGATGTCAGCGAAGCCGCAAGAAGACACGGGATGAAATTCGGCGTGTACCTGTCACCGTGGGACCGTACCGAAGCCACATATGGCAGAGGCAAGGCGTATGACGATTTCTACGTCGGTCAACTCACTGAACTGCTTACCCGATACGGCCCAATTTTCTCCGTCTGGCTGGATGGAGCCAACGGTGAGGGCGAGAATGGAAAAACCCAATATTACGATTGGAATCGTTACTATAACGTCATACGCTCGCTACAACCCGACGCGGTAATCTCTGTGTGCGGACCGGATGTGCGTTGGGCGGGAAACGAAGCCGGACATGTACGCGAAAATGAGTGGAGTGTGGTTCCCACACGACTGCGCTCAGCGGAACTTACCATGGAGAACTCCCAACAGGAGGATGACGCCTCTTTTGCACTGGCAGTACGTTCACAGAATGATGATCTTGGCAGCCGTGCCGCCGTCGCCAAGTATGGGGATGCGCTTTCTTGGTACCCTGCGGAAGTCGACACCTCCATACGGCCCGGCTGGTTCTATCACCAGTACGAGGATGACAAAGTCAAAAACGCCGACCAGCTTTTCAAACTCTGGCTTTCCGCGGTTGGAGGCAATTCGTCGCTCCTGCTCAATGTTCCCCCATCGCCCGAAGGACGTTTCGCGGAGCCGGATGTGCAGGCGCTTGAGGGACTCGGACGACGCATCAAAGCGTTCCGCAATGCGTTATCTGAATCTCTGTTCGACGTGAGCGCAACAAGTTCCATGGAACATGTTTCCCACCTCATCGACGAACGTAACGACACATATTGGCAACCTTCCGAAAACGACGCGGCTCCGGCCATCATGCTCAATTTCCCCGAGCTGACGGAGATCAACACTATCGTGATTGAGGAAGCCATTGAATGGGGACAGCGGATTGAGCATCTACAAGTTGCGGGAATACTACCGGACGGGACCGAGCAACCCCTTGCCCAGGCCGGTACAGTGGGATATCGGAGAATCCTTCGATTCAGGGACACTGAAGTATCGGCCATAACGATTTATCTGAATGGCGCAAGGATGCGACCGATGATCAGTCGCGTGGCCGCCGCGCGCATAAAGGAGCTGTCATGAAGCTTGTATTCCATGGAACCTCATCACACTGGGAGGAGGGCATCCCGCTCGGCAACGGCCGAATGGGAGCGGTTCTGTGCTCCGAACCCGAAACGGACGTGCTATATCTCAATGATGACACGTTATGGTCCGGCTATCCGCATGAGGAGACCGCGGCACTGACACCGAAGATCGTCACGGCCGCCAGACAGGCAGTGTTCCGCGACGACTACGCGGCTGCGACGCGAATCATCGGGGAAACCACCCTGCAGGAAAGGGACGAGCAGATGTTCGAACCGTTCGGAACGGCTCGAATCCATTATTCGGCCCCTTCGGGCAAACGTAACGGCATAATACGACGTCTGGATCTCGCTAGGGCCATCGCCTCCGAGACATTCCGGATAAGTCAGGCGGCCGTCTCAGTCGAATCATGGTGCAGCAAACCCGACGATACGTTGATCTACAGAATGACGTCGAACGAGGCCATCAATGTGAGCATCGACGTATCCGGCAAATTCCTCAGACAATCCAAAACATCTTTGCAGTCCGGCTCCGATGCACGAAAAGCAACCCTCATCGTCATGGGACGGATGCCCGGCCTTAACATCGGCCTGCTACCCCACCCTTCCGACAATCCCTGGGAAGATGAACTGAACGGGACCGGAATGGCGTACGCCGGCGCTCTCTCTGTCACCGTCGAAGATGGCGACATCCAAGCGAGCGGCAATGTCCTGCACTGTTCGAACGTTACCGGACTGCTGTTGCGTTTCCGCAGCATGAGCGGATTCCGCGGAAGCAACGAACAGCCCGAACGCGATATGACGGTCATCGCTAATCATCTTGAGAAGTCCCTCACCGAATGGCAGTCTGATTCACAAACGTTGCTTGACCGCCATATCGCTGACTACCGGCAGTACTTCGATAGGGTCTCCGTACATCTCGGCCCCGCACACGAAGATAACGTAGAGGTGCCGTTCACTGAAATCCTGCGTTCGGGAACGGGGAATGCGCCACACCGCTTGGAAAAGCTATCGGAAGCGATGTTCGACTTCGGACGGTATCTGCTGATCTCCTCGTCCAGGCCGCACACTCAACCGGCCAATCTACAGGGCCTATGGAACCATAAGGACTTCCCAAACTGGTATGGCGCGTATACGACGAACATTAATGTCGAGATGAACTACTGGATGACCGGCCCCTGCGCATTACAGGAGCTTATCGAACCACTTGTTACCATGAATGAGGAACTTTTGGACCCTGGCCATGAAGTGGCCAAGCATGTTCTAGGGTGCCGCGGATCCGCCGTCTTCCACAATGTGGATATTTGGCGCAGAGCGCTACCAGCGAACGGAAATCCAATGTGGTCATTCTGGCCATTCGGACAAGCATGGATGTGCCGCAACCTGTTCGACGAGTACCTGTTCAATCAAGATAGCTCGTATCTGGCCCGCATCTGGCCGATCATGAAGGAAAGTGCCCGATTTTGCATGGATTTCCTGTCGGACACGGAACATGGACTTGCCCCCTCTCCCGCTACTTCTCCAGAAAACTACTTCCTGGTCAACGACAAGCCAGCCTCTGTCGCCCGAAGCAGCGAGAACGCCACGGCCATCGTGCGCAATCTGCTCAATGACCTTATTCGAGCATCACAGGATGTGGAAGCCCTCGGCGAAAAGGACAGGAATCTGGTTCAAGAAGCGAAACATATCTGCGCGCAGCTGGCTGAACCGCAGATAGGTACGGATGGCAGAATCCTCGAGTGGAACGATGAATTCGTCGAAGCCGATCCCCATCATCGTCACCTATCGCACCTGTACGAGCTATATCCAGGGGTAGGCATCACATCGAAGACCCCACGTTTGGAGAAGGCCGCGAGGAAATCCCTTGAAATACGTGGCGACGACGGTTCTGGCTGGAGCATCGTCTGGCGCATGATCATGTGGGCCCGCCTGAGGGACGCGGAACATGCCGAACGCATCATCGGCATGTTCCTACGCCCTGTCGACACTGATGCCGAAACCGATCTGCTTGGCGGAGGCGTGTACGACAGCGGCCTATGCGCGCACCCTCCATTCCAGATCGACGGCAATCTCGGCTTTCCGGCAGCATTGTCGGAAATGCTTCTGCAAAGCCATGACGGATTGATTCGGCTTCTTCCTGCGCTGCCGGAAGATTGGAAGGAAGGCAGTTTCCGAGGTCTCCGCGCAAGAGGCGGAATACTAGTGAACGCGTCATGGACGGCAGAGACGTTGGCATATTCGCTACGCTGCTCGAAACCGATGGAGATCACTCTGATCGCCGAGGGAACCAACATGGCACATGTCAAATTATCTCCCGATGCACCATTTGAGGGTGTCATCCATCGATAGGATCCGATGGCACCCCGAATCGAAAAAGCTGGCCATATTCCCTGTCATTGAGAAACATGGCCAGCATCATTTTTTCGGAAAGAAAAACCACCCCACGATACACGTATTGCATGACACAACATGATAAAATTGTTACTAAACACGTTTAGTCATCAGATTGCAAGGAGGTAGGTTTCCATGGCTACGATCAGGGAGATCGCGGAAAAGACGGGCTTCTCCCAAGCGACCGTATCGAGAGTGCTCAGCGACGACCCGACATTCTCGGTGAAGGAAACCACCCGGCAGAAGATTCTGAGTGCCAGCTTGGAAATGGGCTACGAGAGCGTGCCCCAATACCAGCGCATCACCATACCCCAGCGCATCGCCATACTGAACAACGTCATTCCGGACAAGGGATTGCAGGACGCATACTTCGACGAGCTCAGATCGTCGTTGTACAGGCACGCCAAGGACGAACGCATGAGCGTGACCGAATACCACGAGGTGAGCGATCTGATCGACGAGCGGACCAAGTACGCGGGCTTCATCTCGATTGGTCCCGCCCCGTTCGAAGGGGACCTGCTGCGTCGGCTGCATGCGGCTCTCCCCCATGGCGTGTTCATCGACATCAATCCGGCACCGAACCTGTTCGATTCCGTCCAGCCGGATCTGGAACAGACCATCCTGGACGCGCTGGACGCACTGATGGATGCCGGGAACCGCCGTATCGGCTTCATCGGCGGGTTCGGCAACATCATGGGAGACCATGAATATCCCGAGGATCCACGCGCATTCGCGTTCCGCAGTTGGGCCGTCCGGCTCGGTCTTGATATCGACGGCCTTGTCCTGGACGAGGGGCCATTCACCATGGAGAACGGCCGCATACTGGGAGAAAGGCTCGCAAGCAAGCATGCCAACGATCTTCCCGACGCTCTAATCGTTGCGGCCGATCCACTCGCAGTAGGGGTCCTACAGGCGTTCTCCGCAGCCGGAATCCTTGTTCCGCGGGACATTCGGTTGATCAGCATCAACAACCAGGAAATCGCGAAATACACGTCACCGGCGCTTTCCTCGTACGATATCGACAAGGATGAACTGGCCAAGGCGGCCGTGTTCATGCTTTCGGAGGCGTTGTCGACGACGCACGTCGTAAACCGGCATATGAGGATTTCGACCAAACTAGTCGTCAGGGACAGCTTCGTGCCGTCCAAGCACTGACATGGCGCAATGATGGGAAAGGCCGTGGATTCCCACTCCGGGGAATCCACGGCCTTTCGCTTCCTGATATGAAGAAGGGGCATGATGGCTGGAGACATGCGAAATGACGTCATGCCCCTTCAAGACACCGCCGTAGGCATGCACCAGCGCCTTGTGGCGGTGTCTTTCCCGACATCGCGCGAAGGAGATGCGCGGCGTCGGGAAAGAGTTGGTCCGGCCCGTCGCGGACGGACCGCCGTCAGATCAGTTCGAGATCAACGTCGAGGCTGATCGGCCGGTCGGCGGGGATCTGATATTGCGGGTGTACCGGCGACATCCAGGAATCGTCGCCGCCAACGCCCATCTGGGCGGCGAGCACGCGCAGGAACATATGCTTCGGCACGGGCAGCTCGTCCTGATGCTGCGCCTCCTCGAGCATGAAGCTCGAATACGGCTGCAGACTCATCGCGAACGGGTCCGCCCCGGCCGCGCGGCTCACGCGCAGGCCATGGCCATGCTCGTCGATGATCTCCGCCCAACGTACCTCTTCATGATTGCCGGTCTCCTGCGGCATGAGGTACGGCGCGTGGTCGGCGAACGCGTCGGTGCTCCAAATGCCCAGCTTGGCGTGCTTGCGATCCCGGTACGTCTCCTCCGGACCGACACCGAAGAAACGCAGCCTGGAGTATTCGACCGGCAGCGCCCATTCGATGCCGAAGGCCGGCATGGTCGGCAGTTCGCCTTCTTCGCCCGGATAGTCGACGCGCAGGTTCACACGGCCGGTGGTGTCGGCGGTGTAGGCAACCGTCACCCGGGTGCGTTGCGGGGTGGCCAGCTCGTACACGTAGGTCGCCTTCAACGTATCGTCGTCGACCTGTTCGATCTCGCTGCCCACGCAACGGGCGTAACGGCCGGCGCCCAGCCACTGGACGCGTTCGAAGCCGTGGCCGGCGCCGCGGTCGTTGTCAGTGAGCGCGCGGAACGTGGTGATCGCCGGACGGCGAAGCACGAATTCACGGCCGTCGAAGGCGTAGGAGACCATGCCGCCCTGGGTGCGGGAGAACAGCATTTCGCGACCGGAACCCTGCACGCCGGCGTTCCAACGGCCGACGGTCACGACGCCGTCGATGGGCTTCTTGGCTTCCGACATCGGTCTCATACCGTCGATGACGGCCTGTCCGAACGACAGCTCGTAGCCCGCCGGAGCCCAATCGGTCGGCTCGGCGAGACGTTGCGAAACCTCAAGCACCAGCTCCTTGGCCTCCGCGCGATACTGGTCTACAGGCCAGTCGATTGCGAAGGATGCTGTCTCGTTCGCGGGGACATCGAAACGGCGGTCGGACTGCCATACCGGTTCGCCATCGGCCAGCACGCGCAACGCGAACACGTAGCCACCAGTCGAAGTGAACAGGTTGTCGTTCCTGACGACCACGCCGCTCTCGGTTACGTCCAGGTGCACATTGGCGTACAGCTGCTTGACTTCCTGCGCTTTCGGCGTGGGACGGCGGTCGGCGAACACCAGGCCGTTACCGGAGAACTCGTAGTCGCTCGGCCTGTCGCCGAAGTCACCGCCGTAACACAGACGCTCGGTGCCGTCCGACTGCCTGGCGAGAATCGCCTGATCGATGAAGTCCCAGATGAATCCGCCCTGATAGTGCGGGTAGCGTTCGAGTGCGGTGTACTCGTCCATGTTGCCCACGGAGTTGCCCATCGCGTGCATGTATTCGCACGACAGGTACGGTTTCTTCGGATCGTTCTTCAAATATTCCTCGACCGCGTCGGCATGCACGTACATGTAGGTTTCGATGTCGCTCACGTCATCGTAGTCACGGTTGTGGGTCACGCCTTCGTAGTGCACCGGACGGTTCGGATCGATGTCGTGCGCGTGCCGGTACATGGCGCGGAACACGTCTCCCGCATACGATTCGTTGCCCAGCGACCAGATCAGGACGCTCGGATGGTTGTAGTCACGGCGCATCATGCTGTTGACGCGGTCCACGCAGGCGCCTTCCCACTGCGGTTTGCTGCCCGGAACGGCGGTCTCCTCGGTCAGTACATCGCCCGGCAGACACCAGCTGCCGTGAGTCTCGAGATTGGTCTCGTCAATCAGGTAGATGCCATATTCGTCGCACAATTCGTACCAATAATCCTGGTTCGGATAGTGCGATGTGCGGATGGCGTTGATGTTGTGCCGCTTGCAGAACATCACGTCGTCGATCATGTCCTGCTTGGTGATGGCGCGACCGCGATTGGCGTCGAATTCATGGCGGTCGGCGCCCTTGAAGACGATGCGCCTGCCGTTGATGGTCATGATGCCGTCTTCGATGCGGAAACGACGGAAGCCGATTCTCTGCACTGCCACTTCGGCGATGTTGCCGGCATGGTCGATGACGATGACATCAAGCTCGTAGAGAGCCGGATTCTCGGCGCTCCACGGAGTGACGTCCTGCAAGGAGCCGGAGGAAATCGAGGTCCGTCCGTCGACGCAGTGGGCGGTCTCCCAGACCACGTCGCCATCGGCGTCCTTCAAGGTCGCGGAGATGGTGGCCGCATCGGCGGCGTTGCGCACAGACAGAACGGCGTCGAAGGAGGCCGTACCGGTCTTGGCGTCGTAGTCCGTCTCGATCTGCATGTTGTCGATGTGCACGTGCGGCTGTGCGGCGAGTTCCACGGAACGGAACAGGCCGTGCAGCCGCCAGAAGTCCTGGTCCTCCAGCCAGGAGGCGCTTGAATACTCGTAGCAGGCCACCGCCACGACGTTCTCGCCGTCGTGCAACAGGTCGGTGACGTCGAATTCGTTCGGCGTGAACCCGTCCTCGCCATAGCCGGCGAACAGGCCGTTGACCCACACGTAGATTGCGGTCGCCATGCCATGGAACACGATGGAGACGGTGCCGCCTGCGGCCTTGGTGCCGGCAAGTCGGTCAGAGACCGTGAATTTCCTGCGGTAGAGCGCCACATGGTTGCTTTCCGGCACGTTCGGTTCGAGCGGGTTCTCGTGGCCGTCCCACGGGTACTGGATGTTCACGTACTTGTGGTTCATCAGACCAGCCGTCTGCAGGTGTCCCGGAACCTGGATGCGTTCGAATGCGGAGTCGTCGAAGTTTTCGGCCACGAACGGCTCCTCATGGAAGTCGATGTCGGAGGCCTGCACCACCTCCACCCGCCATTCGCCGTCAAGGCTCTGCCTGAGATCCGAACGTTCATCGCCCTGCGGCATGTGCGCGTAATAGCGATGTTCCGAATGTGCCGGCACGCGGTTGACCGCGAAGACGGTGGGGTCGGTGAGCCAAGCTTCCGAGGCGTTCTCCACGCGGGTCTCTTCTGTCATGATTCCTGCTTTCCTTTAAACATTACGTCGTTGTCAATGTATCCAAGAGCGCTAAACTCTTTCACTTGGATAATAAACCATTATTACTCATAATGCAAATCATGTTTTAGTTTTATCTTACTGACAATATTCGAACAATTGCATGTCAGGACAGTTTCCATTTTCCGTCATATCGCACCAGTCGCAACCCACTTGCGACACGCCGCGAAAGGCAAACGTTACTAATGTTTTTTACTTTTTTCCGTAAACATCGTATACTCTAGTCTCGAGGTCAATGGGTGATCTTCACTCCGACTCTTCTAAGGAGAAAAGCAATGAGCAATGCAACCACCACAGCGGACGGTGAGGTCCGTCGCGGAAAGCTCGGCCAACGCATCGCATACGCATGTGGCAACCTCGGCCAGTCCGCCTTCTACAACGCGCTCAGCACATACTTCATCGTGTATGTGACCAGCTGCCTGTTTTCCGATGTCGACAAGGCCGTTGCGGCTAAACTCATCGGCATCATCACCAGCCTCGTCGTAATCATCCGCATCGCGGAGATCTTCATCGACCCGCTGCTGGGCAATATCGTCGACAACACCACCACCAAGTGGGGCCGTTTCCGCCCATGGCAATTCATCGGAGGCCTGGTTTCGTCCGTTCTGCTTGTCGTGATCTTCTCCGGCATGTTCGGCCTGGTCAACGTGAACCAGACTTGGTTCATCGTGCTGTTCGTCATCACGTTCATCGTGCTCGACGTGTTCTACTCGCTGCGCGACATCTCATACTGGGGCATGATCCCGGCACTGTCCTCCGACTCGCACGAGCGCTCCACCTATACCGCACTCGGCTCCTTCACCGGCTCCATCGGCTACAACGGCATCACCGTCGTCGTGATTCCGATCGTCACCTACTTCAGCTGGATGTTCACCGGCTCCCACACGGAAGACCAAAGCGGCTGGACTTCCTTCGGCATCATCGTGGCGCTGCTCGGCATCCTGACCGCATGGACCGTCGCGTTCGGCACCAAGGAGAGCCAGAGCACCTTGCGCTCCAAGGCCCAGGACAACGGCGGCCCTCTCGAGGCGTTCAAGGCCCTATTCCAGAACGATCAGCTGCTGTGGGTCGCCCTGAGCTACCTGCTGTACGCCATCGCCAACGTGGCCACCACCGGCGTGCTGATCTTCCTGTTCAAGTTCGTGCTCGACAATCAGGCGGCCTACTCGGTCACCGGCATCATCGCACTGGTCGCCGGCCTGATCATGGCCCCGCTGTATCCGATTCTGAACAAGCGCATTCCACGCCGCTGTCTGTACATCGGCGGCATGACCTCCATGATCATCGGTTACATCCTGCTTGGCATCTTCGCCGATAACATGATTATGGTGTTCGTCGCACTCGTCCTCTTCTACGTGCCGGGCACGCTCATTCAGATGACCGCCATCCTGTCCCTGACCGACTCCATCGAATACGGCCAGCTGAAGAACGGCAAGCGCAACGAGGCGGTCACCCTGTCCGTGCGCCCGATGCTCGACAAGATCGGCGGCGCGATGTCCAACGGCATCGTCGGCTTCATCGCCATCGCCGCAGGTATGACCGGGAACGCCACCGCGGCCGACATGACCTCCTCCAACATCACCACCTTCAAGACCTGCGCCTTCTATGTGCCCTTGGCCCTCATCGTCCTAAGCCTGCTGGTGTTCTGCTTCAAGGTCAAGATCGACGAGAAGATGCACGCCAAGATCGTCAAGGAACTCGAGACCAAGCTCGCCTCCGGCGAGATCGTCGACGAGGAAGCGCAGACCGCGGAAATCGTCGAAGCCATCGACGAAGAGACGAAACCCATCAAGGAATGACGGAATGGTGCGATAGAGACCCCACCTCTATCGCACCAGGAGAAGGCCCGTCCAAGGTCCAACAAGACCTTGGACGGGCCTTCTTCGTTATCCGATCGCGAGGATCTCGTCAAAAAAACTCCGACAATCCGAAAGCCTCCATCACTCCTCGAAGGCACGCCGTGCCGAATCTCGCCTTCAACACTTCACGGTTCCGCCGGATTCCCGTGTCCGGCAGCTGATCTCGTTCGCCGTGGATCGTGCCTTAGCGAGGGACATGCCGGCATCTGTGCTAATCTTCATGAGATCCTACATTGCGACATTCCTGCCCCTGCCATTGACCGTGGTGGCGTGTTTGACATTCATGCAGGGATTCCCCGTCAGGTCCGTAGGCTGAGGAAAGCCCCGATGGGCCTCGTCTGAGTCATGGGAGTAGGAGAAGTTCTTCACATGTTCATCTCCGTTGCCGATGAATAAGACGGTACATGCATTCGCGGTCATCACTGCTTCCAGTAATACGCATGATAATCGTGGCCAACTGTTTTTGGCTTTATTCCAGGGTTTTCTGCCCTTGGGAAGTCTGCCGGTTACGCTCGTTTCCCATGAGGCACC